>AR_comb_assmDRAFT_10554817_pt1 | contig 20871 bp, 13 predicted proteins | sample ArasoioldDNA_FD_10543 | JGI IMG/M metagenome (IMG submission 10543) | reverse complement strand
AGGACAATCAACGCGAGTCTCGCTCCTCGCGCACTAATCGGGCGGTATCGATGGGAACGGAGACAGGCTCTCGTTGTCTCAGTCGCTCCGCCATCTCCGCCATAGTTGGCCGCTCAGCGATTTCTCTGATTTCCGACAGCAGATAGTCGGATAGAGACATTCCGGACACAGCAGCCCGAGCTTTCAGTCGTCGATGCAAGGCATCAGGAACATTGCGGAGCTGGATCATTTTTGACATGTTAATAACATACTTTCATGTGCTCCACATGTCAATTGGTTTGGCCCGACATTACTCCACTCTTACTCGGTAATCCGTCCCCTCCCAGCGATTCTCATTCGGCCAGAAGAAAGTGAACACCGCCTCGCCTCCTGCCGGCAGGGAAGCGGTCGGCAGATCCAGCACGTGGATTCCCAGTCCGGTGTCGCGCGCATCGGTGTCGTGCGCTGTCTTCCAGTTGTCGATGCTCCAACGCACGCGGCCCGGTGACAGCAGCACGATCCGCAGTGTTTTATTGCGCGGCACGCTGCGCGTCTTGTTGTTGAATCTCCAGCCGAAAATTTGCCGGACATGTTTCTCTTTCAGATATCGCTGCACGGTTTGGGGCGGCTGGTCGAAGATCTTGCCGTCGCGGATCGAACGCCGCAGCTTGATGTACTCCGAATGTGCCCAGACCAGTGGGCAAGCCGAACCGGTAGGTTTTCCGCGAAACAACTCCAGGGCCGGAATGTCGGCCGCATCCCAGACTTGTTCGGAGAGCAAACGGCTGCTGCCCGCAGTGGAATTCTCCATCACACTAAGCATGGCCTCGGCCTCATCGCGGTGTCCGCCCGCCAAAGCGTAGTGCGCGCGCTCGCCCGCCAGGAGCGGCCACGGGCGCCCGATTCCAGTCCCATCAAAGGCCGACCCATCTTTGTGCTCACCGTAGCCGTCGCCGTTGTAGCGATACCAGCAGGGCCCCTGGGGCAGTTCGACCGCGAGCAACGCATCGATTGCCCGAAGTGTGTTGAGAATCCGTGGATCATCCGCCGCCCGCAACCCGAAGCGCACCAGGGCCAGCGCGTCGGGGCTGATGATGTGATATGCGCGCTCTCCGTCCTGCCCCGGTGGCTTGTTCTTGATGGGAACGAATCCCTGGGTCGGAGAAGCGGCGCCATCGGTATCCGGCGGCGCAATGCGTACGTAATATCCCGAGATCCCGAGCTGTTGCGCCAGATCGCCGCCGTTGGCATAAGTCCAGCGCTCGATATTGTCGTTCCACGCGTCGGCCGTGTCGCGCATGGTCTGCGCCTGGTCGGCGTTTCCCGTCAGGTCGGCAATCTCAGCCCCGGCCAGCAATGCAGAGATTTCCGCCGCCAGCGTGAACGGGGAATATCCCGCGTCCTCTTCCCAGCGATCCTGCTGAGTGACGGGCCCATTGCGAATGATGAAGGTCACAGCATTGCGCACCATCGGCCACCAGCGATCGAGTTTGCCCAGAGCTTCCGGCGCCTCGCGCCGCATCAGATCGATCAGAAGGATGGGGAAAGCCGTCTCATCCATCTGAACGCCACTCCAATACGGACGCCCATCGAGCCACAGATTCTGCGCCCAATTGCCGGCGGCCTCTTGCGTGGCCTCGAGATACCGCAATACTCGCCCCGCATCATGGACCGCCCCAGCCGCCAGCAACGCGCCCGCGGTTTCGACCAGATCGCGCGGCCAGACCAGGTGATATCCCCCGAGATCCTCGTCACCTTTGTTGAAGCCCCACGGGATAGAAAGGCTGGCAATAATCCCGCCGAGAAAATCTTTCGACTCGTGAGTGCGCAGTACGGCCGTCGAGGATCGATACAGATCGTTCTGCCGCCGCGGAGTGTCCAGCATGAGGAGTTTCTCGTGCCAATTCCTCCACTGCGAGACATAGTGGGCCCGCACCTCGCCGTAGTCTTCGAACAGGCTTGATCGCGCTTGCTGCCCCGCTTCAGTCCAGATAGAGCCGAAGCCCAGCGCCAAAACGAATTCGCCGTTGCACGCTGCGAGATCGATCTCTCCCGTACATGCGACATTTCCGTTTTCGGCGCGCGTATGCTCCCATTCCATTTGGAAATGCTGCGAGATGTCCTGCCACCCGTCGGAGGCACCGACAAATCCGACAGACATTTTCTTCCACAGCGCCGACGAAGCCAGGCTCAGGGTGGTGCCACCGTGCTCGGCAAAAAACATGGAGAAGCCTTTGTATTCGCCGATCCAGCCTGTGTTGCCGTATCCGCAATTCGCCAGATGGGGAGAGAGCAGGGCAAACAGCCGGTAGTCCGAAAGCGCACCCTGCAGCGGCTCAAAACGAACTTTCTGCAGCACTACGTTGCGATAGGGATCGGTGAGCACCTCTTTGTGAATCCGGTATCGGCCGGAAATCTCGGTGTTGGTCAACTGGTACGCTGGAATGCCTGGCTCGTAGGGATGGTTCTCATAGGTGCAATGCCGTTTTTCCTCGGAGAAGAATTCCTTTCCGTCGGTGACGATGAATCCCATGTCGCGCGTGCAGGCCTGATCCACGCGGGGAAAGTAGACCTCGTTAAGAATGCCGTGGCTCAGCGTGAACCAGACTTTGCTGTGCTGGTTGAGCGCCGTGCCGACGCCGGTTTTGGCGCTTGAGGTCCAGCGTGGTGGAATGCCGGGCCATCCGGGCGCATAGCGAGTTTCAGCCATGAGTCTTAGTCCCTCGAAAATAAACCAACACGCCAGAGCGATTTGACACAACATTTACAAAGCGAGGCCGCGTTTTCTGCCACCTGTGAATCGAAATAGTTACGTACTGGACGGCTTTTGAATGCAAGCAAACGGGTTGAAAGATCATAGATCAGCGCGGGGAAACATGGGTAAACCAATAGATGCGCGAGGTTGGGTCTTGGCAGTAATCTTAGGTGCGTCGTGTGTCATGTGCCCGAATGTGTTTGCGGAGAACATCGCTGGACCCAGTGTTGTCTCTCCGCTCGATCACGGATTTACGGGGCTCTACAACCTCAATTTTGACGGAGCGCAGGAAGACTTCTCGGCTTGGCAGCAGATGCATCCTGACGACCCCATGGGTCCGGCCAGCGAAGCGGCCGGATTCCTGTTCTCTGAGTTTAACCGTCTGGGAGTTTTGGAAGCGCAGTTCTACGAGAGCGACGCTGCGTTCGACGACCGCCCCAAGCTGACTCCCGACCCAGCCCTGCGCGATCATTTTCAGAATGCGATCACGCGCTCTGAGACGCTGGCGCATGCCAAGCTGGCGAAGGATCCCAAAGACCGCGACGCGTTATTAGCCATGACTCTCTCTTCGGGATTGCAGGCCGACTACGCTGCACTCATTGAGAAACGGAACTTGGCCTCGTTGCACTTCACCAAGCAGGCCACCGCATCCGCGCAGGAGCTGCTCGCCGTGTGCAATAACTGTTATGATGCCCTACTCGCCACCGGCTTTAGCAAGTACATCATCGGCAGCATGGCCGCGCCTATGCGTTGGATTCTGCGCACGAGAGGTCTGCCCTCAGACAAGCAGGGTGGAATCGCCGATCTACACACCGCGGCTGAATATGGCCATTATCTCGCTCCGTTCGCTCGCATCCTTTTGGCCATCGCCTATGTACGCGAGAAGGACCGGTCGCGAGCCCTGGAGTTGCTGGCGGGATTGCAGCTCGAATTTCCCGGCAACACATTATTTCCCCGCGAAATCGCACACCTGCGCGCCGCTCGCTGACGTCGTGACCCCTAACGGTATTGCGAAACTCCGCATCGCGACTCTAATTCCAGTTCTGCCCGGCGGTCATTCATCTGAAATTCCCTCGTTTGTAACGGACTAAGATTGTTAATCCGTTTGGTTAAGAGTCTGATTTTCAAGGAACAGGACAACTCGAGGCGATGTGCCGCACGGCAACCGTTCCGCTCTCCCGATGATCAGACCGCCGCCTCGGGAGCAATCCTGCAAGTCCCCAACGACTTCCGTACGGGCTGTCAGTTCTGCCAGTTATCTGGGCGGCACGGCGCTCATAGACTAATCAGTGTTCCTTGAGGGGCTTGAGTGGAAAGACGTAGACATTTTGGTCGAAACCCGGCAGGGCACTCGATTCTTAGTTTTTGCCCCATGGCGATTTTTGTCTTGGAGAAAGCTGAACACTGAGCGCAACCGGCCCTGATCTTCAGAGGGCGCCTTTTCAGTTTGTCCAGCCGGGAAAGAGGAGAGAGAAATGAAATCCTTGAACCATGCATCCGTGATCCCTACTGCACGCGTCAGCCACCAGAACGAGGCTGTAGGAAACGTTAGGTTGCCAGGCATAACCACACTTCTGTTGTCCTGCCTGTGCTTCGGCATCTTTGCCGCGAGTTTGTTCGCTCAGGACCAAGCCCCGCAGCCGGATGAGGGCGTGCCCGCATCCGCCTTGGTCACCAAGTCCGTGCAAGCAATTGGTTACGAAGTTGGCGCGGGTGGCACGAAGGTCGAACTCATCGGCACCGAACTGATGCCGGAGGCTAAAGGTGACGCAAAGGTCGAGATCAAGTCAAAGTCAGGAGCATCGAGTATCGAGATCAACGTGAAGGGTCTGAAACCACCCTCGACGCTGGGTGCGGAGTTTCTGACCTACGTGGCCTGGGTGGTTACACCTGAGGGCCGTACCGGCAATACCGGTGAACTCCTCGTCAATAAGAACGGAGATGGCAAACTCACCGCGACGACTCCGGCTCAGACTTTTTCAGTGATTGTCACGGCCGAACCTTATTCTCTTGTCCGCATGCCCAGTGAAATGGTGGCCCTGCAAAGTCAGGCCAAAAAAGGTACCAAGGGAAAAATCTTTCCCGTTAGTCAATACAAACTCATGAAGCGGGCGCAGTATCAGAAAATGGGAAATCCCCTGGCCCTGACCCCGGATCCGAATGTTCCGCTCGCAATGTACGAAGCCCGCAATGCCGTCGAAGTCGCGAAGTCGCATGGGGCCGAAAAATACGCGCCCGAGATTTTCTCCAGGGCGGAAGCCAGCCTCAAGATGGCCGAGAATGACTTGGCCAGCAAAGCTGACAAGAACGCTGTGACCTCAACGGCCCGGCAGACCATTCAATTCGCAGAGGACGCCCGCGCCTTCGCCGTCCAGCGCCAGGAAGAAGAGCGGATCGCACAAGAACGTGAGGCAGCTGCCGCCAAAGCGAAGGCCGAGGCTGAAGCAAAGGCCGCCGCCGAAGCGGCTCAAGCCAAGCGCATATCCGACTCCGAAGCTGCTGAGGCGAAACAAAAATCAGATGCGGAAATTGCGGCGAAGGAAGAAAAGATAAGACAGGCTGAGGAACAGAAAAAGGCGGCCGAACGCGAGAAACAGCAATTGCGAGCCAAACTTCTCGAGCAGTTTAATCGTGTCCTCCCAACCACCGATACAGGCCGCGGTCTGGTCGTCAACATGGGCGATGTCCTGTTTGACACCGGAAAATCGGACCTCCGCTCCGAAGCGCGAGAGGCTCTCGCCAAACTTACCGGCATCGTACTGAACTATCCTTCTCTGCACTTGACCATCGAAGGTCACACCGACAGCACCGGCGGCGCCGAGCTAAACCAGGTCCTCTCCGAAAAGCGTGCCGACTCGGTGCGCGACTACCTCGTCGGCCAGGGTCTGGATACCAGTTCCTTATCGGCGCAAGGCTTGGGAATGAGCGACCCTGTCGCCGACAACAGCACTGCCCAAGGACGGCAAAAGAACCGGCGAGTCGAAATCATTGTGTCCGGCGAAGTGATCGGAACCCAAATCGGTGCCGGTAGTTAGCGCAAGACGCCATTCACTTCCAACAGGGATGTTTCAACCGAAGCGCTGTCCATATATTTGGGCAGCGCTTTTCTTAGGTTTAAGTGTCCTTGCTGCGACCCGACACCGCATTGACCTTCTCACGGACCTTCTTCGCGTCTGCCTTTGCCGCTTCTGCTATCTCTGGACTGTGCAAGGACTCTACAAACGATGGAGTTTTGGGCGTTTTGGTCGTTGTGGCCGGATTGGAAGTGCGAACGTTGTTAATTTTCGATGAATCCGCAACATTTGTAACCATCCTTTAACACTGCGTCGATAGAACCAGTCCATATAACCACCAAGGAGGAACTATCTAGCCATGCGCAAACTTGTGCTTCGGGTCGTTTGGGTGCTCCTGGCGTTGCCTGTTTTCGGGCAGACGCAGCTTAACGGAGCCGGTGCTACCTTCCCCTATCCGATTTACTCGAAGTGGTTCAGCGAGTACGCCAAGTCTCATTCCGGTGTTGCGATCAACTACCAGTCGATTGGCAGCGGCGGCGGGATTCGACAGGTCACCGCCGGCACCGTGGATTTCGGCGCCAGTGATATGCCCATGACCGATAAGCAACTGCAGGACTCGAAGGTCAAGATACTGAATCTCCCCACGGTGCTGGGCGCCGTCGTTCCGGCGTACAACATTCCGGGCGTCACTGGGGAAGTGAAGTTCACTCCTGATGCACTGGCCGGAATCTTCCTGGGCAAGATTTCCCGCTGGAACGACAAGGCACTCACCTCGGCGAATCCTGACATCAATTTTCCCGACAAAGAAATCATCGTGGCTCACCGCTCCGACGGCAGCGGCACCAGTTTCATCTGGACTGACTATCTCTCGAAGGTGAGCCCGGAGTGGAAGTCTTCGGTGGGGGCCGACACGTCGGTCAAATGGCCCGTCGGACTGGGTGCCAAGGGGAACGAAGGTGTATCTGGGTTGATCCGCCAGATGTCCGGATCGATCGGATACGTTGAATTGATTTATGCCGTGCAGAACAAAATTCCCTACGGGAGTGTGAGGAACGCGGCGGGGGCGTTCGTGAAGGCCTCTTTGGAAAGCGTAACTGCTGCGGCAGCCTCTGCTCCGAAGATGCCGGCGGACTTCCGGGTCTCGATCACTAATTCTCCTGGAAAAGATGCTTATCCCATCTCCAGCTTTACCTGGCTTCTCATTCCGCAGCAGGCGAAGAATCCAGCCAACGGCAAGATTCTGGCTGACTTTCTGAACTGGATGGTCACGGAGGGCCAGACCATGACCACTGCCCTAGCCTATGCGCCGTTGCCGGATAACGTGGTTGCCAAAGAAAAAGAAACTATCAAACTGGTCAAGTAATAGACCAGACCGGAATTATTCGTCGACGAAATGAAAAGGAGAAGAAGAGAGATGAAGTCCGCATGGACAGTCTGTGCAATGTTATTGCTGGCGACGGGATTAGTTGCACAAACCAGCACGCCAAAAACAACGAAAAAGAAGGCGCCGGCGGCCGCCACCATTACCGCCGCTGACGTACAGGCACTCAGAGACGCCATCGCGTCGCAGCAGGCCGCGCTGGCCCAGCAACAACAGCAACTCCAGGAACTGCGCGACGAACTGCACCATAAGGACCAGGTTGCCCAGCAGGCGCAGAGCGCTGCCACCGATGCCGCCGGAAAAGCCGATGCGGCACAGGCCACGGCTACTCAGCAGCAGGCCGCAGTCACTGAATTGAAAACCAATGTGAACGACCTGCAAGGTGCTGTCGCCAACACAGTCGTCAATCTGCAGGAGACCCAGAAGAGCATTTCCGAGCCGCCGACCGCCATTCGTTTCAAAGGCGTGACGCTTACGCCAGGTGGTTTCATAGCGGCAGAAACGGCTACCCGCCAACGGGCTAATGTTTCGGACATCAACACGCCGTTCAATAGCGTTCCATATGAGGGGAATGCACTAGCTCACATTACCGAAAGTAACTTCACCGCTCGTCAGAGTCGCCTTTCGCTGCTTGCTGAAAGCACCGTCGGCGGCACCAAACTTACCGGGTACTGGGAAGGTGACTTTCTCGGAACAGGCGTCACTTCCAATAATCGACAGAGCAACAGTTACGTTTTTCGCCAGCGGATTCTGTACGGGCAAGCCGCACTTCAGAGTGGGTGGATTTTTACAGGCGGTCAGCAGTGGTCGCTGGCGACGGAAACCAGAAAGGGAATCACAAACCGAACCGAAGTCCTACCCATGACCATTGACGCGCAGTACCAAGTTGGTTTCAGCTGGGCGCGGCAGTACGGATTCCGGGTGGTCAAGGATTTTGGCGGCAAATTCGCTATTGGTCTCTCGGTGGAAGGGCCGCAAGCAACTATCGGCGGACGAGGCTTTTCGACCGTTTCAACCACCAACCAAGGAACCGCGACGGTTACCACCACCGGCAATGCGTTCGTCGACGGTCCTGGTGCTGGCGGCGGCTTGTTTAACTTCGTCGACACGACCGGATATTCCTTCAACAAGACACCTGACTTCATCGTCAAGGCAGTGGTGGATCCAAAGTGGGGCCATTACGAAGTGTTCGGGATTTTCAGCACGTTCCGCAACCGAGTTTATCCATGCGGCGTGGTCGGCACGAATTCAACCGATACGAATCCTCCGGCAACCCCGACGACGATTGCTTGCGGTGTCAACGGTTCTACGACACCAAGTTCGGTGGGAGCCTACAACGACACACGAAGTGGCGGCGGCGTCGGAGCAAACATACGCGTTCCCGTGGTGGCGAAGAAGTTGGATTTTGGCATTCAAGGAGCGGCCGGGGACGGCATCGGCCGCTACGGCAGCGCCCAGCTCGCCGATATAACACTCCGTCCCGATGGTACCCAGGCCCTGATCCGCACGGCCCATGCGCTTGGAGAATTGGAGTTCCACGCCACTCCCAAACTGGATATCTACGCTTACTTCGGCGGAGAGTACGCCTGGCGCACTGCCTATCAGGGCTACAACAACATTTCGGTCACGAAGACGCCAGCCATCCCGGCTACAGCAACGAGTACCGCAATCCCCGCAACCACAACAACCACGTTCAAACTAAACCAACCCGGTGGATACGGCTCGCTATTCGCCAATAACTCAGGCTGCAGCACGGAGAATCCGCCGTCGACCCAGCTCTTGCCTTCCGGCGGGGGTACCTGCGCGGGAGACACTCGTCTGATCATGGAAGGAACCCTTGGGTTCTGGGATAGGTTGATCCAGGGACCCAAAGGCGGCCTTCGCTGGGGGATTCAGTACTCCTACTTCACGAGGAGCGGGTGGTCGGGGGGCGGCATTTCGCCCAAGGCCGTCGATAACATGATCTTTACCTCGTTTCGATACTATTTGCCGTAACCCGTCAGCTCGCTGCAGACGCCGGCACCCCTCTGCGGGTGCCGGTTTGTGTTCGTGTGGTGCAGCTCACAGCGGAGTTGAATCTCAGCAGCGCAGGAGGTCGCGGGATGTTTTATACTATGTTTCCCGCATGGCTCGTCTGCGCCGTTACAAGTTTTAGGAAACAGCAGAGTTGACCCGAGGAACAATGCGGTGATTGTGCTGCATGGCTCGGATTTCACTGGACGATCCGCAATATTTTCTCAACCGCGATACGTCCTGGCTCGCGTTCAATCGTCGTGTGCTCGAGGAAGCCGAGGATGAAGGCAACCCACTTCTCGAGCGGCTGAAATTTCTTTCCATCAGCGCCAGCAATCTCGACGAATTCTTCGAAGTCCGCGTGGCCGCCATGATGCAGCAAATCGAAGACGGCTACAACGAATCCGCAGCGGACGGCCTGACTCTCACCGCAAAGCGTGACATTCTCGCCAAGCTCACGCACGAGTTTGTCGACGACCAGTACGACGGCTGGAATTCGCGGCTGCGTCCCGCGCTTGGGGAAAATGGAATTCGTGTGCTCGGTCTGCATGAACTGGACTCCGAGGCGCTCCGCTTTGTGAACGACTACTGCGAGAGGGAACTCGATCCGCTGCTGACGCCCGTCACGGTCGATCCCGCGCATCCGTTCCCCCGGGTGATCAACAAGGCCTTATGCGTGGCTTTCCTGTTGCGCCGCCGTCGTCGTTCGGCGCTGACCTACACGGGCGTGGTATCGGTCCCCCGCGTGTTACCGCGATTGATCCGACTGCCCTCGACCGACACCGTCGACTTCATTTTTCTGGCCGATCTGGTGGCTCATCACGCCGTACGCATGTATCACGGCTACGACATCGTTTCTTCCGCGCCTTTCCGTGTTACCCGCAACAGCAATCTGTATCTGGCGGAAGAAGAGGCGCGCAGCCTGCTGGAATCGGTCCGCACCGAACTGCATAATCGCCGCAAGGGCGACGCCGTCCGGATGGAGATCGAGGCCGACGCTGACCCCGAGATCATCGAGAGGCTGCGGACGGTTTTCGAACTCGATCCCTGGCAGGTCTTTCCGGTCAACGGGCCTGTGAATCTCGTGCGGCTCTTCAATATTTATGAGCAGGTGAAGCGGGCCGATCTCAAATACCGCAGCTTCTCGCCCCGCGAACTTCGTTTGACCGAGAAATCGAAGGATCTGTTCGAAGAGCTGCGTGGGCACGACATCCTACTGCATCACCCGTTCGATTCCTACGATGCAGTAGTTTCCTTCATCGAGTCCGCCGCCCAGGACGAGAATGTTCTATCGATCAAGCAAACGCTGTACCGCACCAGCGAGCATTCCCTGATTGTCCCCGCACTCATTGAAGCGGCCTCGCGCAAAGAAGTCACCGCGGTCATCGAATTGAAAGCGCGCTTCGATGAGGCCTCGAACATCCGCTGGGCGCGCGACCTGGAAGATGCCGGCGTGCAGGTCTTCCATGGCCTGGTCGGACTGAAGACGCACTGCAAGCTATCGCTGCTGGTCCGGCGCGATCCTGATGGGGTGACGCGAAGCTACTGCCACATCGGAACCGGCAACTACAACGCAACCACTGCGCGCATCTACACCGACCTGAGTTTGTTCACGGCGAATCCAGAGATCACCCGCTCCGTGCACGACGTCTTCAGTTTTCTGACCGCCTACGCCGAGAACCCCAGCTATGAGCCGCTACTGGTCTCTCCCCTTGACCTGGCCGAGAAGACCATCGCGCTGATCGACCGCGAGGTCGAGCATGCGCGACTGGGAAACCCGGCGCGCATCATCGCCAAGATGAATGCGCTGCTCGATAAGAATGTGATCCAGGCGCTCTATCGCGCGTCGCAGGCTGGAGTCCAGATTGACCTGATTGTGCGCGGCATTTGCGCGCTGCGTCCCGGCGTCCGCGGCGTGAGCGAGAATATTCGAGTGCGCAGCATTGTCGGGCGCTTCCTCGAACACAGCCGGATTTATTATTTTGCAAATGGCGGCGAAGAGGAGATTTACATCGGCAGCGCGGACTGGATGCCTCGGAATCTGTATGAGCGCGTCGAAGTGCTGGTACCTCTGCGTGACGAGATGCTCCGCAACCGCGTGCGCCATGAAATTCTCGACGCCTATCTCGCGGACAACCGCAAGGCGCGTATTCTGCTCCCTGATGCCGACTATATCCGTGCCTGGCAGCCCATCCATGGCAAGCGAAATCGCCGCCAGCCGATCGGAGCCGCGGCGTTCAGCGCACAGGAGTTTCTGATGACCGTGGCGGAAGGCAAAGCGCCTGCCGCGTTTCCCGCGCCCCATGCTCCCGCCAAACGCAGGGCGTTAGCGGGTAGAGTACGATAAGAAAATATGATCCTCTACTTTTTGCGCCATGCCAGCGCCGGCGAGCATTTCGCCAACCCCAAAAAAGATGAGAAGCGCGCCCTCGACAAAGAGGGCATCGAGCAGTGCGGCTACATTGGCCGCGCCCTGGCAGCGTTAGACGTCCAAGTGGACGTAATCGTCTCCAGCCCGCTGAAACGGTGCACGCAAACCGCAGCACTGGTGGGAAACGAACTGGGCTACGAAGGCAAGCTGCAAACGGACCCTGGACTGCGCCCGGAGGCAGGCTTGGCCGACTTCCGCAAGATCCTGGAAAAGTACTCACGGCAGGAAGCCGTCATGGTTGTGGGCCACAATCCCAACCTGAGCCAGTTCCTGGGCTCGATGATCAGTGACTCAGGCTGCGAAGCGTCGGTGGAACTTAAAAAAGGAGCGGTGACAAAGGTCGAAATGCGCCGCACTTCCGGAACGTTGCAGTGGTGCCTGACGCCGAAAGTTTTGCGTACTCTCTACGACGTCGCCGTGGAAAGCTCCCGTCCGAAGACTTCACGGAAGTAATCGCGTTGTTTTTCAAGCGCCCACAATTCCAGGTCCATCCCCATGCGCCGCCGCGGTACCAGTGTCAGCTTCACGTCGGCGGCGCGCACCCGGACGCGCACCTTCTCCACGGCGCGGCTCCGGCTCAGGTTGAGCGCCCGCGCCATTCGGAGCAGCACAATCGCCTTTTGAACGTCTGGGCGGTCGACACTGTCGATGACTTTCATGGGCACATCCTCGACTACCGGCCGCGACTTCCCCAGATAACGGGCAATGGCCGCAATTATGCGCCGCTGCTGCGGCGTGTATCCCAGAATCTCGGAATTCGAGATGATGTAGTAGGTATGCCGGTGGTGGCCGCTTCGATTCACGTAGTCTCCTACTTCGTACAACATCGCCGCCGCTGAGAGCCATTCCCCATATTCCGGCGGCAAGCGGTGAACGGATCGCAGCGTCGAAAACAGGGAAGTGGCGGCCTCGCGCACATCCATCGCGTGTTTGCGGTCGATGCGATAGTGATCGACCGCCTTGAGAATCGATTCCCAGCGCTCCGACTCAATCTGCTTGCCTGAGCGCGTGCTGCGATCATAATCGGCGGCCATTTGCGCCAGAACACCATCGCGCAAGCCAAGCGGCGAATAGCGAAAACCTTTCAGCCGAAGGCGGTCGAGCAGTTCCTGGTACACGATGGCTCCAGCCACGACAATCTCGGCGCGCCGCGGACCGATTCCTTCGATCTTCCGTCGTTCCGCCACGGGAAGCCGTGACAGGCGTTTCGCAATCCGGCTCATCTCCGCCCGTGAGACGAGCATCCTTTGACGGTTCCTCCCCTGCCGCAGGTGACTCGCCACCGCCGCCAGCGCCGCCGCCGTGCCGGAGGTCGCAATGACATTTCGTACACGTGCCGCTCCAATGCGCGTGACGATTCGATTGACTTCACGCGTCACAAAGCCACGCAGACGTTTGAGTTCCCCCTTGCGTGCCGGGTCGTGCGGCAGAAATTCATTGGTCAGGCGAACAGCGCCCAGCGGAAGGCTGACAGCATCCCGAATATGTCCGCGGTGCGACACAGTCAGTTCACAGCTTCCGCCGCCAAGATCCATCATCAGCGTCGGAAGGCGATCGACGCGGGTACCCGAGATCAGTCCCAGATGTATGAGCCGTGCTTCTTCCACGCCGGAGACGATTTCTACTCGCCATCCGGTAGCCGAGCGCACCCATTCGAGAAATGCCTGGGAATTGCGGGCATCGCGCAGCGCACTGGTGGCCACCACCCGAACGTTATCGGTGACGATCTGTTGCGTGGTCCGGTGGAAACGGCGCAGAACCTTCACCGTCTCGGCCATCGACTCAGGAGTGAGAAATCCGGAACTGAAGACTCCTTCGCCAAGACGGGTGACTTCGCGATCCTCGTGCAAGGGACGCAGGCGGCCCGCTTGCAGCCGCGCAATCTTTAGGCGGACGGAGTTGGACCCGATGTCGACTGCGGCGAACGTAGGCATGGGAAGCCCCACAGTTTACATGCAGGAGCAGCGGCGAAACAGGACTTTGAAAAATTCCGAGCGAATGCTGAGTTCAGGCGGCCGCGTCGCTGCGTCGCTCGCTCGCGGTGTCTTTCCTGGCGGATCGTCGAGGGTTCTGCAATACCAAAGCATCGGGTCGAGTCGCAGGGAATTCGATATTAGCTGCCATAACGGCACTCACCGCATGCCGAAATTTTCCCCGAGTTACGTTGTGAAGCACCGCTACCAGGGAAGACTGATTGACATCACCCAGGCGCTCTACCGCTGTGTGAGTTAGCGTCAGCCAGTCATGCCAATTTCCCAGCGCATCCTGCAGGCGCTTCAATTCTGCCAGGTACTTGTCGCTCTCCGGCGATTTCGGCGCGAACTCGGCGGCATAGCGCGCGCGCTTTACAACCAGTCGATAGCGATGAAGTGTCTCCTCATCCGCCGGCCCCTTCACAACTGGCACAGTGCGTAGTATTTGCCGGGCAACTGATAACGGGTCCCGGCTCGAATCGAGACGCACGGAACCCCCGGCCCTACGCAGGCGTCTTCTTATGTCTCTAATATCTTGTTTTTTCAGTAGCTTACGCAGTCTCTTCTCATATTTTGCGCGAAGCTCAATGAGGCTCTGCATCAACTGGGTTTTGCGCCGCGGCTCCTGGGGGACCTTCAAACTGCGCAGAGCCTCGAGTTGCGCATCGATGTCGCGCACCTTGCCTGCGGACTTGCGAATCCGGTTCAACATCTTCAAGAGCTTTTTGGCTTTGCGATCATTATCTGGGACCAGTTGCTCCAGAAGGGTCTGCAATCGCCGTGTGGTTGTGCGGAAACCGTGGACCGCGTCGGCCCGATGCCCCGCAGAGAGCCGGAGGAGTTCCTTCTCGGTTTTTCGAAAGATGGATTTGCCACGTTCCGCGGAAATCGCCATAGCTCAATTAAGAATGTGAGAATTAGGCCCATCCGGCGCAAAGCGAAATCGATCTCGTGAAACGCGCCGGCACTCAGAAAAAGCGTCGCCTATTTTAACACCTTTGTAACAACCGTCTGCTAGGGTATGGTCGATGGCCAATCCCGCATTTCCACGGCCTGATATGCCCGGACCGCAACCCGTTGCAGCCACGAAGGTTACACCTAACGCGGTGCAGCGGACGCCGTTGCTGCGGAGTTCGGGCGGCGAACGTGCCGATCGGGTCTTCAAATCGGCGATCACGGCTTGTGGCTTGGCCGTCTTGGCTGTTCTTTGCCTGATCGTCTACGAACTGGTAAGAGGATCGGGGCTATCCTGGCATGCCTTCGGTTTCAAGTTTTTCGCGGCCAGTGATTGGGATCCGGTTAACGAACAATTTGGCGCCCTTCCTTTCGTCTATGGCACGCTGGTTTCTTCTTTGGTAGCGCTAGTCATTGCTGTTCCACTCTCCGTCGGAGTCGCAGTGTTCACCACCGAAATGTGCCCGAAATCACTGCGCGGGCCGCTCTCTTTTTTTGTGGAACTGCTAGCCGCGATCCCCAGCGTCATCTACGGACTTTGGGCGATCTTCGTTCTGGTACCTCTCTTAAGCGGCTATGTAGAGCCATTCCTCGCGAAGACCTTGGGCTGGACGGGTTTGTTTTCCGGTACCCCGTTCGGCATTGGTATGCTGGCCGCAGGCATCATCCTGGCCATCATGATCATCCCGATTATTTCTTCCATTACGCGGGAAGTATTGATGGTGGTTCCTCAGCATCAACGCGAGGGTGTGCTTGCTCTGGGTGCGACGCGGTGGGAGATGATTCGCGTCGGGGTATTGCGCAATGCACGGGCAGGCATCGTGGGTGGGATCATTCTAGGTTTGGGCCGGGCACTCGGCGAGACGATGGCGGTCACGATGGTCATCGGCAACCGGCCTGAGATTGCCAAGTCGTTGTTTGCCCCCGGATACACCATGGCCAGCGTTCTGGCGAACGAATTCAGCGAAGCCACCGGGGACGTTTATCTGTCAGCGCTGGTGGAAATCGGCCTCGCGCTTTTCCTGGTGACTATTATCGTGAATGCATTGGCTCAACTGCTGGTGTGGACCGTAACGCGCGGCCAGCCTGCGAGGGGAAATGCCTGAGATCGAGACGACTTCCGCAAAGACAACGATTCCTCCCATCAGCCTTCGCCGGCGGGTGACCGATCATGTCATGACCGGTGCTGCGGTGCTGACTGTGGCCCTGGTTCTAGCGCCGTTGGTTGCCATCTTCGGCTACCTCGTGTACCGCGGAGTTGGCTCCATCAACTGGGCGTTCCTGACGCAGACACCCAAGCCGGTGGGCGAAGTGGGCGGCGGGATGGCCAATGCCATCGCGGGATCAGTTTTGATCCTGGGAATCGCCAGCATTGTCGGTGTACCGTTCGGGGTAGGTGCCGGCATTTACTTAGCCGAGTTTGGCCGCAATCGTTTCGGCAGTGCGATTCGTTTCACTGCCGACGTTTTGAATGGGGTGCCTTCGATTGTGATTGGCATCGTCGCATGGGGCATCCTAGTTCGGGGTCGTGGGTTCTCCGCGCTCGCGGGCGGACTGGCGCTCGCCATCATGATGGTCCCGACCATCACTCGGACAACCGAGGAAATGCTCCTGCTGGTGCCGCAGGCGCTTCGGGAAGCAGCCTACGGTCTGGGTGTCCCGCGCTGGCGCACGACGCTGTCCATCGTCCTGCGTACTGCGACCTCCGGCGTCATTACCGGAATCATGCTGGCTTTCGCCCGGGTCGCTGGCGAAACAGCGCCATTACTCTTTACTACCCTCGGCAATACGTTTTGGAATTTCCATCCCAATCAACCCACCGCCGCCCTGCCCCTTCAGATCTACGTGTACGCGAATTCGGCGTATGAAGACTGGCATCGCCAGGCCTGGGCCGGCTCGTTCGTGCTGATTGTTCTCATCGTGACATCGGTCGCGGCGGTGCGTTATGTGGTTCGCCGAGGCTCATTCGGAACGGCATAATCTATGGGCGTTGGAATTGAAGTCGAGCACTTGAATGCCTGGTACGGCAAAGGCCAGGCTCTGTACGACATAAATCTAAAGGTCGCTGCCAATCATGCTACGGCCTTGATCGGCCCATCCGGATGCGGCAAGTCAACGTTTATCCGTTGTATCAATCGCATGCACGAGACGATCCCGGAAGCCCGCGTGGAAGGACGGGTGCGCATTGGTGAAGTGGAAGCCTATAACGGGACCTCGGCGACGCAGCTTCGCCGCCGGGTCGGTATGGTTTTTCAGAAGCCCAATCCATTCCCAACGATGTCCATTTATGACAATGTCGCTTCCGGATTGAAACTCAACGGATTCCACGATCGGCGCAAGCTCGACGAGGTCGTGCAGAGATCGCTCGAAGCCTCCGCGCTCTGGGAAGAGGCGAAAGATCACTTGCATAAAAAATCCGGAGCAAGTCTCTCGGGCGGACAGCAGCAGCGTCTCTGCATTGCCCGCGCGCTCGCTGTCGAGCCGGAAGTTCTGCTGATGGACGAGCCCTGTTCGGCTCTGGATCCGATCTCTACCGGAAAAATCGAAGAGTTGATCTTTCAACTCAAAGAGCGGTATACCATCGTAATTGTGACTCACAACATGCAGCAGGCTGCCCGAGTAGCAGAGTTTACTGGGTTCTTCCTGCTGGGCAAGATGATCGAGTTCGACAAGACCGAGAAGATTTTCACGAAGCCGTCCGACAAAAAGACGGAGGATTACATCACCGGCAGATTCGGATAGAAAGGTTCGTATCGATGCGTACGCGTTTTCAGCAAGGCCTCGACGATTTGCGGCAACGGTTGCTTCGCATGGGAGGATTGGCGGAGCAGGCCGTCGACCGCGCTCGTCAGGCCTACACCGAGCGCGATCTCACCCGCTGCCAGATGGTACTGGAAGGCGAGAGCCAGATTAATACCGCGGAACGCGAGATTGACGAAGCGGCCTTCGATCTTCTCGCGATGCAGGCGCCCATGGCGGTTGACCTGCGCTTCATTCTCGCCGTCACCAAAATCAACGCCGATCTGGAGCGTGTCGGCGATCAGGCCGTCAACATCGCCGAGCGCGTCATGGACATGGTCGACCTACCGCCAGCCGACCTGCCGGTTGACATCGCCCGCATGGGAACCGCGGTAAGTGCGATGGTTCGTCGCGCTCTGGAATCGTTCATTGAAGGAAAGGTTGAACTCGCACAGGCCGTCCTCGAGATGGACAACGTCATCGATCGGATGCGCGATGATGCTTTCATACAACTGGTCAAGACGATGAACGAGCACCCAGACGTCGTTCGCCAGGCCCTCGACGCCCTGCTAGTCGCACGCAATCTAGAGCGCGTAGCCGACCACGCCACGAACATCGCCGAAGATGTCATCTTCTGGGTGCAAGGCTCCGATGTCCGCCATAACGTGCACCCGGAAGATTCGCAACCCACAGACTCTGTTCATCCAACCTCGCGCGCCTCGGGATTGTAGCGGGCCACGTCCAAACAGTATTCCCACGCGATGGTGCTTGTGAGCGATTCTACCCATACGATGATGCTGGTTTGAACGAAGCGGCTGGTGCCACCGTGGAAGAGCGGCCCTTTAAGGGCCGCGTTAGCCGGGGTAATTCGATTGGGCTTTAGCCCCGGTGTTCCGCTTTCCTTCTTCGTCTCCTCGAATTATCCTGAACGCCAACCGCGGAGGGCCTGTGATTCCCAATTTCTCTCGTACTCTGGCTGTTTTCTGTCTGTTTGGCGCCTACACGTTTCACGCGCAAACTTCCGATAACGATCGCCCGCCCATCATGCTACCCACGAGCAAAATGCTGACCGTCCCCGCGCCCGGCCGCATCGGCAGTACTAACAGCTTTCCCGCGACGATGGTCCTCAGTCCCGACGGCCATTACGCCGCCCTACTGAATGACGGCTACGGCACGCAGGAAACGCTCGCGCGCCAGTCAATCTCAATCCTGAATCTCGACACGAATAAGATCACCGAATATCCCGACGCGAGATTGAGCGACGAGGCGCACCAGAGCTACTTCATTGGATTGGCTTTCAGTTCCGACGGAAAGCATCTCTATGCTTCGGTCGGTTCGCTGACCGATCCAACGGGCGCGAGGAAGGGCGATCTGGGGAATGGCATCGCGGTTTACAGCTTCTCGGCAGGGAAGGTAAGGCCGGAAAGATTCATTCCTATCTCGCTGCAGCTTTTGCCCACGGGAAAGATGCTTGCGGTTGGTTTGAAAGCCCCGGCGCACATGGCGATTCCGTATCCGGCAGGCATGGCGCTGATCGCAAATGGCGGCCACGACAAGCTTCTGGTCGCGAACAATCTTTCAGATAACGTGGTGCTGCTCGACCCGGCAACGGGAAAAATCCTGCAAGCCTTTGATCTGAGCACGAGCAACCTCGTGCCGGCTTCCTATCCGTACACATGCGTCGCCACACGCGACGGCCGCCGGGCGTGGTGCAGCTTGTGGAATACCTCGGAAGTGGCGGAACTGGACCTGACGAGGAGAAAAGTTTCGCGCCGGATCAAGCTCAAGCAGCCAGACGATCCTCTCGCACCGGGTTCACATCCCTCAGCGATGCTGCTGAGTCCCAATGAGAAAACGTTGTATGTTGCACTGTCAAACCTTGACCAAGTCGCAGAAGTGGCAACCGAAACCGGGCTGCCGTTTAGCTTCATGCGCACATCGATGGGTGAGCAGGGGCCCTCCGGGACTTATCCAAGTGCGTTGGCTCAGTCAAGCGACGGCAAGCGCCTTTTCGCCGCAGATGCTTCGCTCGATGCAGTCGTCGTCTTCGACAGTTCGGGCATGCTCAACGGTTCTGCCCCTGACAGTGTGTCATGGGGCCTCGGTTTCATCCCTACCGACTGGTACCCATCCGCCCTGGCCGTGCACGGCGACGATCTCCTCATCGCGACCGCCAAGGGCGAGGGCACGCGCGCCAACAAAGACATGGGCAAGACAGTCTACGAAACAAAACACAAAGAACATCCCTACATTCCGACCCTCCTCAAAGGTTCGATCGCCCGCCTGAACATTCCTGAGATCCTCGAGAAGCTGCCGCAATACACGCAGATGGTCGAGCACGACAACCTGTTCCACAGCGATCCCGGTACCATCACCTTCCCGAGCGGTCAGAATCCCATCAAGCACGTCATCTACGTCCTCAAAGAGAACCGCACCTATGACCAGATTCTCGGAGATCTGAAAATCGGAGACGGCGATCCTACGCTAACTATGTACGGCGAAGACATCACGCCGAACGAGCACAAGCTCGCTTTGCAGTTCGGTGTGCTCGACAACTTCTACGACAGCGGGGAAGTTTCTGGTGACGGACATGTCTGGTCCACGGCCGCCATCACGTCGGATTACAACGAAAAAACCTGGCAGATCGCTTACCGCGGCAAAGAGCGTACTTACGATTTCCAGGGACAAAACGCCGACGAATTCCCGCTTGATCACAACCTGCCGGACGTCGACGATCCCTTTACTGGATTTATCTGGGACAATCTCGCACGCAATCACCTGAGCTTCCGCATCTACGGCGAATTCGTGAACGCCCTGTGGTGCAATGAGAAGCGCAAGGCGTGGAGTCCAAAGCAGGGAACTCCTTCGGGACAGGAATCAAAATGCCCGCGCACCGAAGTGCAGCAAGGCGGCGCGCTGCCGCCAAACGTCGGCAATCCACCCGGAGGCGTCAGTCCGTGGCCTTGGCCGGTTCCGCTGTTCAGCGGAGTCAAGCCGACAAAGGCCGCGCTCCGTGATCACTTCGACCCGCTATTTCCCGACTTCAATACTGATTATCCGGACCAGCTCCGCGCCGACGAGTTCCTGAATGAATTCGGGGCCTATGTTCGTGCGCGCGAGTCGCACGAGGGTCCGGATCTCGAGCTGCCATCATTCATTCTTCTTTATCTTCCCGACGACCACACCGGAGGCACGCGCCCTGACCGCGCGCGCCCCGCAGCCAATGTAGCCGACAACGACCTCGCGCTTGGGCGCGTCGTCGATGCCGTCTCGCACAGCCCGTACTGGGATGACACCGCAATATTCGTCCTCGAAGACGACGCTCAGGATGGTGCCGACCACGTCGACGCGCATCGCTCGATCGCTTTCGTCGTCAGCAAGTATTCGCCAGGATCCGCTGCCAAGCCCTACGTCGAGCATCGTTTCTACACCACGGTCAACATGGTTCACACGATGGAGTCGCTGCTGGGACTTCCGCCGATGAATCAGAATGACGCCTACGCGCCCTTGATGAGCGGGCTCTTTTCAGGCGCCGGCGATCAACAGCCCTACAAGGCGGACTATCGCAATCTGAAGAACGGCCTCATCTACGAAACCAACAAGCGCGATTCGCCGGGCGCGAAGATTTCCTC
>AR_comb_assmDRAFT_10015214_pt1 | contig 20872 bp, 16 predicted proteins | sample ArasoioldDNA_FD_10543 | JGI IMG/M metagenome (IMG submission 10543) | reverse complement strand
CCGCGCGTGGCATCGGTGCGGGCATAGACGCCAGCGATGTGGCCACTGGGGGGCACCGAAATCGTTGTGCCGGTAGCGGGATCAGCCACCTGAATCCACGGGTAATAGAGCGCCCCGTAGCTACTACGGCTCAGGCTCCCGCTAATGGCATTGACGGCCACAGTCGTCACGGTCTGCACGCCATCGAGAATGGCGAAGCGGTCTTGTAAGTGCTCTGACGCACAGTGGCTGAGGATTTTTTCCTGGATGGCCGGGGTAGCGGCCCCCGGCACGGCCACGAGAGCGATTTCATCAATCGCTTCCAACCTGCCTAACGCTGCTTCCACATTGTGCGCATTGAGGGCATCAGCAATGCGCACCACCCAGCAGCGGGTACCGCCGTTGTTGAAGAAGCCGTAGACCGCGTGCGCCAGGACATTGTTGTCGTTCGGCGTGCCATCGGCTTTGGTGAAATCGCCGAACGTATTCTTAAACTGCTCCCAGTTCGTCACGAGAGACGGCTGCCCGACGGCAGCCAGGGGATAGCGGTCCGTGGTGGAACCAGGTTTGAGTGGCAGCTCGACGCTATCTGCGACGTGACCAATGAACCCTGCGGTACTGGTGCTGACGCCGGCAATGGGCTTCACTGCTGACGGCACTTCCTCGACATAGACACCTGGCGCCTGATACTCTCCCATGGTCGCTTCTCCTTTGCTGGTAGGCCCACGTGGCTCACGAGGCTGAGGCCGGTGTGAGCGTGACATTGACGATTGTCGCTTCGCCCACACGCAGTGGCGCTGCCAGCGCTGTGCGCGTGCTGGTGAACTGCGGCGCGGAGACCTCAACCGTCGGCTGACTGACCACTCGTGGCATGAGCATGTATGCACCCTGCGCGTTGGTCAGGACCCCTTGTGTGTCACCGCACAGCCGTACCTGTGCCCCAACAATGGCCTTGCCCTGAGGGTCCGTCACGGTCCCGGCAAGCCGCGTCGGTGGTAAAGCCACATCCCCTGCCGTCTCCCACGTGGCCGGCAGCGTCGCAGCGAGAGGCACGGATCGCTCCACGCTGCCATAGCGTGTGCCAAGATGTGGAGCAGACACACGCAGGGTCACAGTCGCCGCGTCTGCCAAAGGCCCAAAGAACCAGAACAGCCCATCTGCCCGACTGCTGGTGCGTGCTGTGCCGCCCACGGTTTCGACCACGGCCCCGGCGATCGGGGCATTGGTGACGGCGTCTCGTACGCGCCCTGCGAGTACGACGCGACGGCGCGTGCTGACCGGCTGGCCTACAGGCGTCCATCCAGGGATGCTCCAGGCGGAGTCAGCAGGGGTCATGGCGCCGTTCTCCTGGCCTGATGCCAGACGATGGCGTGCTCCGTCACCAGCGGCGTTTGCACCGGGGCGCTGGGCTCCACGCTCAACGTGACCACATAGTGCAGCGCCGCCCGGGGTCTCCCCCCCAGGGCCTGCCAGAGTTCCGTCACATTCCCCCCGCGCTCCGGTTGCAGGCTGATCGTCGGCAGGGACACGTCTTGGGTGATGAGCGCGCCCTGGAGCATGCCCGTGGGGATCGTCGGGTGCCGTAACAGCACCTGCATCACTGCGCCGAGCACACGATGTTCCTGCTGCGCATCATTGCCCCCGACCCAGGCCGTTACCAGATAGGCACAATCGACTCGCACCGGCGCCCGCTGTTTGGTCGCCACGCCAGGCGTCTGCCGGGTGACGACCCATTCGTTGCTGCGCAGGTCACGATTCTCACGGATATCGTAGAGAAACAGGTCCAGGGCAGGAAACGTGAAGGCCTCGCTCTGGGGAGGAAAAGACGCGTCAGGAATGGCAAAGCTGATGCTCTGCACCAGCCCTGCCGGCAGTTCGCTGCGGAGCAAGGCTTCGAGCGTTTTATCCAGATCGTCGAACATAGAGCACTCTTGTGACACAGGGACACTCCGGCCAAGCCGCAGGCGTGTGACGCAGGACGCCGCGCCTGCCGGGGCATGTCAGGTTACATGGCTACGTGCGGGTAAGCGTAGAGGATGTGGAGGCGGAGTTTCTATAAAATCCTTGCGCCCTATATTGGAATCTTGCGCAAATGCTCCTGGGTAAGAGATGTCAGAGCACCTCTATGGGAGGCGACAGAGGCCCCTGCCAGGGCCAACCTACTGGTAGAGCCCCTACCGGCGGACCAGAGCGAGCCCCAACTGCGCACAGCGGAGCCAGGAGTAACTGCAGTTGGAACGCGTGGCGTGGCGTCTCCATAGGGATTCCATCATCGTATGGGAGTTCATCTGCGGTGGGGGGCAATGTGATGTCCAGGGCGACGCGTTCGGCCGGCGTCATCACATTCTGAGCGCTCTCTGCTATACCATGTCCCCTCTGAGCGAGCCAGGACCTCTCTAGACCGTGTTCTACGTGTGCCAACGGCGCGTCTACGACACCTACGCCCCACGGCGTCAAGGCAGGCCAGGTCGTTCGACTCCAGCCCGCATGATACAAGACTCGGTGCAATAATGCAGAACTATCCCCGTGCCTGGCACAAGTGCTCAGAGCCTGGCATGCTCTGGCGAAGCTTCTCCTTAAGCCGTAACCCAACCTTCCATCGCAGCTTTAGTGGGTTACGCTGACGCTACCCCACATTACGAGTTAGGAACCGAGACCCAGCGCCGCATGCAGTTCTGCAAGATCAGTGGTCTCTGAGGATATCCGCTAGATCCTCGGATTGACTCTCGGATTGCGACGCTTCCTCCACAAAGTTCAATGCCCTACCGGCACGCCGCTCTGTGCCTGCTGTGCCCCCAGGGGATAGACACAGACGCCCGCGGCTGCATCTTTCCATACAACGCATTCGGGTTGTAGGTTTCACCCCAGCCGATTCCACTGATGGCACTGACGGCATTGCCCGGGACCCGCATGAACGCCTTTCCGGGAAACTATTGCCCCGCCGCTTCCACGACTTCCTTGGCGAAGGCGGTACAGTTGTAGTCGACAAGTTTGTAGTCTGGCCACTCAGCCATGATCCCGAGCGCCTTCGCTAGAAAAATTACAGAGCAATACAGTCGCACTAGTGAACGTCGGCTTCATCGTTGCGTTTCGCCACGTAATCAAAGAAGGTTCGGCAGTACGCCTCGAAGGTGGATGGGAAAGCTGGCTGCATGTGCCTGAACTCGAAGATCGGCTGACGGTCAAGTTCTTCCTTGTTTTTCGGGTTGCCGGGGTCGGTTCTTTTCCCTAAACCACCCATGGATTTGTCTGGGTCAAGCCCTTTCAAAAGGTCTTTCCCCTTGAGCATCCCTTTCAGCCATTCTGAAGTGGAAATGTTGTAGAGCGGGGACGACGTGTCGGAGGTATTCAGGGGATCAGCCACCTCTGAGCGGTCATCCGCCTCTGAGGGAAGCACCAGTTCCTGATTTGGTTTTGTACAGACCAGCGCAACCCATTGCTCTGGGTGTTCTTGGAAATAGCTTCTGGTTGGTTGAGGCAGCAATGAGAAAAGCCGACCAAAATCTGTTCTCGCCATCATAGGGGTGATTTCCTTGATGTTTGTTGTGTGGCGCCGTGCGCCTTCGATATATGTGAGGATGAGCGTCAACAGATTGGTGAGCCGGATTCTGCGCACTTCCTGGGGCAATCCTGATGCCTCAATTGCCTTCTTGGCTCTCTTCACCGTGTCGGCTGAAAAGACCCCGGACTCAAACACCTCGGATGGCTTGGAAAACACAGCGGTGATTCTATCAAGGCGTATCCCTGCCGTGGCTTGGAAGAGATAAGGATAGTCGCTCAATTTATGGACGATCACATTTTTCTGTGCCTTGTTGCTCAACTCTGTGGCGTAGAATGGCTCTTCTTTCTTTTCGTCAATCTTTTGGGCGAGTACTGCGGCCTCTCTGGCGGTTGTGATCATTTCCTGCCTCTGTTGAAAGGTAAAGCCCGCTTTCACCTGCCCACGTTCATTCTCTCTGGTGCCATGGAGCACAAACTCCACATTGGAGCCAGCCGTGTCATCCGCTTCCAGCGTAAAGTAGGTTCCCTCGATCACTGCCTCTTTGCGCGCTAGATTGGGATATTTTTTGCCGAGGAATCTGCTTTCCCAGAGCTTCTGACCGTCTATTTGACGCTTCATCTGTCCGAGCCGCGTTTGGTAGTCGTCAAGGTCGCCTTTGACGAGGCGGATGTTGGTATTCTCAAACTCAAAGCCCACCCGCCGTTGAATCAGACGGTTTTCGCGCCCGCTGGCCGCCCGCTGCTGTACCACATGCGTCAACTCATGGGCGAGGAGCGGTTTTGCCTGGGCGCTCTGTATGTGAGCGTGGTTGGGCCCGAGGTAGATATCGTGCCCATGCGTAAACGCCCTGGCCTGTATCTCCTGATTCATCTCGGCGGCGCGCCCATCTGTATGGAGCCTCACGCCACTGAAGTCCGTGCCGAACTGGGCTTCGAATTCCTCCTTGAGCCTGGGAGGGAGCGGCTGCCCCGGCCCCCGGCTCGCACGCAACTGCTGCTCAAACGCTGCCCCGGCCTCGCCGGCCCCCCGCACCACAGGCGCCGGGGCTGGGCTGGGCATCACTGCCGGCGCTGCAACGTCTGGCAGACCCGCACGCGGCACGGTAGGCCTGCGCATCACCTGGTCCGCCATCCGGTCGGCCTCCTGCTCGTACGCATCTGCGGGCGCGTTGACCAGGAGCTTGGCTTGTATGGCCGGCGCCTGTGGTGCGGGTGGCCGCTGCAATAACTGACCTACGGCACGATTTCCCAGCGTTTGCTGTAAGCGCCGCACATCGGCGGGACGCAGCGCCGCGGGGGTCAAGGCGGCACGCTGGATGAGGACCGCGGGATGCCTCAACGGGGAGGGTGGGACAGACCTCCGCTCAGGCGCTGCGGTGGAGATGGCAGATCTGGTGTACCTGTCCTTCGTGTAGTGTGGGGCCTGATAAGTTGGCATAGCAGTCCTTTCCATGTCCTCAAAGCAGGTACACTCATGCTCTCTCACCGGGCCCTCGCCCAGTGGGCGAGGGCACTTATGGCCATCTTTGGTTTCGCGCGTCGCTTATCCTGCGAACTCCGCCTCCGTTATCACCCGGCCTAGCTTCTGGTACTCGCGCCGCGTGGCGTGGAACAGATGCGCCATGGTGACCACGCCCCCGTCGCTGGCGGCCAGGAAGGCCGCGGCCAAGGCGATGTTGCGAATGTTGCCACCAGCCGTCTCGAAGCGCTGCGCCATGACGTCCCAGTCCACCTCAGGGCTACAGGGGACGACACTGGGCCAGGTGCGGGCCCAGATGCGGCGGCGGTCCGGCGCCGTGGGGAATGGAAACTCGATGATGCTGTACATGCGCCGCACGAAGGCGTCATCCAGGTTTTTGCGCAGGTTGGTGGCCAGAATGACCACGCCGTCGTATTCCTCCATGCGCTGGAGCAGGTAGCCGATTTCGATGTTGGCGTAGCGGTCGTGGGCGTCCTTCACCTCGCTGCGCTTGCCAAACAGGGCATCGGCCTCGTCAAAGAAGAGGATGGCATTGCTCGTCGTGGCCTCGGTAAAGATGCGCGCCAGGTTTTTTTCCGTCTCGCCGATGTACTTGCTGACCACGGTGGAGAGATCGATCTTGTACAGATCGAGCCCCAGTTCACCAGCCAGCACCTCTGCCGCCATAGTCTTGCCGGTGCCCGAGGGGCCGGCAAAGAGCGCGTTGAGCCCCTTGCCCAGCGACAGTGTGCGGTCAAAGCCCCAGTCGTCGTAGACACGGGTACGATACGTCATAGCGTGACACAGCTCGCGCAATTGCTGCAGGCGTTCCGCAGGGAGAATGAGGTCCTCCCAGAGATAATGGGGGGTGATCTTTTGGGCCAGCGTCGCCAGCCTGCGATTGGACTGCAGGCGGCAGGCCGCGGTGAGATCGGCCATGCCCACCCGGGTGGCATTTGGGTCACGCCAGCGGGTGCGATGGCGCGCCGTGGCGACGGCGTCGCGGATTTGCCCACCGCTCAAGCGAAAGCGATTGGCCAGCGCCGGCACATCGACGTCCGGCCCACCCGTCACCTCGCCCTGTAACGCGGCCTGCCACAGATGCAGGCGCTCGGCAGCCGTCGGCAGCGGAAACTCCAGCGACACGAAACGCGTGCGGTGCAAGGCATCTGCCGGTTCCCAGGGGGTAGTGCCGGCCAGGAAGATGAGACCCGGGTGCGCTTCCAGGGCCCGCAGCAGGGTCGCCAGGGCAGGCCGTTGCTCGTCGGTCAGCAGGGCGTCTACGCCTTCCCAGTAGAGAGCGGCAGGCCGTAGCCGGGCTTCGCGCAGGGCGAGCCGCACGGTGGTAGCAAAGGTGGCTGGACCGGCGTGCAGGGCTTGCTCGGTGTCCATAACCACCAGCTCCTGGCCCAGGGCGGTACAGAGCGCCTCGGCGGTCATCTGTTTGCCCACCCCATAGGGACCCTGGAAGTAGCACAGGCACGGCGTGCTCTCCGCGCCTGGCGCTGGTAGCAGCCGCGCCAGGCGTTGTGCGACCTCGTCGGCCAGCCGCACGTCCGCCAGCCGCACCTGGGGCACGATCTGGTGGGCATAGGGCGTCAAGCGCACGTCAAGCTCGTTGGCGCCGAGCAGATAGTGCACCACGCGCTCGTCCACCACGAGCGCGTGATTCAACAGTGACGACTGGGGCTGCGCCGGGTCGGCCACGAGGTGGAGCAGGTCAGAGGTGAGGAGCGGGCCACCGGGGAGAAAGCGCTGGCGGGCCCTGAGCTGGGCTGCTGGCGAGGGACACAGCAGGCGGAGGACCAGGGCGACGCTGGGCCGCTTTTTCGTCAGGTCATCCTGCAGGTAGGCATACAGCGTTTCGTAGGGCAACGCGATGTCAGGGGCCAGGCCGATCAGCAGGGCGTCGATGTCAAACGGCGTGAGCTGATACACCTCGCGGAGCCGTTCCAGACGCAGATGTGTGCCTGCCGTACGACTCTCCGCTTTGCGCTGGGCAATGTGTGCTTCCAGCGCTGACAACTCCGCGCAGAAGGGATGGCGCTCAGCAGCACCATCCTCCATCTCCATCGCCTCAGTCTCTGCCAGGAGCGCATCCACCTGCTCCTCAGTAATATACAGTCCATGCCCTGCCTCCCCGCCCTGCGGTGCGGCCCGCCTGCACCGCAGCACCTCACCATGCAGGAGCAAGGCGATACGCTGGAGTTCTGCCAGGAGATGTTCTTGACTGTGCGCATAGCCCGGCATGATCGTCTACCCTGCGGCCTGAAGGCGCACGCCTCTACGACTGACGCCGCGCTGCTTTACTGCGGCAGATACGTCTCTAGCGCCCACAACTGTTGCTCGACCTGGCGCAAGATGTCGGTGTAGAGGGCCGCGGTGCTGGTATCCTCGACATCGGTGGCGGCGGTCAGCGCGTCGCGGAGCGTCTTCATATAATAGGCCATGCGCTCCGCCAGTGCCAGTGCATGGTCAATCCCTTCCACGAGGTCGGCAGGATACTCTGACAGCGGGGAGTGGGCTGCAACGATGCGGACCGTGCCCATGACCGCCCCGCCCAGCACCGCAATGCGTGCGGCTACCGCGTCGGCGTCCCTGGCGAGTGCCGCCGCTATGGTGGTGCAGAGCGTCTGCAGGGCGACCGCATCCTTGCCCTTGATATTCCAGGAGGTCTGCTTGACTTGCGAGTGCAGATCGAGCGTACAGGCGAGCGTCTGATGCAGCAACGTGATCAGGTATATCCGAATCTCTGTCGGCATATCGAGACGTGTCGCATAGAGTCGTATCGGTGCAAACGCCATGAGTTTTCTCGATCCACATGCTCGCAGGATCACTGCAGCGTATCACCCTATTACAAGCATAACAGAGAGGATACGAAGCCCTCTGTAAAATTCTTGCGAACGTTATAACAATCTTGCGCCGAATGTCTGGAGTTCTCCTCCCTGCCCTCCCGTGGGGCCTACTCGCCTCCTGATATATCCTATCTCTTGGCCAATCCCTTACACCGTGTGAGGTGGTGGCCACGGCGGAACACGATAGAGCAGCACTGCAGGCAGCGTCCACATGTGGTCCGTCAGTCCGGCCGCCATCGCTGGCATACAGGGCCGCCACACCTTGGCTGAGCCCGTACCCTTGGTAGGCGTGGAACACCGCCAGCTGATGCTGCAAGCCATCCTCACTCTGGCCTAGCGTGTTGACCCGGCGCCCCACCGCTCTGCGAATCTGGGATTGGCTTGGCAAGTTCGCCGTAGAATACGTACTTAGCTTTTTTGCCAGTAATTGCCACGCGCCAATGCGTAAAATCTTCGGCAGTGTCGCAAGCGTTCCCTCTGCCTTGGAGCACGAGAAAGTATTTGGCTGGGTCAGTAAGTCCAGCTTGAAAAAAGCCCGTGCCGTTGACCTGGTCTTCAAAACGCCACTCTTTATAGAGCAAAGGTCCACCGCCGCCGCTCTCTTGCCCGTCATGAATATCAGCCTGATAGCTCAACATTCTTGTAGGCAGTGGTAAATTGAGTGTGGCAGATTTATTCCCATCGTGGAACGTGAGTTTCCACACATTACCGACCAGCGAACCAGTTAACGAGTATGTTACCGCTGGATGCGCTAGGCCTTTAGCATCTATGTCGACATCCGCCTCGGTCAGGAACAAACGCGCCGTTTGGCCAAAGCGTAGCTGTTTCATGAGGCTGAGTTCATTCGTACTTGGTTTGACGAAGCCAATATGATAATGGCCGTTGTTGGCACAACAAGCACAAGCCCACACGTAACCTGGCAGCAAGAGCAAGCTCGCTAAACCCATCGACGAGAGCAGAGACCATCTTCGAGCTTTCACGTTCTCTTTCCTTCCGTAACACACTACCGTCTCATGTCTGCCTTGACAGGACGCGAGTTGCCCAACCGAGGACGAGCGCGCCTGTGGAGGGTTGCTAGTGCCGCGCTTTCGATTGTGGGATGGGAGCCAAAGGTGCGCCGTGGCTATTTCCCAACCTGCTGCACCGGCTACAATAGTTAGCTCCCAGTCCGCAGGTCGTGCGCAAGCGCCTAGAGGAAAACGGTTACGCCCTGCCGCCCGACGTCTTCTATTGGTACGCCGACGACGCCGACAAATCTCCTCCCTTGACGCGCACTTCTCGCCAAGCCCGCCACAAAACGTTAGGCTGGAAGATACGATCATAGAGCACATGGAATCGGCGATTCCTGCTCCTCTCGTGTGACAGGCTCGGCGCGCTCTTGATCCTTGCGGCTTACCATCACGGCGCTGCGGGATTCACTTGAGGTTGCGGACCGCTGGTTTGCTCCTCGCGCTGAGAGGGACACGCCGCTTCAGCACTCCAGGCTATCCCGGAGTACGGGGAGCCTACGGCGTTGCCTCAAGCGTAGCCCACGTGCGCGGGCCGACGATGCCATCCGGAACGAGCCCCTTGGCGCGCTGGAACTGTCTGAGCGCGGCCTCGGTGGCAGGGCCGAAAATGCCGTCCGGATTGACACGGAGTTTTCTCTGGATCTGCTTGACCAACTCACCGTGCGCTCCGCGCCGCAGCGTGGGCCGGCCTCGCGCATCCGAAGCAGGTATGACGGTCGGAGGCAACGTGGTGCCGGTCATGCTGGTGGCCACCTGCCGGCGGAATTCGTCCATGTCGAAGGTGGGGTCGACCTTGCGACCGGGGGGCAAGGCATATTCCTTGTGACCACAGCACATGCTGACGTTTGCCCCAATCTTCTTCAGGATCGCCGCGATGCCCCGGCGATAAGCATCCAACTGAACGTCCGGCCACGGATCGGCCTGGGGTCCGGAGGTGTGGCCAGTGTTTTCGGCCTCAATCCCAATGAAGCTGGAGTTGCCGGTGGTAATGCCTTGCCAATTGCCAGCTCCGGCATGGTTAGCCCGACCGGCCGCAACGACGAAAAACGTCCCATCGCGTCCCAGGCAAAGCTGAGCCAAGGGGCCTGGGAGATCGGACCTCCCATTGGTCACGATGCCGAGACTCGGCATAATACCGGTCAACGGTCCGCCAGTATGATGACACATCACACCCCTGATGGCTCCCACGTCCCCGCGCCCGCGGGTCCGCCAGCCCGGCTGTTCCGCGACCTTGAGGCCAGCGTCTTCGAGTATTTCTGGCAGCCAAGTCAATGAAAACGCCATCGCCTGCTCCTTACGCTATCGATTCAAGTTTTCTCCGACGGCTCTGTCTCCAGCACGCCCCCCACCGTGGTTGGCAGCTCGTCGTCTGGCGTCACGTCGGGACCATTGAAATCGACATCACAACCATCGATTTCGTCCTCGTCGCCCGGTTCCTCCCCGGCGGCTTGCACACCGCCGGCAGCCGGCGGCAATTCGACGTCCGAGAAAGCATCGCTCTCATCGAACTCGACATCACAGGTGCAACTATCGATCTGATCTTCGTCCTCATGGACAGGAGGAATGCCTGCATCTGCCATCACAGACCTCGACATCATTCGGTGGTGAATACAAAAGCCAAGGACCTCCGGCAACGCCGGTCGGCTCCTCTCCGTTGTCACCGTAAGGAGAGTGGCCAAAAACCTGTGCAATGAGGCCATATACACGTAGTGCTTTGAAAGCACTGAGGAAGCTGGTCGAGCCATGGCTATAAAGCAATGATGTTGGCCACCTCCACTACCGTAAAAAAATTGCCAATAACGCTTGCAACTCCTTCTTGATCGGGGAGACCCACGGGGGTCCAAAGTTGACGCCGGCCTTGACGTTGCCGCAAGGACGTTATGGACTGAGCCTGCTCCTGTTAGAGGTCTACTGCACTCCCGGCATCGACTACATCTGTTACCAATGCAAGCGTCAATTATTGCGCAATGAGTCGGCGAGATTCTACCATCATTGCATGCGGATGTGCATGCAACCTCGTAAATTACGCCGAGAGATACAGGAATATAGCGGAGGAGAACCCAACGTGGGGCTATCGATGCCTCCAAGGGGCCCTGGCAAATCTGAGGCATCCCATGGACAAGAGCACGGTGTAATATCCTGCGTCGACACCACCTGGTACCCGCACTGCAACGCCGGAAGGCCGGTAGGAACTGGGCGCAGTTCCTGAAGATAGCTTTGGAGGTCCTCGCAGCCACAGACGTTTTCACGGTCGAAGTGGCCACCTGGCATGGCCTGGTGACGTATTATGTGCTTGTGGTAATAGAACTGGCCACACGACGCCTGAGGTGCGCTTTGGCATATAATCATGGATTCATCGCCGACAGATCGCTCACTAGTAGCTCCTTATGGGAGATAGTAGGGGAACGATGGATTCCCCCTGATTTGGAGAAGGAGACAGCGCAGATAAAACTCTTGTATGATCTGCTAAATTGTTGGCATGAATGGCAATATGCTTGGGATCATTGTCACAAGAAAACATTGTAAGCGTCCACCCCCAGGCCGCGGGCGGCCAGGATGGCGTTCGAGTGCCTCTCTATCCTTGTCTCCCTCCAGAAAGGGTGGCTCTCCCCATGGCCCTAGTGGCGAAGTATTGCAACGCACTTAAATTTTGAGTGTTGTTATGTGCACCGCCTTATCGCGGTGCTTCATTATTGCAGGACCTCGTCCGCCCGAAAGAGGAGCAGCGGGGGGATGGTCAGGCCCAGCGCCTGGGCGGTCTTGAGGTTGATGACCAGCTCAAAGCGCATCGGCTGCTCCACCGGCAAGTCCGCGGGCTGGGTGCCTGTGAAGATCTTGTGCACGAAGCTGGCGGCGCGGTAATACATGTCCGGGTAGCTCACGCCGTAGGAGATCAACCCCCCAGCGTCCACAAACTCCCTGCCGGCGTACATGACCGGCAGCCGGTGCTGGGCCGCCAGGGCAACGATCGGTTGCCGCTGCGCCTGCGTGAGAGCTTCAATTGCCACCACGAGCGCGTCGGCACGCGCCTTGATAGCGGCATCGAAGGCCCGTCCGATCTCTTCAGGCGTGCGCACGTCGAGCAGCTGGGGCTCAACACCCAGGGGGCGCGCCGTCCTCTCGACCTCGGTCCACTGCGCGGGGAGCACAGGGTTGCTCATATTGAAGAGGCCGGCGAGGCGTGCGAGGTGCGGCAAGAGCTCGGTGAGCAATTCGACCCGTTTCGCATATAATTCAGTGGTCAGGGCACTGAGCCCCGTGATATTCCCTCCCGGGTGCGCAAGGCTGGCGACGAGGCCGGCCCCCACTGGATCGCCCGCCCCTGTAATCACCACGGGCAGCGTGCCTTTGGCGGCCAAGCAGGCCGCCAAGGCTGCTGGCGTCCCCCGCGTCAGGATCAGGTCTACCGGCAGACGCACCAGTTCCGTCGCCAGGGCTGGGAAGCGCTCGGGGCGGCCATCGGCCGAGCGGTACGCGATGACGAGGTTGTGCCCCTCAACGTATCCCAGTTCTCGCAGTCCGTGGCGAAAGGCCTCGAGGTTAGCGACGTTCAGTGCCGCGGAGGTCGTCTCCAGCACCCCAATACGATAGACCTTCGCTGCTGGCTGGGCTCCGGCGGTGAGGATACAGAGGGCAAGCATCACGATGAGTCTGATAGTAGGGATCCGCATGACCCTCTCTTTCTAACGACTTGGCCCACTGGGGAGCCATGGGCACGGACCACGCCTTCTGAGAGGCAGCCGCACCATGCATGTCCACGCCTTTTGGTTCTGATGGAAGCCTTCTCAAGATGGTAATACGTTACGGCGCCCCTGGTCCGTGGGCCCCGCGCCTGCTGACGGGAGGCCGCCGCCCCGTCAGGGCTACTCGCCGTAGTCGGTGGTCTCGGCGTACTCGCCGGAAATGTAACTCAAGACCGCCCCCCCGGGCGGTAAGCTGCATGCGAGGGTGTAGTAGCTGACAAACCCTGGCGGGTCAATATTCGTATTGGCCTTGACCAGAAAGTAGTGAATTTCGATGCCCGTATCCACGGGGTCCGTGCTACTGGGTTGCAATGGCGCACCGGCGTAGTGGCCCTGATAATTCATAATATAGAACTGGCAGGTGACCCCCTTGGTAATAGTCACACCGATATCTAAATCATATTCATTCACAGTATCCCGGACAATGGGACAGAGCACCGCTCTCTCCCCCCGTCCGCTATTGTTCACGATCCCAATCGGGCTGCGCAGAAGATCAGCGGCATCCGCAGCAGAGACCGGCTGGCAGGCCGCGCCTGGCAGTGTCTTATAGTCCCAGCCCTGCCCGTGATCGCCGGCCGCGCTGACGCTGACGAGTGCATAGAGTGCGAGGCTGCTTAGCAGGAGAGACCAGAGGTGTCGGTGCATAGGTGATCCTCCTCGGTTGCATACATGATGAATGGTTAAACCAATACGGGCGTCACGGCACTCGGCGGGCATGGCCTACATGGGAGGAAGCGCTCTCCCCCAGGCTCCTCTCCCACTGCCTCCTCTAGAGCTCGATACACCCGCCTGGGAAGCCATGCACGTATGGCTTCCCCAGCACGGTGAGCCTCTCGCCCTTCCCGACGCGAGGCTTGGCGGTGAGGACAGCACCCAGCCAGCACTGCTCCTGTACTTTAGCGCCAGCGGCAGAGCACTCTAGGGTACTGCGGTGCCACGGTCCTGGGCTATGCGTCCGCCTCGCCTCTGTTACCCTGAAGGCGTGACTCCAGTGTGCCACGAAACGGCACACTGGCAGACATACGCGCTCGTTTGGTCAAATTATTCAAACGCACCTTGCACGGACCCCTTCGAGGGATTGCTCGTGGGCAAACGATACCTGCTACATGACAGGGACGCCAAGCCAGCTTGTCGATATAAGATTAGATGATGACACATTGCTGGTACCGCGGCAGCTAGCCTTCTATCATGGCGATGCGCACATGCAGAATCATGGCAGACCCTCAGATGAGAGGCAAAGATCACGTTGAGCCATACAGCATACACCCAATCTGAGGAACTTCAATGACTTAGAGACGGCCGAGATGTTCAACCATACGGGTAAAGCCATACCTGTCCTTACCAGCGCTGCTGCAACTGACTGGGAGATGACGTATGCGAATCTTTGCACGGAATCAATCTCAAAAGCAGCTATCTTCCAGCCTTGATCGGTCTAACACGGCAACGTCTGGGCCGAATCTCCATTTACATCCGAGCGTGCATTTGCAGCGCACGCTTGCGCATCAAGCCATGCCGCAGCTGCTTCAGGCTAAACCTGATTACCTTGAAGCCCACTCTAGGAGCAATGCAGTAACTCGCTTCGCGCCTGACTTCAGTCAGGTAGCGATATATCCCAAGTCGCTGGCAAGCATCCAGGGCAAGCTCACAGTAAGTTCCCCCAGCGACATCTACGAGGAGGAAGCAGACCGCGTTTCCGAACAGGTGATGAGCATGCCTGAGACGCCGCTATACCGCGATTGCGCCTGCGGTGGAGGCTGCCCCGAGTGTCAGACGAAGCAGACGGGCCAGGGAGGTGAGCGGGTGCAGACTAAGCACGGCGGGTCAGGGGGCCTGGGACAGACAGTAGCATCGCCCATCGTCCCCCAAGTATTGCGCTCACCTGGGACACCGCTCGATGCCACCACGCGCTCTTCTATGGAGCAGAGGTTCGGTCACGACTTTTCCATGGTGCGGGTGCATTCTGGTACCGATGCAGAGATATCGGTGCGAGACTTGAATGCATACGCCTACACAGTCGGCCACGACATCGTTTTTGCTGCCGGCCGATTCGTGCCAGGAACGCACGCGGGACAGCGGCTGCTTGCCCATGAGCTGACGCATGTCATCCAACAACAGGCCGCAGAGCCGCGGCTCCAGCTCGCTCCTGATCCCGCGGTAGAAGCGGCCAGGCAGAAAGCGGCCGAGCTGGAGAAGGAGATCCTCAGCCCGGCAATTTTCTCGAAACTCAACCGTGATAACGGTGATACCCAATGGCGGGTGAGATGGATTATCGCGAAAGCCAAGGGAAAGCCACTGGGTGAAGCGAGGGGCGAGCGCAGCTACTACCTCAAAAAGCTCAAAATCGCGCTCACTACGCCCACCACCGTCACTGGAGGCAGCGCGACAGCGTACGGATGTTCCCCGGAGGCCGCGGCGGAGAACCGCAAGGAAGTGGAAGACGCACTCAAGATCGAAGAAAGGTGGTGGAGCGATGGAATGTTCGCCGACGTTGAAGAGACCGCTGTCGCTTCGGGCACCAACAAAACAAGACGAAAGGGCCAGGGAGGCAAGGTATTCTACGTCGATCGATCTGATCCCCGTAACATCCGCGTGCAGATGAAGGTCAGGCTCAGCGGCGCTGCTGCTGAGGTCGAGAGCATCAAGAAACTCGAGGACGCTATCGAACGCGAATCCCATGCCAAGGGCTACTATCTCGATATCGTGTTTGTGGATACTTCCGGCCCCGACGTCTTCGAGTTTTCCGTCAAGTTTTGCGAATGGGCCAATTCTGGAAACTGGGCGTCGGGGCCGACGACGCTTTCACACGAAGTGCACCATGCGTTGGGATTGGGAGATCGCTACGACTACATCGAATCGCACGCGGACAACACGCAGATGAGTGTCGAAATGCGAGTCTACTGGTTCGCCGAGCAGATGAAGAAGGCAACAGGGGCGCGCGATCCATATAGCAAGATGGATACGAGCAGCAACCCTTTGCTTGCCGAAGACATATGTGCAGTGGCTTTCGAGCCCGGGCCGGCCCGCCAGAAATGCATCGACGAACGCAAAGATCTGGATCCAACTGGAATCCCGTCGCTGTAGGGAGCCTCAAACACTCAGGGCTTGCCAAAGAGAAACCGGCAGTGCTGCACGAAGTCCATCCACGTCAGCGCCGCCTTCTTTCCAGCCTTCGTTCCGGGGAAAGTGGCGGTCAGCGTTCCGCCTTCTCCCTGCACTCGCAGCATCAACGATGCAAACCGCACCAGCGGACTCGTCGTAGGTTACCTCGGCCAGCGATCGACGTGGAGGAGGCAGCTGGATGGGGTCCAAACGCGTGATCCGGTCGTTGCTCACGACGTAGGACTGGGCCGTTGATTTGTCTTCCATCACCAGAATGATGTGATCCAGCATGACGCGCAGGGAGAAGGTGACCTCCACCCCCGGATCTGCGTGCTTCACCGTCGCGAAGACGTCCCACGCCACGGTCAGCGCATAGACGCCACAATCGCGTTCGATCTGTCCGGCGAGGTTCACCGGGAAATTGGTGTCGAGGTAGTTCTTGCCGAAGTCGCGGATGTTGTAGGTGGTGTGGTGCGTGTATGCCTTCAGGTACTTGCCGACAAGCGTCATCAGCGACTCGAGCGGGTGCGCGCCGGCCCGCTTGTACACACCGTACATGAGTCGCCACACCGTCTGGCGTGTGGTGGTGTCGTTGAGGTCGATGGGCCCCTTGGGAAACGCCTGCTGGATTTCCGGCACGCGTCCGATCAACGTATTGTTGTCGTTAGCGACGACCTCGCCGTCCTTGAGCGAGACCAGCTCTAACTTTTATAGAAGCCCCAATCCTCATGCAGCAAGTGACGAATCTCCTCAACTGGAAAGGGATGCCAACCGAGGCTGTGTGTTCTTTTCGGGCTCGTGTTATGCGGATGCACGGTCGCAACGTAGAAGGTGTGCTTTGACAGGGCGAGCACGGGTGTATTTATCAGGCTCCAGACGAACACTGTATCTGCTCCCTCATTGAGATCAGGAAACCGATGGTGTTCCCAAAAATCTTTGCGGTAGCAAAACGTCCCACCGGCGATCCAGGCGCGGTCTGCCGGTGGATAGATATACTCCCAGGCCCGGACAGCGCGTGGCTCATAGAACAACAGATGAGCCAATCCGCAGAGCGTGCCTGGCGGCTGTAGCAAAAGTTCTTGTACCTGATACGATAAGCGCCAGTGAGCCATCCAGTCATCATCATCCCAGTGCGCGATGATCTCACCATGTGCGAGTTCACAGCCCAGATTGTGCTTCGCTCCCATAGTGTGCTTCGGGTCCAGGCGCACATACCGTATGCGGGGGTCAGAAGGAATCAGATCTGCAACGACGTCCGAGCCGTCATCCAAGATAATGAGCTCGCGGTTTGGATAATCCTGCCGCAAAAAATACCGTATTGCTTGCGGCACAAAGGCGCGCCTGTCAGCGGTGGGCATAAGACAAGAAACGAGTGGTCTGTGTGCCATCGTAGCTGAAGCGCTAAGAGGTTTGGCCCTTTCCGTGTCACGAGGGAGCTCCGCCCCTTCTCCCCGAGGACGGATGCGCCCCTTCTCTGCCTTGGACGGTGCATGCTCCGGGTGCTTGCATACGACCACCATACTTCGAGTATGATGAACCAGGTGGTAGCGGCCTGTTCCCAGCAGTTCATTGACGAAGGCTTTGACGCCAGGATAGTAGTCAGCGTAATCGTGGAAGGCGATGTATCCCGCCGGTACAATCCAAGGCTCGAAGTGATAAAAGTCTCGCGCCACATTGGTATAGTCGTGCAATCCATCTATCAACAGGAAGCCGATCGGCTTGTCCCAGACCACGTTGAAAGAATGTTGTGGGATCATTTCTACGATACTCGTTAGCGCCGTGTCAGCCATATGGCGCTGGAATGTGTGCAGTGTCGGCCTTTCAAATTGTAATCCCTGGTCGAGTGCTCCAACCACGCCATCATGTGGGTCAATAGCGTATACTTTGGCCTCTGCCCTTAGGGATTTCACGACGCCGCCGAGCACCACGGTCGAGCGGCCGCAGTAGCTCCCAATTTCGACCACTGTGGCCTCCTGTGGCAGGGTTGTAAGCGCACGGGCGACGGCGGCGATCAATAAGTCAGCCTCATCTTCTTCCAGCCAGCCCTCGATATTTTTCATTTGAGTTAAGATGGGGAGTGTCAGCAGCAAACCCGCAGGCGTATGTGTTGCAGATATTGCCCTAGTCGCGCTCGTGTGGGGCGCATGTTCGTAATGGTTGAGCCGCGCGCGTACGCGCGCACGTATGTCATCGTCATAACGGCGTGGGACGGGATGAATCCAGAACACGTCTGGTCTATCCAGAGCCGCCTCAACCTGAGAGGGCGTGTACGTTGTGCGGTATTGCACGTAATCGTAGCTACACGGATTTGCCATCACAGCATAGCCGAGGAGTGCGGTTAATGTTGGCAGAAGCACCTCTTCAGAGGCCCAAATCTTAGTGCGCTGTATGATCTCTGCCAATTGTCGATCTGTGGAGAAGAGCTGTGTCAGAGCGCGGGCTGCGTCCGCCGTAAACACCGTTGAAGGCCAAAATGACCAGTAAACAAATTTTTGCTCACCCTCTGGAAAACGCCGCAGAAAAGGGCTCCAGAGGTCTCTCTCCTGCAAGGCAGCGACGGCAGGACCAACCAGTGTGTGAGGGGGCTGCACCGTAGGGGCATTGCCGAGCAAACCGACGTTGGAGTGCTGCGCCAGGAACTGGGCTACATAGTTTACATAACCAGCACGCGTTCCCAGTTGATCAGAATCTACAATCGTCATAGTGTCGAATGGGAAATGCTCGAGGGCAAACTGCATACAATCGAGGGCGAAATTATGCAACCAGCCCCACGTGAGAGGGCGAGGCGCAGGATGCAGCACAGCGCCATACTGCTCAAACGGGAAACTCCCATGCAGCAAATCCGGGTTAGGCCCCCCGTTATAGAGGATGATGAGAGAGTCAGGATCCACATACTGGAGATTACGCACGAGATCGATGACGCACTCCTGATTCTCATGCACCAAGCAGGCGAAGATATTGCGTATTGTGTTCATGGTTGAGCGCTCCTAACACCTCTCATGCTGGATGCCGTTAGGCTGGCTATTTAGGGGCTGAGGCCAACGGAGAGATGGGCACGCCTGTCCGTCTCCATGCAAGACTGACCACTGGTGTCCATGCTCTGTGAGTTCCGTGCAAGGAACCTCGCGATAGCACTACTGATGGGCTGGCCAGTCGCGACTTGGTAATAGATGAATGCCGGGGAAGGGTTCACCTCGAAGCAGTACCAAGCACCTTCCAGGTTCTGCCGTAGATCAATCCCAGCAACAGGGAGCTGCATGACGGTTGCAAGCGCTCTGCACCGGTCCTCGACATCCTGCGGGAGGCGACAGGCCTGTATCTTGACGCTGTGCTGGCCGGGAGAGCGGTAATCGTCCGCCTCACAGCGTATCTCACAGGCAAAAATCTCTGTGTCTACGACATGGACACGATAATCACTGCCGGCGATATATTGTTGGAACTGGGTCGGGCATGACGCCACGTCTCCAAGACGTGCCACATGCTCGGGTCGTAAGCGTGAGACTATGCTGCGCGTGGCGCTCACTGATTTGTATATGACGGTCCCATGGCGTTCCCAGAAAGTGAGCGCCGCGCTCGGATCGGTGGTGAGCAGGGTTTCTGGTACACTGAAGCCAAACCGCTGGATTTGCCGCAATTGATAGGGTTTGGAATTGTTGCTGGCCATTGCCTGCACCCGGTTCACCACCAAAGCCGGTGTCATCTCGGACCAGGACAACAGCATATCATCGACTGTGGCAGCGTGCCGCCACTCCGCACTGTTGGGGCCCGCCCTGGCGATCGCTGGCAGGCCGCAAGCAGCATAAGGCCGCAAGTAGAGAGCCGTCACTGTACTTAAGTCAATCCTGTCATGCCGCGTGTGGATTGTCCCACCAACACCAGAGTCGACACTGAGGAAAACTTGCGTGTGCAGGACATCGCGTTGGTCTATCAACCTCGTTGGTGCACCAAGACGACGCAGTTCCTCACCTACCGCGATTAAGGGGTGTTCTGAGCCAAGCCCCCACAGCAGGATCAACATCTTGGCCCTCCACACAAATAGTCGAGGATCGCATCGGCAATGTCAGGCGACGCAATATCGGCCCACAGATCAGCGCCAAGGAGGCGAGCGCCAGATGCCGAGCCGCTGAGATAGACGGTGAGGAGATCAACCCCAGCCGCTGCCGCCAGGCGACGGGCATGCATGGTCAGCATAGCATCGCCGGCGCCAAAGCAACGGTGGCCGACCACGGTGAGCGCGATAGGTCGCTGCTTGGGGACGGCTGCCGAAACGGCAGCCGTCAGCGTCGCCTGTCGGTAAGACGGACAGACTGGAATACCGAGCTGGGCAGCAGCATGGATCCACCGCTCCGTCCGCCAGTTCGGCCCCGTGAGGCACGCCGAAGTAGGCCGGTTGAGCACTGGACAGACCAGCTCGGACAGCCAAAAGGTCAAAAATGCGGTCATCTCCGCCGCTACATAGGCGCGATCAGCTGGCACAATGTGAGTGAGTTCAGACTCAGTCACGCAGGGTAGCCGCGTCAGCACACCGGTAATCTCTGTGGTGGCGACTACTCGCCCGCTAATCACTGCCGTGGAGATACCAGTCGCCTCCAGCTGGTGACACCATCCCCCCACGGAGAGATCCTCGCAGGTGAGCAACGCAGCATCATGAGCGCTCCAGCGCTCAGCGAGCGCTGCAGCAGCTGCATCGTGCCGACTGGCGATGATGACGAGCATCAGACTAGATCCTCCTGGTCCAGCTGACTGCGCAGAGATTGCTCGAGTGACACACGCTCGTCAAGATTGATAAAGGCACGCCGAGTTGCGACATGCTGCTCAGAGTCGTTGCTACCCCCGTGCAATGCGAGCCTCGTCTCGGTCGTCCCCCCGCCGCCATCGGCTCTCAGGAAGCTTTCCGCTTCCTTCCCCTTCGTCAAATCCGTACCCTTTGTGCGTCCCCCTTCTTGAATCTCCTTAGGGACCACGTTCTCAGCCGGGAGTGCCTTCTCAGCCGGGAGTGCCTTCTCAACCGGGAGCAACTTCTCACCAGCGGTGGGCTTTCTGATAACGCGGAGCGTGTCCGCCCGGCTGACGCCCGCCAGGCTGGCAGTAATAGTCGTTACTCCGACGGCCCCTCCGAACACGTTGAAGGTCTCCGTTGCGCTGCCGGCCGGGATCACGATACTTGTACCCACCCCAGCGACAGCCGAATTGCTGCTACTGAGGCTGACGACCACCCCACCCGCC
>AR_comb_assmDRAFT_10015563_pt1 | contig 20873 bp, 14 predicted proteins | sample ArasoioldDNA_FD_10543 | JGI IMG/M metagenome (IMG submission 10543) | reverse complement strand
ACGACCCGAATCATGTCACGCATGGCGGCCAGTCCAACCGCCGTCGATTCCTTGTCGCTGTTATCCGCCATACCGCGCTGCAGAACCGTTTCCAGCAGAGTCTTCTTGTGAGGAAAGACGACGAGCTTCACTTCGTCTACATCGGGCACACCGATTGCACGCTTGGTGAGTTGCAACGCGGTATCGAAGCCGCCGAGTTCGTCGACCAGGCCGAGGGCCTTCGCATCTTCTCCCGTCCAGATTCTTCCCTTCGCGATATCGAGAACCTTCTCTCTCGGGAGATGCCTGCCATCGGCGACTTTGGAAGTGAAGTCGGCGTACACACGGTCCAGCCATCCCTGGAATCGTTGCCACTCGGTCGGGTTGTAGTCCTGAACGCCGGTGAACATGGTGGCGTTCGCTCCGTTGTGCACTTCGTCCCACGACAAGCCAACCTTATCCCAGAAGCCGCCAGTCACTACCTTGCCGCCGAGGACGCCGATCGATGCAGTAATGGTCCCGGGCTGAGCCACGATCTTGTCAGCCGCCATCGCCACGAAATAGCCACCCGAACCGGCAAGATCTCCCATGGAGACGATGACCGGCTTGCCTGCCTTGCGGGCATTCATCACTTCGCGCCAGATTGTGTCGGAGGCAACATAGGAACCGCCCGGGCTGTCGACGCGAAATAGAATGCCCTTCACGTCCTTATCGGCGACAGCAGCGCGGAAGGCTCCCGCCACGGTATCGGATCCCATGGTCAACGATCCGTTGACCGCATTGAATTCGCTTTTGCCGCGCGCCACCTGACCCGCGCCATAAATGAGCGCAATGGTCTTTCCTTTGTCGTGCGGGCGTCCGGCGCGGTCCAGATACTTGTCGAGATAGAGAAAGTCGGCGTCGCCTCCGACTTTCTTCTTTGCCTGGTCGTAGACTTCGTCTCGATAGGCCAGCCCGTCTACCAAGCGGGCGTCGAGCGCCTCTTTTCCAAGATAGGGACCCTTATCGACCAGGCCAGCGAACTGATCCGTCGGAATCAGACGCGCCATACAGATGCCGTCCTTCATCTGACCGAACCACGAGTTCATCACCTTCTCCATCTCCTCGCGATGCGGAGGCGTGTACTTGGTCTCGGTGAATGTGTTCAGCGCGCTTTTGTATTCGTAGCGATGGTCGCCGTGAAACCGCATGCCGAGTTTATCGAGAGTGCCTTTCACGAAAGGCGTTTCCAGCATGACGCCGGTGAGTCCGATATCGCCGGAGGGCTGAAGATAGATCTGATCGAATGCGGTCGCAAGATAGTAAGACGAGTTGCCGGGGCCGAATTCGCCGAAGGTTTCCGCGAATGCGATGGCAAATTTCTTCTTTGCGCGGAAGCGTTGCACCGCCTCGCGCAGCTCCTGTGTTTGCGCTATCCCCATGCGTGTCCCGCCGATTCGCGCGACAAGACCTTTTACGCGATCATCGTCGGCGCCGCGGTCGATCGCATCGATCACGTCGCGCAAAACGACGCGATCGGTGAGGGAAAGCTTGGCGGTGGCATTCTCCGGGACATCCTCCACCATGGACTGCTCAAAATTGGCTTCCAGAATGGTTCTGGAGGGGACTTTTCCCTTGCGACCAGCGACTAAATAGATGGCAAGGGCGATCGACAGCAGATAGATGAGGCCGAGAATCACGAATAAGCGGACGAAGAATTTCTTCATCGGAGACTTCTCCCCGTTCCCGGAGGGAACCGATGAGTCTATCGCGGACGAGGAGCGCTACGCGAGGGTAGACCATCGGCTTCGAGAGCAGGCGATGCCGCACGGGTGGGCGAAGAGGAAGTCGTTGTGGTCGCAGGGGCAGGGACGGACTGCAAGGCATAGTTGAGAAACGCGCGAGCCCCGGTGGTCACCGCGATATCGACTTCCAGGGCCCGCGAGCCGTCCCCATTCGGCGGGAGGATATTCGCGAATCCGTCGTTGTCACTGAGCAGCACGGTCTGCGACGAACCGAGCTTCACTTTTTGGGCGGGGTGGGTGGGGACGTTATCGTCGCCTCCGCCTTGCACCGGAGGAGTTGCGCCAAGCTGGAACAAGTTGTTCTCGAATGTGACCGCTGCTCCGTACACAGGATTTGGTGGAGTCGAAGAGTCGACGACCCGCACCCACAGCGGTGCGAATCCGCGGCCGAGTGGGAGCACCTGTCCGCTCCCCGCGACCGGGAGTAGTTTCAGGTCCGAAGCTGCAACCTTGAACAGGCTGAACGTAGGACACGTAATACCGCCGGCGTCCGCGCAAACTCTCACGTCTACTTCCCCAGAGAGAGAGTCGACGTGGAGGTTACTCTGGGCGTATCCACTGCTATCGGTATTCGCGCTCGTCGTGCTAAGCGACGCGGTGCCTTTGATGAGGTTGAAATTGAGCTTCAACCCGCTGACGGCTGTGCCGGTGGATGTGACGACCCGCGCCGTGAGAGGCACGTCGATAGTTGTGCCTTCCATCACCCAAAGCTTGTAAGGCGTCAGCGCGATGTTTTTCGGATCGTAGGTGCTTACGATTGTCGATTGCGCCTGGATTCCCGGATAGACAAGGGGTGTGGCGACAGCCGGGGCCATCTCCTGCGGGTCGCCAATTAACCAGACCCCCGCCACCGGACGTGCCTTTACCTGGGTAGTTCGGCCGGTTTCATCGAGCGCAAGCACGTCGACCGAGAAAGTACGATTTGCCCGCGCAGAGAACCAGAAATAGTCGTTGTCGCCGTAACCAGTCAGCGAGCCCAACCAGGCGCCGTTTGCCGGAATGGGGAGCGGTGTCCAATAGTTATCGTTGCGATGCGGGTCTTCCTGCTCCTGAGCGCTGCCCGACATCAGGATGTCTTGCGCGAGATCGCCTCCCTTGGTGACGGTAACGATCAGCGGCGTGAAGGACCCTGAGGGTGAGACCTGCTGGGGATCACATGGGCCGACCTGCTGCGACCAGTCGGGATCGAGTGGCTCGACGCTCAACTGGTAGCGAGTCGCGTCGCCATTTGGGATTTCGAGTCCACTGAGGTCAAAGAATCCTTCGAAGGCGGGGTCCAACGATCCCCATCGATCGTAGCGGTTCCCGGTGGCATCGGTCCGTCCGGTTATTGAATTGCCGGCATTTCCGGCGAACAGAAATCCCGAAACCGATGAGGCGGCGTATTGTCCGGAAGGCTGGCCTGTGCCCGGATCGATCCATCGTGCTACGACATTCACGCATTGCATGGGCTGCGCCGGATTTCCGGCGGCGTCGGTAAAGAAGACGCCTCCGTGAATGCGTCCTGTGTTGTCTGCAAAGATTTGCTTCCCGGGAAACTGATCAACATTCGCAGCCGTCACCGGATAGAGCCTGGCGATCGCCGCGCGGTCATCCATCTTGAGATGATCCGGGTCGGGATAACACAGAGTGATCGGGACGCAGTTCGGCGAGTCGAGCGCATGCATGAGGGGGAAGCCGGCTTTGTCGTCGGCGGTCGGATGGGTTGGTATGCCCGTCAGCACGTTGAGGTTGAGCTGGGCCCAGTCCAGACCAAGCACAGTGCCGAGGATTCGTATCAGCCTGTACTTCGATTCGAGCAGATCATTGGAACTTTGAATGCAATTTCCGTTTATGACGACCAACGCGTGCGCGATGGCTCCATCGGTTGAGAACGCATCCGGTCCGCCAATGACAGCGTTCGAGAAGCAAGCGGCCCGCGCGCCCGAACCCAGTCCGAGCAGCGCGTCCGTCACCTGGCCGTTTGCGTCGTACACAACTCCTACAGGATGGTCGAGAGCAGAAGGAATTACGTCGGCCGGCATGGTGATGGTGCCATCGCTGTTGCGGGCGACGTTGGCGCCGCTGACATCTTCAGCGAGCTGACCTCCGCGCGTGACATTCAACGCTGCCGTCGGAATCGACGTCCACCGCGAGAAAGCATCGGCTACAAAGGCATCCGCAGCGCTGCTATTCAACAGGGCACTCAGATTTCCGCGGTCGGTGTAGTACGTTACTCTGCCCTGCGGCCAGGAGACGATCTGTCCTGCCATGCCGGAATTGAAATACGTAACCCCTGCGACATATGCAGGACCACCCGCTCGAACCGTAAGCAGCGCGACGGCTCCCGCGAGCAGCGCCATTGCTAGCCAGACACACAAAGCCGTCTGGCGCCGACGAATCCCGAAGAACTTATGGAATTGCATGCTTCACTCGACTGCGGAGCCGCGCAGCATTCGCGCGAAGTCTCGCGCTGTAATGTGTCCACTGCGGATGGGTACACGCGACAACATGCCACTGTCATCCAGTACTCTTTGCTGTCCCGGCGAAGGGCGCAGCCAGCCCTGGCGGTCGACCGGCAGATTCCCGAAGCCGGGTATTGGACTTGTGAGCCCAAGTTTGCTGGGCGGATACAGGAACAGCATCAATCGCTGCCCCACTTCGTAGCGCGGCCGCCCTACCCACAACCCACCCCATTCTCGGATGCTGAGGATTTGTCCTACCTTCGCGCCGCGGACCGGTTGCTCCACGCGGAAGCGGACCTGCACAGTTTCAATCTCATTCGGCCGGGACGGGCGCACACGCTCAACCGAGATTACGGTTCCTGAGAAGATGAGGCCGGCACGATTCACAATGAATTGCAGACCAGGAAACGCGCGAACGGGAGGGACCGGCATGACCGGCTGAACGGGAGTCGCAGGAACCGCACTCAGCAGGAGACAAGACACTACGAGCAGAAAACAGAGGAGGCCCCGTCGCATGGCGGACACCTTTCCTTCTGCTCGGAAGGAGGAACCGGGAAACGGTTGGATGCTATCGCCGCAGGGAAATCATCGCCGTGCCAACGGTCACTCCCATTTGTGATGGAAGCGTCGAATCGTGAAGGATCGTCGACTTAGCGCAAGCGCGCATGTGCTTCCGCAGAAAGATGGGCCCCCGTCAGCAGCAATAAGCCAGAAAGAAATGCCCAGAACATCAGGCTGACCGAAAGCGAGAACGGACCGTACACTTCGGCGAAATTCAACCAGGGCAGGGCCAGGATGTAGCCATATTTCAGCGCTTCCGAGAGCAGGCCCATGACAATGGCAGTAGGTAAGACGGCGCGTGCCGGAACTTTACCGTTCGGCAATAGCCAATAAATCAAGAAGAAGATCGCAATACTGGCCGCGACCGCACATACCTTCATTATTAGAAATCCTGCCAGCCGGACCTCTGCGATCGCATGTCCGCGCAGCAAGACTCCCATCAGTGCGACATTCCCTGCCGTCATGCCAACCGAGAGCAACGCCAGCACACCACACCAGAAGGCGAGGCCGAGGGAGATCAGTTGATTGCCGAAGTAGGACCGGTTCTCTGTGAATCCCCAGATCCGGTTCAGCGCGACTTCCAAAGGCAGGAAGACGCCCGTCGAGGTGATGAGCAAAATCAGCAGCGAGAAAACCTGAGCGCGGTGGCGGGCTCCCACGATTGCATTCAGGTTGCGAATCACGAAATCCTGCCCGGCGGGAAGATTGTCGCGCAGCAACTGCACCACGACTTCCGACATCGTGTTCGAGCGAAAGAACTGCTTGGTCAACGTCATTAACAAAACAACAAACGGAAAAAAGGAAAGAATCGCATTCGCCGCTACTGAAAACGCGAATGTGTGGACTTCGGTGCGCATCAGGTAACGCAAAGTGGAGCGAATTAGCCCAATGGGGCGCGTCCGGAGGCGAGCGGCGGGGCTTAGCCCATTCCCAAGGTGAATCGTTTTAGTAGGCACTTCGCTGGACGGCATGTAACACAATCGTAACAAATCTATGAAAGTAAAGGAGATGTCGAGAGGACCAAAGCTAGTGCGACTTTTGGTCACATTCGGAATCCCCAAGGGTCATCGCAAACTTATGACTCTAGGGCGGTTGCGTCGAATTTTGGCACTTGCGAACTACAGTGATCCTGCTATTATCTTGGCCCATTGCCGGAACATCTGTTGCAGTTTCGGCATGTTTGGGTTGACGTTTCTGTGTTAGGTGGTCGACACTTCGCCATCATTCACGAGCTTCCAGGCTTTGCGTCGCGGTTTCTCGACCCCGCGCAAAGCGGGAAGCTTTTTGTTTTGGCGCGGAGTTGCTGCCAGCAATAACGCAACCCGGTTCCTCGTTTTGCTTTGAGGGGGGCTTCTCACCCGAGGAGTTCAACAAGGCGGGCGAGGGATGAATTCTTCGCGCTGAGGCGAAAGGAGTTTTTTGTGAGAGAGAAGGGAACAGTAAAGTGGTTCAACGGGGCGAAAGGATATGGATTCATCCAGCGCTCCACTGGTGAGGACGTGTTCGTCCATTTTTCCGCGATCCAGGAGAATGGATACCGCACGCTCAATGAAGGCGAGACGGTGGAGTTCGATCTGCTAAAAGGTCCCAAGGGCTTCCAGGCAGCGAACGTAGTTCGCGTCTAACCTGGTTGCCGGAAGATTACCGGAACCCTCCCAGCTTTCCCCATGGGAGGGTTTTTTATTGCTCGCTAACTTTGTTGGGTTTTACATGAACAGACTAATTCATGGCTAGAACGACGGAGCGACTTGCGTCTTTGCTCGCCAAACTTTTGATCCTGGCCTTTCAGTTCCCTTTCAGTTCCAACGACACCACGTCGCCGTCGCCCGCCCCGCCCGCCTTGTAATTCACATTCACATCGCGATTGCGCCAGTCGCACGAGAACTCATCCGCTCCAATCACCAGCAATGCCTTGTAGTCCGCCGCGTGCAGTTTCAGCGTCTTCGAACCATTCGACACGCTCAAGGTCGCCGAAGGCGCCTGCGAGCAATCCACGCTTACCAGCCTTCCGCGCAAAAACTGCGTTGCACGCTTGTCGAGCCCGGACTGGTGCTGCGCCTGCTCCCGGCGTTCGGCCTCCTGCGCCAGTTCATCGAAGGGCGAGCTCTGATACGTGCGTTTGGGAGCATCGGTCCCGGAGATGCCGTATTTCTTCAAATTCGCGAAATCCTTCAGCTGGGCGCGGGCCGCCTCCGCGATTTTGGGGTTCGAACTCTCGGTCAACCGCTCGAAGGTATTCTGCGCGGGATCCCAGCGCTTGAGCGCCACATAGATCAGGCCCAGGTTGTAGACGTACTGCTCGTTGCGCGGGCTGAGTGCCATCGCGGGCTTGATCGCGTCGAGCGCGGAGTTGGCTCCGCCGCCCTGCAGCCTCGCTACGGCGAGCATGTTGAAGCCCTCGGCGAACTCGGGATACCAGTCGAGCGCAATCTTCAGGTCAGTCATCATGTTCGCCAGCCCCTGAATCTCCTGGTGATTCGCGGCCGCCTGCTTGTACTTCATCAACGACAGGTAATAGCGCAACCAAGTATCGGTTGGGTTGAGGGCGGACGCCGTTCCGAGTTCGTCGGCAGCGTTGTCCCAGTCCTTCCGCGCCATCGCTTCCCAGGCCAGCGCCCGGTGCGCAATCTCATTCTTGATGGGTTGTCCGTTCTTATCCTTCAATGCGAGAACGGCCTGAAGGTCGCTGATGGCCTTCTGGCGGCGCTCGGGCACGCGGAGCATCACTTCCGCCAGCATGGCGCGGATGTCAGGATCGGTAATCGGCTTGAGCGTCACTTCCACATCGTCGGCGCTGCGCGGCGCCGGAAACTGATACAACTGGGCGCGGTTCGCGCTCGCTCCCGCTTTTTGTGACGCTTCCAGATCGGTTTGCAGTTGGTCGAGCGAGTGATAGTAGGTCTTCACCGCCTCGTCGAACTGCTGCGATGACATGTCGAAGGCCCGCAGCAGCGCCTTTTCGACCGGCATCTTTTGCACGTGCACCAATCCGAAGTAGGTGCCCATCTCGCTGAGCTTGTTTTTGTTCAGCAAGTACGACATGGTGATCCACGACTGGGCGTAAAACAAAGTGCGGTGCGTGCCCTCGGCGCCCAGGGTCAAGTCGTGCTTGGCCGTGAGCAAATCGGGCACCGACAACCAGATTGGCTGGTTCAGCAACTCGGTAAGCGACCGCGGCCGGTTGCGCACGGCAGTCTGATTGCCGATCAGATCTTCCTCGTAGCCGAGCGTGAGTTCCGGATCACTGCCAATCTCGTATTGCTTGTCGGTGAAGCGCACGGAAGAGAAGTACTCGGCAAAGCCTTCATCGAACCAGGGCTGCACCGGCGGATAGTTGTAAGTCAGGAGGTAGTGCGCGAAATCGTGGGCGACGGCTCGCCAAGGCTCCTCCTCGAACGCATTGAGCACGATGAAGTCGCGATCTTCGCCGAAGAGAAAAAAACCTGGTGTTGAAATCGGCTGGCCGCTGTGCAGCGGGGCCATCTGGTAATACAGCTTGTCGCTGCGCGGGGCGAAGATGGTCAGCGGCACCGACATGTTCAGCCGGTTTTTCGAGAGCATCTGCCCAAACAGGTTGCGCATCTGCTCGAAGCGGATGGCAATCTCGCGACCCTTCTTCTCACCCGCGTCGGTGATTACCACGAAATGTGCGGAACGGTATTCCTGCCACTTGTCTTTTTCTTCGGACGCAGCTTGTGATGGGCGGGTTGAGAACCCAGAGACGAAAACACAGACAAGTATGCCGGAAAGGAATAACCGCTGGTACCAAGGAAGACGGGCCATGGGCAAGGCCGCAAGGCGGCGATGATCAAATGCTATCACGGGGTGGACGCGGCAAGTTGCCGCTGGATCCGAGCGACTGCCCAACTCGCGCTTTCCGCGATCACCGGATCTTCATCTACGCTCAGCGTTTGCAGCACGGGCAGAAACTCTTCGTTCCCGCTATTGCCCATTGCCAGAATCGCGTTGCGCCGTAGTCCGTTGTGCTTCGTGCGCCGGATGGGCGAGCCGCGAAACTTCTCCCGGAATTCTTCCGCCGACATCTCCGCAAGCCAGGCTAGTGCCGGATTTACCAGACCTTCGCGCGTTTGAAATTCCGGGGCAGCGCTCGCCGGCGCTTTCCGGTTCCACGGGCACACATCCTGGCAGATGTCGCACCCGAAGACCTGATGGCCGATTCCCTCGCGCATGTTCTCCGCAATCGCGCCGCGCTTCTCAATCGTCAGATAAGAAATGCACAAATTCGAATCGAGTTGGTAGGGCGCGATCAGCGCATCAGTCGGGCAGGCGTCGATGCAACGGGTGCACGTCCCGCATCGGTCCGGGGCTGGCAAATCGGGCGCTAAATCCAGCGAGGTCAGGATCACGCCCAGGAACAACCACGACCCCATCTTCTGATTCAGGATGCAGGTATTCTTCCCGATCCAGCCCACGCCTGCATATTTCGCGTAGACGCGCTCGACCAGCGGCCCCGTGTCGACGTAGCAGCGGGTGGTGACGGTGCTCTCCACAGCGGCCACCGCCTCGCGCAACTTCCACTCCACTGCCCGCAACCGCCGCATCACCGCATCGTGATAATCCTCGCGGCACCAGGCGTAGCGCGAAATCCATCCGCGCTCGGCATCGTGCACTTGGGTGGAATATGGCTGGTCGGTGTTGTAGTTGATGGCACAGACCACCACGCTGCGCGCCCACGGCGCAGCCGTCTGCAAAGAGGCACGCTTGAGATGCCCAGCCTCGTCGCGCGCCTCGAGATACTTCATCTCCCCGGCGCGTCCGGCCTCGATCCACGCAGGAAAGTAAGCGAGTTCGGCAAGGTTGCGCACCGGCGCGATTCCGGCGAGTTCAAAGCCAGCCTCGCGGGCTGTCCGCTTGATCAGCGCCTCGATGCGGCCGGAAGAGTGCATGGAACTATGCTACTTGAAAAGAGTCGTCGGTCGTCGGCTCTCGGTCGTCGGGAACCCGTCGTTAGTCGTTTGTCGTTGGTCGTAGGCGAGGAGTTTTGGTAGAGACGCGGTTGCCGCGTCTTTTGCCGGGTCGTTGCATGACGAAGCTGAGATGGGGCAAGCCCGGTCTCTATCGAAGCGACATCGTTGGCAGAAGACCGACGACCGAGAGCCGACGACCAGCTAACGACCAGCGGCTAACGACTGGTTTTCGTCCACTGATCCACCCAATCATTCACCGTCTTGTACCAGAGCTGCGAATTCTGCGGCTTCAGCACCCAGTGGCCTTCGTCGGGGAAATACAGCATCTTCGAGGGCACGCCCAGCCGCTGCAGCGTGGTGAAGAGTTGGAAGCCTTCGCTCACGTCGAGCCGGTAATCGAGCTGTCCGTGGACGACCAGCGTCGGCGTCTTGAAATTCTTCGCCGCCATGTGCGGCGACCACTTGTCGTAGCCCTCGCGATTCGTGTACGGCGTGCCCTTGAACTCCCACTCGTTGAACCAGAGCTCTTCGGTCGTGCCCCACGCCGAGGTTGAGTTGAACATGCCGTCGTGCGTCACGATGCACTTGAAGCGGTCAGTGTGCCCAAGAATCCAGTTCGTTGCGTAGCCGCCGTAGCTCGCGCCCATCGCGCACTCGCGGTCTTTGTCGATGAACGGATAGGTCTTCTCCGCGTAGTCGAGGCCCTTCATCAGGTCTTCAAACGGAGCGCCGCCCCAGTTGCCATTGATCTCGTCGATAAACTTCTGCCCGTAGCCGGTCGAGCCGTGGAAGTTGATCATCACCACGACGTACCCGTTCGCCGCGAACAACTCGGGATTCCAGCGATACGACCAGTCATCGCCCCAGGCCCCCTGCGGTCCGCCGTGAATGAGGAACTTCAACGGATATTTTTGGTTCGTATCGAAATTGGGCGGCTTGACCAGGAAGCCCTGAACTTTGTCGCCCTTGGCGCCGGTAAACCAGAAGGATTCGAGGGGGGACATGGCGACTTGGGAGAGGGCTTCCTTATTTAGGTGTGTAATAGGACTGACGCCCCCATTTTGTGTTGATGGGAAGCGATAAATTTCGGTTGGTGCCTGTAAGGACATCCGAGTGAAGACCAGCGCGCTGTCTGACTTGCTCATGACAAGATCGTCGTTATACCCAACTGCGTTCTCGCCAACAAACAATGATTTGGGTTCTGGTCCGAGTACATGAACAGCCCAGACAAGAGATTTCCCTTCCCTCTCCGAACTGAAATAGATGCGAGAAGAATCAGGAAACCAAACGAATGTCCCCACCCAATTGCTGTAATTCTCCGTCAGATTCTTCCTTTCCCCCGTCTTCCGGTCATACAGCATCAGCCCGAATCGATCGCTCTCATACCCCGGGCGCGCCTGCGAGCGATACGCGATGTACTTCCCATCCGGCGAGTAGAGCGGCGTGAAATCTCCTGCGGGATTGTCGGCGGTGATATTTTTCGCCGCGCCGCCATTCACCGGAACCAGCCAGATGTCGCCATTCGTCGAAGTCGCCTCGACCTTGTCGTGATTCGAACTGTAGGCTACCTCCTGCCCATCGGGAGAAAACGCGTAGTTGTCCTGTCCGCCGAGTGAGAACACGGGGGAGTCAAAGTCTCCGGGCGTTAGATCACGTGGTGTGCAGTTGCCACAGGTTTTGGTCGGTATCTCATGTGCTGAAGTTGCGGGCATCACGAAAATGTGGCTCCGCAGTCCACCCTTGTATGCATTCCAATGGCGGTACATCAGGTGATCGAAAATCAGTGCCCTGACCTTTGCCTTCTCGTGCTCCTCAACTTTCTTCACATTGCAAGCCACCTCGGCATCGGGCTCTCCATCGCATTCCGGATACACGCTCGACACGAACACAATGTTCTTCCCATCCGGCGACCACAGTTCTCCATCCGCCTCCGTCGCCAGTGACGTGATCTTGCGCGTCGTAGTCACGTTGCCTGACGCGCCGTCGAAATCCGCCACCCAGATCTGCGACCCGTCTTCCTTGGTTGACGTAAACGCAAAGCGCGTCCCATCCGGAGCCCAGCGCGGCCGGTCCGACGTCTGGTCCTTGATCAGCTGCCGCGACTCACCGCCCGCGGTTGGCACGATCCACACGTGCGGCGTCTTGGTGTTCGCTTCGAGGCTCACATCCGTCACCGAGAAGAGAACCCACTTGCCATCCGGCGAAGGCTGCGGATCCCCCACGCGCTTCAGCGACATCATGTCTTCGAAGGTGAATGGATGTTTCGTCTGCGCGAGTGAGGGCAGTGCTGCGGAAAATATGTAAAGAATCGTAAAGCTCAGAATGAGAACACGCCGCATGGAAGCGACCTCCGGTCAAACGCGTAAGTGTAAATCAGAGCGGCGTTAAAACGCCGTGGCAGTCGGCACTCAGCAGTCAGCACTCAGCCCGTTCGGGGAATCGCGTCTGCACGGCTGAATGCTGACTGCGGAGTGCTGAAAAGCTGCCTCACTTTCGGCAACCAATCCGGCTCTACCCTCGTCTAACTAGGCAGGCAGAAACTGCAGCTTCCCTACCCCTCGGGCTCCCTGAGCGGAGAGGGTCCGGGGGTAGGAGAGCAGCAGTCCACAAATCGCGCCGATCGCGGCGTATTCTTTTACACTATTCCTATGAAATGCTCTCAGCGTTCCCTCCCCGTGCTACCCGCACTGGCCTTGGCTGTGTTTTGCGCTCTGACCGCGCTCGCCCAGGAAGGCCCGCTCGACAAGTCCGAGCCTAAGGGGACCACCCCGGAGCAGATCATTCAGCGGTTTTCTGTGAAGGAAAAGGAATTCAAAGAAGCACGCGATCAGTACACGTACCGCCAGGACGTGAAGGTCCAGACGCTGGAAGGGGATACGGTTGACGGCGAATATCGCCAGGTTTTTGATGTTACCTTCGACGATCAGGGGCATAAGGTAAAGAACGTGGTGTTCGCCCCGCAGGCCACCCTCTCCCGGATCGGCATGACCCAGGAAGACGTCGACGACATCGAAAATCGGCTGCCTTTCGTTCTCACCAGCGACGAGGTCCCTGAGTACAACATTCTTTATGTGGGCACGCAGCAGCAAGACGAACTGCATTGCTACGTCTTCGACGTCGCGCCCAAACAAATCGTCGGTAAGAAACGCTACTTCCAGGGACGCATCTGGGTCGACGACCGCGACTTCCAGATCGTGAAGACATATGGCAAAACTGTCCCCGACATCCGCAAGAAGAAAGATAACGAGAATCTCTTCCCGAGTTTCACCACCTGGCGCGAGCAAATCGACGGCCAGTACTGGTTCCCCACGTACACGAAAGCCGACGACACGCTGCACTTCTCGATGCAGGATGTCCGCATCCGCGAGATTGTGAAGTACACCAACTACAAGCGTTTCGGGTCGCGCTCCCGCATCACGTATGAGGGCAAAGAACTGCCGCCGGGCGAGAAGCCTCCGGCGCAGCCACAACCTCAGCCGCAGCCGCAGGCGCAACAGCAGCCGCAGAAATAAGGTTTCAAGGTTTCAGAGTTTCAAGGTTTCAAGGACGTGACGAAACCACGGAGCGCTCACGCAAGGACTCGATGAGACGGTTTAGGAGTCCGAGCACCTGATAAATCTGCTCTTCAAGTCTGCTCAGGTCTGCAGCTTGCAGATAGCCGAGATCGCATGCGACCAAAAGTTGTGCATCGGCTTCCAACAGCGAGCCTCGTGCTTGGCCGAGGAAGTGAACGAACTCGCCTCGCGTCAGCCGTCCTTGTCCTTCGGCAATATTCGAAATGACCGAAATTGCCGCTCGTCGGATCTGAGCGGTGAGACCGTAAAGTTCACTTCTCGGAAATGCTTGGCTGGCCGCGTACACAGCAGTAGCAAGTCTTCGCGCTTTCTGCCAAACCAAAAGCTCTCGATAAGACCGAACCAATGCAACTCCCAAGTGCGACGTGCCGCTAAATCCGAAGCGCCGCGAATCAACGATAAGCCGCGATCGATCGAGATAAAGCCGCATTATTCGTATTGAAATCAAACTTGGGCCCAGAACGGGCCGCACAATGACGCGGTCTGCCGAAACACCAGCACCCACACCAAAATGCGCTTTAACGAGTCAGGAGTTGTAAGCTGAAGGCTTGCTCTGAGGCCTTGTGAGGTGAAGTCCTTGAAACCTTGAAACTCTGAAACCTTGAAACCTCAGTAGTACAAATACTTTCTCCACTTATCATCCGACCGCCCCATCAGGCGCATGATGTGCCGGCTGGTGTGGAGGTTGAAGGCGCGCGGCTCGCGCATCAGCTTCATGCTGGCTTCGACTGGCATTTGATTGCCCTTACGCCGATTACAGGGGTGACAGCAGGCCACCAAGTTCTCCCAGGTGGAAGAACCGCCGCGCGACCGGGGTATCACGTGATCGAGCGTGAGCTCGCTTGAAGGCAGAACCACTGTGCAGTACTGGCAGGTATTGCGGTCGCGTAAAAGGATGTTCTTGCGGGAGAGTGCCCGCGTCTGATGCGGGATCCTCCGGTACTCGAGCAGGCGGATCACCGACGGCACCCGCATCGCGACCCGCGCCGCGTGCAGGAAGTGGCCGTTCTCTTCCTCGGCCATGGCCACGCCTTTCAGCACCAGCACGATCGCACGCCGAGCCGCGCAGACATTGATCGGCTCATACGATGCGTTCAGTACCAGTACGGGCGCGTGCAGCGCTTGCCCATTCGAATACGACGCTCCCGGATGCATGCCCGCATTCGACCGCCCGAGCATGCCTCGCAGCGAGTTGTCGAGCTTGCCTGACATAAATTCCAGTTACCCGTGAGCGGCCATTGAAGTCCGTGCGTCCGTCTCGGTCTCCACATGCGCCATCTGCGCTTCAGCCTTGAGGGTGCGTGCCACTGTGGCCACCCAAACCTTAGCGGCTCCCGCGCGCCGCAAAATGCGTGCGCACTCGGACGCCGTGGTACCTGTTGTGAAGACGTCATCGACCAGTAAAATATCGCGCCCCGATATCTGTTGCGAATCCGTTACCCGGAATGCCCCGCGCAGATTCTCGCGCCGCTGGTGCCGGCTCAATCCGATCTGCGACTGCGTCGGCCGTACTCGTTCCAGTGCACCGGAACTGAGAGTGTAGCGCTCCGAGTTCATCAGCTTGAGGGCCACCCGGCTGACTGCTTCCGCCTGGTTGAAGCCGCGCTGGTGCAGTTTCGAAGAATGCAGCGGCACGGGCACGACCAGTAAGGTCGCGCCACCGAACGATGGCTCGAGTCCGATGACGACCTCCGACAGCATGCGCCCCAAGACATTCGCCGCGGGTCGCACGCCTTCGTACTTCAGCATGTGGATCAGGTCGCGCAGACCGCCTTCGTAGCTGCCGTAGGCGCCCGCCTTCACGTAGGGCTGTTCCAGGCGGCGGCACAGGCCGCAGCGCACCTCGCCATGCACGTTCGTGTAGGCATGCGGGCTGACGAGCCGCTCCCCGCAGACCGCGCACACTCCGCCCTCGATGGGTCGGATCGCCTCCAGGCAGTGCTCACATACCGGCAGCCGCGAAATATTGGTGAGTGGATTCCCGCAAATGCGGCAGTCGGAAGGAAAGAAGGTGGCGAAGAGACTTTCCGCCAGCCGGGTCGCACGAGACGCAAGGTACGACTGTCGTGGTACGGTTCCGGCTCGTATGGCCCGAGTTCGGTCCCCGGTACTGCTGAAGACACCCTCCCGCCGCCTAAAAAGGATTTGGGCTCCTGCTTAGACGGAACGTTTTCAGTATAGCGGCAGGCTGGCACTCACGCAATGCGACGCGAGTCGTTCGCCGGCTCAGGCAGTTCCTTCGCGGATTCCTTGGGAGGCAATGCATGAACCAGCTCGCTGACCGCTCGCACAGGATCGAAGTTCATGTGAACCCGGCGCGGACGGACTTTGACATTCAGTGGTCGAAACGACCGGTGATAGCAATCCCCGCAGCGCACCATCTTCATCAAAAGAATCGGGACGATGCGACGCTCGAAGAAGTTTCTGGGTCGGGAAAGGTAACCCGCGTCACTGCCGCAGTTGCGGCAGCGGAATTCGGAGAAGAAGCAGGCCCAATACTCCTGGCTGGACAACTGATACATCGGGGGATCCTCGGGTTCTGACAGCGAGGGGGAACCCGCGCCGCACTACTCTTAGATCAAATCATAACCCCAACCGGTCATGAATGTTGCATGAAATTCATCACTCCCGGTTCGGCACTGCATTCCCCTGGCTTCGGGGTTATCGTACTTGTCATTGGCTGCCATCGCGTGCTAACGTGCGCGGTCGCGGCCGTGTTGTAACTTATATCTCGCTCCACGAATCACTTGCGAGGGGTCCCCATGAGCACTCCTACCGTCACCTCGACCGAAGCTCCCAAAAAACATCGCCCTTACGTACCCGAGACCATGGAGATGCGCGAGTTCACCTTCCGCGCAGTCCTCATCGGCTTGGTGATGACGGCCGTCCTCGGTTCGGCCAACGCCTACCTCGGCCTGAAGGCCGGCATGACCATTGCAGCAACCTATCCGGCTGCGGTCATCGGCATGGCGCTCCTTCGTCTAATGAAGGGGTCGCTGCTCGAAGAGAACATCGCGCGAACTGTGGGCTCGATCGGTGAATCCGTTGCCGCCGGCGCCGTCTTCACGATTCCCGCCTTCGTAATGGCCGGCCTCTGGTCGGGACTCACGCGCGAGCGCTACTGGAACTCGGTCGCTCTCATGGTAATCGGCGGCACGCTGGGCATTCTCTTTGTGACCCTGTTGCGCCGCGTGATGGTAGAGGACCCGGAACTTCCCTACCCTGAATCGGTCGCTGCCTCGCAGATCCACAAAGCTGGACAGCAAGGCTCCAAGGCCGCCAAGATTCTCTTCGCCAACATGGGCTTCGGGGCGTTCATGTACTTTTTGGGCGCCATTAACGTCTTCCAGGCGAATAACACTTTTCCGGTGGATATCAGTGAAGTCGGAAAGAAGCTTCTGCTCCGTACCAGCACGAATCCCAACGTTGCGACCACCGTCACCGGCGGCGCCACGATCTTCACAACTCCCGATGTCAGCCCCGCGTATCTGGGGGTCGGCTACATCATCGGGCCGCGCCTGGCAGCGCTTAACTTTGCCGGCGGTGTGCTCGCCTGGGGTCTGTTGGTTCCACTGCTAACTTTCACCATCGGTCCGTACATTCAGGCGGCTCATCCGGAAGCGCAGCCGCTCGCGTGGCCGCTGCTCGCGCAGGCTATTTACTACTCGATTGTCCGCCCCATTGCCGTTGGAGGCATGCTGGTCGGCGCCTCGTACACGCTCTTCAAGATGCGCAAGCAACTCGCGGCCGGCATGGGGCGAGCCGTTTCCGATTTGAAAAAGTCCGCCACCGCGCACGCCGCTACCAACCGCACTGAACGCGACCTGCCTTCGAAGGTGATCTTCGCCGGAGTGGCTGTCGTCTTCGTGGCCATGATCGCCCTCTACTACTACTTCATCAGCTCCGCCGGCAACATGGCCGCCGCGCAAGTGATGAAGGGCGCGCTGGTCGCCGCCGGCGTGATGGTCGTCATCGGCTTCTTCTTCGCAGCCGTATCCGGCAACCTCGTCGGGTTGATCGGCTCATCGAACAACCCGGTGTCGGGACTCACGCTCTGTACGCTGGTGATCGCCGCCTTGCTCATGGTCGCGCTTGGCGTCTCCGGCACAGGAGGTGTCGCCGCAGTGCTCGGCGTGGCGGCGGTCGTCTGCGTTTCATCCGCGGTCGCGGGCGAGATGCTGCAGGACTTGAAAGTCGGCCACATCCTTGGCGGCACGCCTGCGAAGATGGAGATCGGCGATCTGCTCGGCGTTGTTGTCGCCTCACTCGTCCTGTTCTTCCCGCTCGCGATTCTCGACAAGGCATATCACTTCGGCAGCCCGGCGCTCTCGGCGCCGCAAGCGGGTCTGATGGCTATGCTCGCCAAAGGCATCGTTGGCGGTGATATGGCCTGGCCGCTCGTTGTGGTCGGAATACTCCTTGGGATTTCAATGATCTTGATCGAAGTGAAGAGCTGCATGCTTTTTGCCGTCGGCATGTACCTGCCGCTCGGCACTACGTTCGCCATCTTCGTCGGCGGCGTTGTCCGCTGGATCACCGACAAGCTCCGCGACCGTCGTGGCTTCAACGACGCGCAGAAAGCCCGGGTTGAAAACGCCGGCGTGCTGACAGCATCTGGATTGATAGCCGGAGAAGCCCTCTGCGGCCTCGTCATCGCCGGGCTGGTCGGATCCGGCAGAGACGTAACGTTAATCAAGTGGACGCCATCGTTCTTCATCGCGCTGGCAGCACTCGCCGTGCTCATCATCGCGATGATCCGCGTCCCACTGGCGAATGCCGGCAGCCCGGATGAACCGGCCCCACCCACGGCGATCATGTAGCCGGGAAGATTTTGCCGTCCGCTTGTGCGGGGGAAGCCGTTGGTCGTTCGTCGTTGGTCGTTGGCAATTTCGAACGCAGACCAATGCCACCGTGACCAAACGAATGAGCGGCGGGCGTTCCGTCTACGTGCTCAGGACAGGCTGTCGCCCTGCGACCTCCTCCATCAACTCCGAGCTCGATCGGTCTCCACAGCCTTCAGGCCAGCGCGCCAAACTAGCCCCCGCTCCTTCGTGTTACTTTGTGTCCTTCGTGGTTTCGCTCAATATGTCGATTGCCGAAAACATCGCGCGTGTCCGGGAACGCCTTCACTCCGCTGCATTACGCGCGAATCGTGATCCGAACTCCATCGCCCTGATGGCCGTCTCCAAGACTTTTCCCGCGGAAAGCATTCACGAAGCCTATGCCGCCGGATTGCGTTTCTTCGGCGAAAACCGCGTGCAGGAGTTCGCCACCAAATTCGGGAACGTCCAATCCCTCTCCGACGCCCGCTTCCACATGATCGGCCATCTACAGACCAACAAAGCCGCAAAGGCTGCTGAACTGTTTCACGCCGTCGATTCCGTCGACTCCCTTCGCCTTGCCCAAAGGCTCGACGACTCGGCCGCCAAACTCGGAAAGCGATTGCGCGCCCTGATCGAAATCAACGTCGGCGGCGAAGCCGCCAAGAGTGGCACCGCTTCCACCTCGGCCGAACTTGCGGGCTTGCTGGCCTCCGCACCCGCTTTGAGCAATCTCGAAATCCGCGGCCTCATGACCGTTCCGCCTTTCAACGAAGATCCGCAAGCCGCTCGTCCCTACTTCCGGCAGCTCCGCGAATTGCGGGACCGACTCGCCGCGCGCAACTTCCCCAACGTCCGCCTCGACGAACTTTCCATGGGCATGTCGCACGACTTCGAAGTCGCCATCGAAGAAGGCTCAACCTGCGTGCGGGTGGGGACGGCGATCTTCGGTGTGCGCCCGAAGCCCGCTAATACATGATTCCGATCCACGAATCCGCGGGTGCGATCACCTTCGCCATCCGGGTTCATCCACGGGCCAAGAAGACCGCCATCAACGGGGAACTCGGCAACGCCCTGAAACTCGCGATCACCGCCCCGCCCGTCGAAGGCAAAGCCAACGAAGCCTGCATCGAATTCTTTGCGAAACTTTTGAAGGTCCCGCGCTCCTCCGTTACTATTGCTGCCGGCCACAGCAGCCGGAACAAACTAGTGCGCGTCACCGGAATAAGTGCAGTTGAAACTCGCCGGGCTTTGATGGAAAGCTCCCGGCAAAAAGCAAATTCTTCGCTGCGCTCAGAATGACAAGCAATATTTGATATGTGCAACATTTAATTGAATTGTTTGATTTTTTGATTCGTACATGACTCGATCTCACTCGAACGCGCTGCCGGAGCCCCATTGACCTTCTCCCAACGTCTCCACGAAATCCTCACCGGCTTCGAGCGTCCTTTCTGGATCGCCAACCTCAGCGAGATCTTCGAGCGCCTGTCTTACTACGGTGCCTTCGCCTCACTCGCGCTTTACCTGCAACAGCGCCTGAACTTCTCCGCCCAGGAAACCGGCACGCTAACCGGACTATTCGGTGGCATGGTGTGGTTTCTCGCCATTTTCGGCGGCGCGGCTGCCGACCGCCTCGGCTTTCGCCGCGCACTCTCGATCGCCTACCTCGTTCTCGCCATTGCCTACTTCCTGATCGGCTCGATTGCTGCTCCCTGGCTCGCGCCCGTGCGCAATGCCATGCCCCTCGGCCTGTTCGTGGGCGCAATTCTGATTCTCCCTGCTCTCGGCATTTCGTTGGTGAAACCGTGTGTCGTCGGCACAACCGCCCGCGCCTCGAAAGAAAGTGTTCGCTCCATCGGCTACTCGATCTACTACACGATGGTCAACATCGGCGGCGCACTCGGTCCTTACTTCGCCTCCTGGGCGCACCGGAATCTTGGAGTCGAAAACGTCTATCGCGTGGCCGCGCTCAGCGTCTTTGCGATGTTCTTCCTGGTTTTCTTCTTCTTCCGCGAGCCGCGCAAAGCCGATGACGCTCCGCCACCCTCAATCGCGACCGTTGCCCGCAATTTCTGCGTAGTTTTGGGGAACTACCGGCTCGTGTTGCCGGTTATCGCCTTAGGAATCGTCCTGCTCATTGCGCAGGCTGTGCGTCCGGGTTTCGTTATTCCTTGGTGGATCTGGCTCGGCCTGACGCTTCTGATCCTCGCGGGCATCAGCCGCTTCATGTGGTTCCTGGTAATCTTCACCGGATACTGGGTCGTCTTCTGGCAGCAATACATCTCTCTGCCCATTTATATTCACGACTACATCAATCCAAACGCCGACGTGGAGATCATTCTGGTGACCGATGGCCTCACCGTCATTTGCCTCACCTTGATCCTCAACCTGCTGACGCAAAAAATTCCCGCATTTCGCGCGGTCATCCTCGGCACGCTCATCACGGCCCTCTCCTGGCTGATCCTCGCTTCAAAACCTGCCATCTGGGCCGCGATCGCTTCGCTGTTCGTCCTCGCCCTGGGGGAGATCATCCAGTCTCCGCGCTACTACGAGTACATCTCGCGGCTCGCCCCTCCAGGCCAGCAAGGCACCTATATGGGATTCGCCTTCCTCCCCATCGGCATCGGTTCACTGATCGGCGGATGGTTCGGCGGAAAGCTGCTCCATCACTATGGCGAGGTCCAGCACCAGCCGCAGCGCATGTGGTGGATCGTCACCGGCGTCGGAGTCCTGACCGCGGTGCTGTTGTGGATCTACGACCGCACCATTCGCCCCGGCAGCG
>AR_comb_assmDRAFT_10117772_pt1 | contig 20918 bp, 20 predicted proteins | sample ArasoioldDNA_FD_10543 | JGI IMG/M metagenome (IMG submission 10543) | reverse complement strand
TCAAGGAGCCCGGCCAGGAGGCGCCGGCAAGGGGATCCCGCTGCCTCAGGCAGCCTGGGGGTAGCGGGGCAGCTGCCCGCGCGTGCGTGCGTTGCCGAGCGCCTCGGAGGCCGCCTCGTAGACCGCGACGCCGCGGTCATAGCGCGGCAGGTCGCGAGCGACAAGGCCGCGCGCGACTTCGGACTTCGCCATCGCCACGAGCTCTGCGAGGTCCTCGCGGCTACGCAGGTGGGAGATGACACGACGGATGCGACTTGCTTCCTTGCTCATGTTGTTCCTCTCTCTCACCGCCGCCGCTTCCTCGCAAGCGGCGGTGAGCGGGGTTGGGAGGGCCCGCCGGGGCGAGTCCTCGGAGTGAAGGAGGGCGAGCTCGACGCTCACCCGTGAGCTGGTTCCTGCGCCCCGATCAGGCGATCGCGTAGGGCAGCTCGGCCAGGTGCATGACACGCGCCCGGCTCGCCGCCTGGATCGCGCGGCCTGCCATCGCCAGCGCAGACCGAGGCGGCATTCCCGCTTTCAATTCGCGGTCGAGGATCCGCTGGGCTTCCTCGCGGTGGCCCACCATGAGCTGGTGCGAGTCGGTGAGAGCCTCACCATCGGCTATCGTCGGTACAGGGGCAGCGTGGCCTTGTGGCATCGCTGTTCCTTTCCGCGGGGTCGCATCCCCGCTGATTTCAGGGGAGGGCCGTTGCATCGGTCCTCCCTGTCTGGATTGGTTACTCCGCCGGGCCGCCCATCCGCGACTCCGCCAGTTCGCGCCGCAGGGCGCTTCTCTTCGTTTCGCCGATCACGGGCGCGCCTGCTCGAGGGATCGCTTCGCCGCGCGCGGTCAAGCCGTGCGTCGGGTCGTCGATCGGAGAGGAGGCTTGGTGTTCTGTTGCTCGGTGCGGGTCCTAGCGAGTGGGCTTCACGGAGATGGCGTGGAGCTCGGTGGTGGATCGAGAAGACGGCAAGAGCGTGGTCTTGACGATCGCTACTGGACTCTGCTTCGAGTGCCTATGTGAGGACCGCTGAGAGCGGGAACTGCCGTGAAATGGCTTGAGAGATGAGGATGCAGAGGGTAGACGCTGAGCGTCATCTGTCAAGACGATGTCCGCCTGGCTCTGCCTCCACGCCTGAACCCCACTTCCCCTTCGCAGGGGCGATTTGCGGACATCTGAGCGATTTCGCTTGATAGAGCCGAAAAGGGGCGGCATAGATGACCGCTAAGACGAGCCAAAGGCGAGCATTTGCGGACACGAGAACGGCCCTAGCGGACACCTAGCGGACGCCTTTTGGGGCCTAGCGGACGCCTTTTTCGCCCTAGCGGACATGGGTTAATTCGATGCCATCCTGGCCTTCTGCGACGGTTGCGCCGACCAAGCCCGGACCGCGACAAATCGCGCCGCGCCGGGTTTCCTTGAAGTCGATCCGATGCGGCCGGCAGCACAGCGAGAGGAGAAGCCATGAGTCCACGATGCCTGTCCAAACCCATCCGGTGCTCCATCGCCGTCGCCATGCTCTCGGCGCTTGGCGCAGTGCTCTTCGCCGCATCGGCGGCAGCCGCCAACCCCGATGCGTGCGGACTGGCCACTCAGCACACGATGGCCCGCGCCTTCGGATTGGCGAGCTCGGTGCAGCACAAATCCGTCCTCCGAGAGCCCGGCAACCCCGCGGGCGTCGTTCACATCCGCTGCCGGGCGTTCGCCTGGAGCGGGCAGAAGCCGACCAATGCAGAGCAACGGCACGACGGCATGCTCGCCGGAACCGTCGCCACCTACAGGATCGAAACCTGGGTCGCGGACTCGGGGGGCTCCGCGGAGACCTGGCTGTCGAACTTCCCGAAGAAGCTCGAAGGCCTGAGGAGCCGTGCGAAGGCTCAGTTCCTCGAAGGAGCATTGGCGGGCAGAGCGTTCACGCCGCCGCGCTTCGGCCTCGAATCCGCCGTCGGCTACCAGGCCCCGAGCGGCGGCTTGAGGAAGCTGCGAGCGTTCTGGTGGAACAGCAGCAGCGGAACCCTCATCTCCTTCAACGTCGTGGAGGACCGGGACAAGCCGGTCGGCGCGTCGCTGAGGAACCTCGCCTCGGAGATCGTCCCCAAGGTCGAATAGGCCGAAGACTTCTCCGCAGCAGCTCAACGGCGGCGGCCAGTGCCGCGCCGCTGATTGCGCCGCCGCCGGGTAGCCGCAACCCCACCGCCGATGTACTCGTAGTGTCTGCCCTCCCCATCGGGACGGGTTGCGAGCACTCTGGAGGTATCGAGGCGAACGACGCGCCTGCCGTTCCACGCCGACACCTTCGACCCATCCGACTCGACATCGATCAAGCGGAACTTCTTTCGATCCGAGCGTCGCCGATATTCCTGACCCTCGGCCAGGACCTCGGGATGCGGTCCGCTCTCCTCTCGCGAGAGGCCCTTGACCTTCGCGGCGCTGCAAGCATGGATGTCGAGTCCGGCCACGCTTTGGGAAGTCAGGTCAGCCCGGCACGATCCGGTCGCGCCTGCCTTGCGCAGTCCCTCCGGCAACGCCGAGAGCAGCTCCTCGATCTCGGTGCCGGAGTCCCACTCGGGCAGCACCAGGACGCACCTGCCGTCTCGCTCGGACACCGAGACCACAGCCATCTCGGTGCGATAGCCGCGCGGTAGCCGCCTCCAGCCGTGAAAGCGATAGTGCACTCCATCGCCTGCCTCATCGCGGGCGAGCAGCTGATCGAGTGCCACGGTTCGCTCCGAACCGTCCTCACAAAGGACGCGAACCCACTCGCCCTCGACGCTCTTGACGGTGAGCCGCAGTCGCTGAGCGCCCCGGCGGGGAAAGAACAGCTGACCGGTGCGGATTCGGGTGGGATGGACCTTGGTGCGAGGCCCCGGTCCCTGCTTGAGGTTCAGCGAGTGGCCGCCCGCCACCAGACTCAGCCCCTGTCGAGCATGAAGCCGACCAGGCGGGAAGCGCCGACCCTGTAGACGCCGTCGAGCATCTCGGGGCGCTGCTTGGAGCGCTGCAGGCAGAGCACCGGGACGATCGTGCGCTGGCCGCCGTATCGCCGGGCCGCCCACTCGGCGTGACGGCGAGCTTGAGCGAGATCGCCAGGCGCGCCCCGTCCGGCCTTGGTCTCGATCACGAAGGTGACCGCCGGCGACTGCACGACATGGTCGATGTTCCCACCCCCCACCTTCTGCACGTCGTGCTCGACGAGCCAGCCGAGCCCTTCGAGTTTCCACAGTCGCGAGGCGACTCGCTCCTCTGCGACCGCCCCGGCCTTGAAGCGCGCGCCCGCGCGCCCTCGAGACCTCGCATCCCAGGCGAGCAAGACCCCGGCCACGATGAAGAGCGCTCCCACTTCGCCTATCCCCGCCTCGCCAAGAGCCAGCCCGACAGCGAGAGCCGCCACAGCCCAGACAGCCCTCCAGAGCGCCTCGCTGTAGAGGTGCCGAGATGCCTGACGGACACTGTGGCCGGCTGCCTGTTCCATGTTCATCCGCTCCCACGGTAGGAGCAGTTGAGGACGACATGGCGCTATGCGGTTCTCTTTTAGGGCGCAAAGAGCGCTGTTGCGCATCGGTCTCAGTCAGAACGAACCGCGGTGAGCTTACGAATTCGGTATGCCCAGTCTCGGCTCCGCTTCGCTCTATGCCGTGCCGGAGTATTTAGAGCCTGGACTGAACCCCATCCCCTTTGCTTGATCGACGCGTGTTCCAGCAAGAAGTCTTTGAGATTCGTGCCGCCAACGACATAAATGGACTTGAACTCGCCAACCTCGCGATCCGACTGCTGCACGCAGATGACCGGCACGACCTTTGCCTCATCCTTGTAATTAGCCAAGCCCCAGCTCCAGTGCAAAGCAGCTTGGCCAACATCGGCTTCCTCCCAGGTCGAGTGCCTAGTGATTATCGTGAAGACAAAGCCGGGCGCCCGGACGAGATGGTCTATAGGTTCGGCACGAATCTCATTCGTAGGGATACCGTGCTCGACGCTCCATCCGAAAGCTTCAAGCTCGCAAAGTTGAGAAGCCACGCGGTCTTTCGCATCCGCCTCGAGTTCTAGTTCACGCGAAAAGGTCGCCCATTCCCAGGCGTCGTAAGCGATGATGAGCCCCACCCCTCCGATGACAATGCCGATGCTCCAGGGCCTAGCTACAAGTGCGAGGCCAAAGAGCATGATTGCCTCGGACCTTTTCAAGGTCACGTTTCGACTAAAGCGTCGCGAGGCTTCTCGCACATGTCGTGACGCGTAGCTTCTCAACGGCCACCTGTCACGAGCGGTCGTCGGTTTTCGATAGATAGGAGTCATCGTCGCTTAGAAGAATATGTATTGCGACAGCGCACAACTCCAGGTCCGACGGCGCACGACCGCGACTGGCTATCACCTATTTCTCATCAGGTCGCGGGATCGACCTGATCGCGCGGCTCGATCAGCATGAACGACCTCGGGATCGGCCGCCCGGCGCTGCGCCTCTCCCTCGCGTTGGGAGCGTTTCGGATCCGCTCGCTGGGCAACTCCGCCGGCACCCTCCAGGCCCGCAGGGTCCGCTGATGGATGTCGCGAGCGACAGCCACGAAGATGTTTCGGCGGCCGAGGTAGAGCTTGCTCGGCGTCGGAGTCACCCCTCGCTCGCGCTGCTCTCGAGTCTGCGTTCGGGCAGGCCCGACAAGGTGACTGGTCAGAATCTCATCCAGGATTTCGATGAACCGGTTTGCCCGTTGTAGGTCGGGAACCACGAAGAAGAGGATCGGCGGCCGTCCGAGATCCTTGTAGCGGGGGTGCGCCTGCCACCAGCCGGTGAGGAAGCCGTCGTACTCGAGCGCCTTCCTGCGGACGGTGTTGTCGTTGTTCCCCCATTCGATCTCCACCAGGAGGTCCGTCTTCACCTTCTCCCCTCCAGGCTTCGTCAAGACCAGCTCCACGGTCAGATCCGGGATGACGTTGCCGAACGTAGAGCCACCGAAATCGACCGGCGCGTTCTCGTGGAGGTCATTCGGCGTCATCCGCCGGGAGGCCTCCCTGCGTTCCTTGATCAGAGGCACCTCGATCTTGCCCGAGCGGGGACCGCACCATCCAGCGACATGACGAGGAGCAAGCGAGCGAAAGCCGAAGAGCCACTCGTTTCTGGCCAGGTCATGGACGACGTGCTGAGCGCTGCGCAGCTCCGGCGCCCGCCAGGTGCCCGAAGCCTCATGGTCGGCGGCGTCCTTCAGCAGCTCAAAGCCCGCCGTATCGAGCACGTAAAAGCGCTTGCCGCGGCCGCGAGACTGGCGCAGGCCGATCTCGGCACGCTTGATCATGCGCCGTCGTACCAACTGGGAGATCTCGCGACGGACCTGCCGCTCGCCTGCGGCCATCATGAACTCGCGCTGGATCTGCCCCGCGCTCAACACGCGCAGCTCATACAGCGCCTCGAGGATCGAGCGCTGCTCGGCGTTCAGGGCGTTGTGTCGAAGCTGCGGCGGCTCGGCTTTCGGCTTCTCCCAGGTGATGCTCCCCGCTTTGTCCCTCAGCAGCTCCACTTCCTGATAGCCCTCGCTGAGAGGCTTGTCGGTGGGGGAGCCGAGCGGCGTGACCTCTGCCTCGCGGCGCCCTCGGCGAACCGCTTGCCCGCGGCCCTTGCCCCGCGCTGCACGCGCCTCCGGCTGCTTTGCGGGCACGGCGGCTTTGGCGGGGCGCTCCTCTTCGGTCGGGGTCTCCTGGCCCCTGCCCTTCGAGGGGGAAGCTGCGTCTTTCCCAGTGGTCTCGGCACCGTCCCCACCCGCGCGATCCTCTTCGCCCCCGACATCGCTGAGATCGTCGTTGCCGCCACGGCCGGTGAGCTCGCGGGGCGGGGCGATGACTTCCGGGTCATACCCCCCTTCCGCCCGAATCCGCTCCTCGAACTCGGCCAGCTTTTTCGGATCTCGCTCCCAGGGAATCGTGCGGACGGTGAAGGAGCTGGAGAGCGTCATGCCGGTCTGCAGGACGGCGAGCGCGTGATAGATGTCGAGGCCGGTCATCTGGTTGATCTCGACTCGAGTGCGCTTCAGCTCACCGAGATCGCCGTTGCGGCGCTCCATGTAGGCGGGGTTGAGGCGGTTGATCGCTCGTTCTGCATCTGCCTCCGAAGAGCGCAGGTAAAAACGCGAGTTGGCGAGCGCATCGAGGGCCTGGGCGAGCTCTGGGGGCGTCTGTCCCCCGTGCTGCCAACCCAAGGCGAGGTCCAAGCCTGCGGAGCGGTCGTCCTCCATCATGCGCGCGATCGTCGGGGAGAAGAGATTGCCGGCGTCATCGCCGATCACCGCCACCCGGGCGCGCTCGTCCTCAGGCAGCTTCTGCTGGGACATGATCGAGCGATGAATCATCTGGATGAAGAACTTGAGCAGGACGGCGCCGTCGGGATGATCGGGAACCCGCGCGGCGATGATCAGCACCTCGCGTTTGCGGATCACCTCGTCGAAGCTGACCGTGACCGGGTGGTGCAGGACGGTGTTCAGGCGCTCGTCGCCGAGAAGAGTCTGGATCTTGTTGTAAGGGGCCTCGAGGCGCATCACCGCCTGGGCCGGTGATTTTTCGAGCTGGGCGGGCAGGATGCGGGCGAAGTGATCCCAGACCGCGTGCCATTGAGGGTCGCCGGCGAGCCTGGCGATCTTCCTGGCCCTCCATATCTCGGCCGACTCGTCCGGCGCGAGCCAGCGCAACGTATGCCAGAAGGTCGGATCCTCCTCGAGGGCAAGGGTGGCGCCGCGCGCCATCTTGAATGACCGCTGGGAGGCATTGAGGGCTTGGCTGTCTCCCTCCTCGGTCCGCGAGACGTCAACCATCGCTTCGGAGAAGATCGCCGCCTCCGCCTGGAGGTTGCGATCCGGCGTGCGCAGCGCCATCCCGAAGAGCGGGCGGGCGACATCGAGGAAGCGCACCGTTCGCCAACTCGGCATCAGCGCCGCGGCCGCCTCGGCGAGATCGCCCTTCGGGTCGAGCACGATCACGGCCGTATTGGGCTCCCGCGCGCGGACCTCCGCGATCTTGGCGAGGATCGAGGTCTTGCCGCCGCCCTGAACGCCGGAGACCTGCACCCCGTACTTGAAGTCCTCGCTGCGGATCCCGATGTAGTTGCCGCGCAGATCCATTGCGATCGCCTTGCGCGCATCGCTCAGCCGCAACACCTCCGGCGGGGTCGCCAGTTGCGGGACGTTCGAGCGCTCGATCGCAACGTTCTTGGCGAAGGCGGTCGGGATCTGCCAAAGCGCGGCGATCTCCAAGCTGGAGTAGACGCCGTGCCACCAGGAGGGGATCGGGTTCGACTCGGCCCGCACCATGCGCTCGATGTAGAGGGGTCGCCTGAGCACCGGCCGGCGCTGGCGCAGCTGGTTCTCACCACCCTCGGCAAGTCCCTCGATCGCGCCAGCCACATGGCGCGCCGCCCGGTAGGACTCAGCGCCAATCCGGATGTCGCAGAATGAAAGCGATCGAAAGACGACCGCATCGGTCGAGGCGCGCTCCTCGCGCTGCTGCACGGCGTCAGGCGCAGGCGCCTCCCGGGTGGGCTTTCGCCGTTGCACCGCCACGCTGCGGGCCGCCCGCTGGAAGCGATTCGGGACCGGCGAGATGGTGATCTGCACGAGGATCCGCTCTCCCGTTTCTGCCATGACGGAGAGCAGGCCGTCGATCGGGGCCTCTTGGTAGGGCTCGGTGCTCGAGAGGCTTCGCTCGAGCGGGCGGTCCAGAGCGCGCGCGAAAGGCTTTGCCTTCTTCAGGCGCACGACCTCTTTCAACCAGGCTCGAAGACCGTCGCCCGCCGTCTCGCTGAGCGGAGTCAATGTGGCGTCCGGGTAGCGGCTGGCCAAGACTCCGCGCAGCGCCTCGATGTGTCCCACCTCGTTCGGGATGGCGATCCCGATGCGCTGCTCGCGGGCCCCGCTCGCATGCACGCCGGCGACTAGCTCCAGGGTTGCCACGGGCGGGACACCTCTCCACAGGCGGACCCACCAGCGCTCGCGCGTGACCCTTCCAAGAGCCTCGATCAAGCCGGCGACCTGCGCGGGCGAGGCCTCCGAGGACCGCCCGGGCGTCACCAAGAGCCGCTGCATCGTGCGCCGTCGGCGCTCGCTCGCTCGGTTCGCACAGATGGCGGATGCGGCAACGGCGAGTAGGAGCAGGAGCCAACAAAGGATCGACGAGGCGACCTCGAGCGCGTGACCGACTCCGCCCAAACCGGTGTCGATTTCGCCGGCTTTTCCCTGGCGCCGTGAGCCGTGCGGGCCGATGCCACCGAGGCGGGCTGCTCCGACCGGCGCGGGCTGGGCGAAATGGGCACCCGGATCCCTGGTGGCCCTATCCGCGCCGAGCCCCCGAGCGGGTGTCGACGGCACGGTGGAGAGAGGGCGATGCAGAGCCATCACACCTAGCACCGCCACGAGGAGAGCGACCGCGAGCACCCCGAGCCAACCAGCGCGCGGCAAGGCGTCCATCAGCTCGGCCGCCGGTCAGCTTCCCAGGGCATGCACAGGTAGCGACTTGGCATCGAAATCTCCGCCTCCTACACGGATGAGCTCAATGCGGCGCCACCCGTTCTTGTTTTCAGGCAGCCGAGGGGTGCCTTATGTTCCGGCTACTCCTCCAGCGGAGCGGGGTAGAGACTCGTCCCGATTTCGTCTCAGAGCGCGCCCGGCCGATGGCCTTCTATGGCTTTCCGCACCCAGTCCGGCTGTCCATCGAGCGTAAGTGCGTACCGGATTTCTCCCGCAGCCGGCATGTCGTGCTCTTTAACGAGATCAAACGTGTCGAGCAATCGGAGCCAATAGCGAACCGCCTGAACTGAGTCATCGACTCGCGCCGCCAGCTGGGAGGCTGAGAGGGGTTCATTATCCAGAAGACAACTGAGGAGATTCAAGCGCCCGTCGTGGTGGACGATCTGCTCCAGCCGCGATGAACTCATGATGCTCCTTTGATCGGGCTGTGCCCCGACCGCTCATGGGAGGTGAAGCGGCCGGGACACGTCTTGCGATCGTCGCTCTCCCGCTGATCACCGGCCTTTTGGGCGCTCTCTCGGCCGCAGAACCTAACATATATGTTATGGCTTAACGAACGCCGTGGCGGGAGGCTGGCTGCCTCTCGTGCCGCAACCGACCCTCGATCAACTTGGAGCCGCGATCCGCAAACTGCGTGAGGATCGAGGTCTCAGCATCGAAACCCTCGCTCACGAGTCCAATCTGCACACACAATCCGTCTCGCGGATTGAGCGCGGCAAGCAGAACCCGACCTGGACGGCGCTGTCGAGCCTCGCTGACGTGCTGGGGGTCGAGCTGCTCGATTTGGTCCAGCTTGCGAGCAAGCGATCTCCTTCTTAGTCGAACGCCAGCGCAGGATTCAAGGCTCCGTGCGGATGCTGGAGCAGCCGCTCGACAACCAAGACGTCGCGCCAGGTGCCGTCGAGTTGCCCGTGACGACGGTGGATGCCGACCGATTGAAAGCCACAGCGCTCGATGAGGCGAACGCTGGCCAGGTTGTCGGTAAAGAGCTTTCCGACCATCTTGTGGAAGCCACTCTGCTCGGCCGCAGGGGCGAGCGCTTCGGTCAGCGCAGTCCCGACCCCACGCCCGCGGGCGGGCGCTGCGACGTAGACACTGCACTCGCCGACACCGGAATAGCAAGAACGTGTGCTGTAGGGCGCGAGACCGGCCCAGCCGGTGATGTGGTCATTGCTGACACTGACCAAGAGTGGAAAGCGAGTTTCGTGGATCCTCACTTCAAAGTCGGCAGCAGATCGCGGCTCGGTCTCGAACGTCGAGCTGCGCTCGGTGATCGCCGCGTTGTAGATCGCGCACATCGCCTCAGCGTCATTGGAGAGGGCCTGGCGCACAGCTCGTTCATTCATGGCCCGATTCTCCGGAGAAAAAGATTGCCAGGCAATGGCCGCCGGGCCAAGGCGCCTTGTACGTAGGCACAGGCTAAAGAGACTTCTCGGTGAGCTTCTCGACCGGGACGCGACCTCCGCAAGCCGCCTCCGCCGCTCTCCGCACAAGCGAAAGGTCCCCCTCCTTGAGGACGTCCAGCGGTCGCTTCCAATCGAGGCCGCGATTGCGGGAGCGCAACCAACCGGCTACCGATGGAGGGGTCAATCCACCCCGGCGGATCAGCATGTCAGCAATGACGCGCAAATCGTCCAGCGCGGACGGTCGTCCCCCCTGTGCCTCCTTTCGCCACCTCGCCAGCGTCGCTCGACTCATGCCTGTCAGAGCCATCAGCTCCCGGTCCCGCAAGCCGAGGTCCTTCGAGAACGCGCTTAGTTGTTCGGAGAGTGGGCTCGTCTCGTCGAGCTTTGCGAGCAGCGCCTGTGAATCGGACTCGAGCGGCGGGGGAGTCAGATGCGGGCTCTCCACGTCTTCGGTCATTGTCTGAATCGGGCTGGATGTGGAGAAAGATCAGAGGCTCAAGGGGGAAAAGCAAGGCGAATCATAGGAGCTGCGGGATTCCTAGATCGCTTGAGGATGGGGAGGCCACCCGTTCTCCGGGCCGTATGGCGCCGGCCCACAAACGGACGCTGGCCAGCAAGAACACACCTCCTAGGCAGATCATCAGCCCCCCAAGGGGAAAATTCGGACCCAAACCGGCGGCGAGCAGAGTTCGGGACCGCAGCCGAAGCTCGAGCTCTGCCACGAGACGTGGAGGTGGGCATCTCCGCCCACATGAGCAGGGTCCCCGTGATGTGGGTAGCCGTTGTAGCCGACGAACTGGATCGCCGGTGCCAGCGGGCACACGGGCGCGGTCCCCGACGCTCCGCAGCTTTCGCGCCAGCCCAGCGTTTCGGCGGCCGCCCGGGCCGTCTCGTCCCAACCCCTCCCAGCCTCGGGAACCATGTCCATGGCGGTTCCGTCTCCGTGAGTGCTGTGAGGCTCGCCCTCCCTCGCGGCGCTAACCCTGAGATGAAAAGTCTGCAGGAGCCAGACGGCGTCCGGCCAGAGGCGCGAGTCGACGGCCTGCGGTGCCCCTTCCCCCACCCACAAGGACACCGGCAAGGCCTTGAAGCGACGCGGTCGGTAGAGCGTTTCGACCTTCTGCAGAATCGCCTCGCCCCCAACTGCCTGTTCGACGGGGGTGCAGACGATCGAGCCGCCGAACTTCTCGGCGTAGCGTTCAACCTTGCGCACGTACCAGTCGGCGTGGTTGTAGGCGAAGATCGCGCCATACCAGTCGCGCGGCGCCCCTTCGGTGCTGAGCAGGTTGGCTGCGGCAAAGATCGCGTCCCACGGGTCATAGACGTCTTTGTCGCCGTCACCGTCGCCGTCCACACCGAACGGATCCCAGCTGCTGGGGTAGAGGAACTGCATCGGCCCTGCGGCCCCGGCGGAGTTCGTTCCTGACTGCACGCCCGGCAACTTGGAGCGCCCGAAGTCGGACTCCACGTAGTTGATCGCCGCGAGGATCCCCGGCCCTCGAGCCCCGAGTCCATACTCCCGCGCGGCCGCAGCGTAGATCGGCAGCAGGTAGGAGGGCGGCCCGTCGGCGCCACCGCTGGCCCGACAGCTCATCCCGCTTTCGGTTTCCGCGGCGGAGGTCCCGCCCGCCAGCGCGGCGAGAAGCACCAAGAAAAGGAGGAATCCCGCGACCAGCACCGCGCCGGCGATCAACAGCTTGGCTTTGCCGACCTTCGCAAGCAGCTTCAACGCCACCCTGCGCTTCAGGTGGCGCGCGAGGGCGGGGCCGCGGCTGTTCATGGCCCAATCCCGGCCACGACCCAGGCCCCGCCGCGCTCGAGCAGGCTCGTGCTGAGGAGATGGGTCCCGCTGCTTCCGGCGATGACGAGGGTTGCGAGGAAGGCCGGGTCACCGTCGAAGAGGCCCGCCTGAATCCCGGCGATGCGTGCCACGAACTGATGTGGCGGCCGGCTCCCAGGGGGAACCCGAACGGGGGCGAGCACCAGCTGATGGCCGAGCTCGGCCGTCGAGTAGGCGAGCAGAGCTTTGCGGTCGACGTCGCGGAGACGCCCTTCCTGGTAGCGGAGATACGCGCTGAGGAACCGGCGGGCCGAGAGCGCCGCCGCCCGCAGCTGGGCGCCGCGTTCAGGTTCGCGGTGTGCCTCCCTAGCCGAGAGGTGGAGGTTCGCCGTCCCACTCGCGCTGGAGCCCGCACCGAGCTCTTCGCCGGGCCCCAAGAGCGCCATCGCGGCAGCCCCCGTGACCAGCGTCGCCAGCGCGACCAGGAAGATCACCTTTCGGCGAGTCTCGCTCGAGGCCATCGCCGATCACCTGCTGAGCCAGCTCCGTCGACGTCGCGGCCTGGCCCGGCCCGGCTCCCCGGCGTATCCCCGGGCGCTCGAGCCTCCCCCGGATCGGCCGTGTAGGCCACCGCTCGGCCGCCGCTCACCGGCACTTCGCCGTGGGCGGTGAATGTCGACCTGATCGATCCGCTCGGCGGACATCGTGCCCACAGCGGAGTGAGTGGAGGCGAGGCTTTCGGCAATCGCGCGACGGCCCTCCGGGCTGGCGGGATCCTCCCCTGCCGCCTGAGCCCGCCAGCGATGCTCGGGTGCGTCTATCGGCAGGCTCGCCTCACGGCGGATCGCCTCCCTTGCGCCCTGGATGTCCGCCTTGCCGTGTGGCGGCAGGCCGGCAGCCTCATTGGCCCGCACCCGGTTGAGCAGGCGGCGATCAGCCTGAGCCTGCGGCCGGGCGGCGCGAAGCTCTCTTTGCAGCTCTTTCAGTCGCGCCGTCTTGGCAGCCGCGCTTTGGCGCGTTGCCTCGTCGAGACTTGCGCCGTTCTGGCGAAGGCTCTGCACCTCGGGGTCTTCCCGGAGATCGCCCAGCTCGCGCTCGAGCGCCGTACGCGATCCCTCTCGAGCCTCGGCGTTCGCCCTGGCGACGTCCAGGCGCTGCTCGGCCTGCCCATTGAGGCGATCGTCAGCGCTCTTGCGCTGGCGCTTGACCGCTTCGTCGTGGTGATGGCGCCGCCGGTCGCGCCGCTCCTCGCGGAAGTCGCCGATCGCGCCGGTCGCCCCCCTCGCGATCCGGTAGCCGAGATATCCGCCGGCAAGCGTCCGGTACAGGCCGGCTGCGCCTCGGTCACCCGTGGGGTCGACCTGAAACAGGGCGAGGTACTTCTCCCGCGAGAGGAAGACCGCCCACCAGAAGGCCATCACCGCGATCAGCCCGAGCGTCGGAGAGGAGCGGCCGATCGCCGAGCCGATCACACTCGAGCCGAGGAGGACGATTCCGAGCAGGCCGCTGAAGATGAGCTTGGCGACGATCGCCCCCAGGAGCGCCGTCATCCATTTGGTGAAAGCGCTTCGCCCCGCCTGGCCGAAGACCGGGAAGAACATCGCGAGCGGGGTGGCGAGAACGAGGACGAAGGAGGACGCCGTCGCCATCACCAGCTTCATCGCCAACCACAGCAAGAGCAGCAGCCCCCCGAGCAGGCCGATGGTGAAGATGAAAACCATCACCATTCGGGTGAGGACGCCGCTTCGCCCCTGCATCGCGACTTTGTCGGGCGCTGCGCCGTCCGTGCCGCCGCCGATGTTCAGCTGCGGGCCGATGTTCATCGGCAGCCCGACGTGTTCGTCGGGCTCGCCGTTGTAGTAGTCCCAAAGCTTGTCCCGCGGGCCGCTCAGCGGACTGAAGCGCAGGTAGAGGTCGCGAACGGTTGGTGCCGCTCCGAAGAGGGCGGCGAGCTTGCGGTGCAGCACGCGGCTCGCTTCTTCGGGATCCTCGGGGAGGTTGGTGAGCAGCTGCAGGTTGAAGGCATCGCCGTCGTCGATGCCCTCCCGCGCCGCATCCATCGCCTCTTCGGATGGTTTCGCCGTCATGCACCAGTGGACGTCTGAGAAATCCATGGCGCAAAAGGGCACCGCGGTCATCTGGTTCCAGACCGCGGTCATCGCGTCGTTGTAAGAGCGCATCGGCGCCCCGACGCGCCCCGAAGAGGGCGCCGAGACAGCGGTCAGCGACGCGCCGTTGACGGCTTCGGCGACCCGGCCCACGGTGTCCCGCGGGGAGTGGATGATCCACAGGCCGGCGAGCATCATCACCAGCGCCATGAGCATCCCGGCCAGGGTCTCGCCGGTCCTGCGCCGGACCAAGCCGTTGTAGAGGCCCCAGCCGCCGAGGATCACGAACAGCGTCGTCAGCCAGGGCGAGGTCAGGTTGTTGAAGAAGCCGGTGAGCCCGATCCCGATCTCGCTCAGCATCCGGTTGTCGGTGAACGGGCTGAGCGAGAAGGCGAAGCCGAGGATGATCAGGCAGCCCTTCAGCATCATCAGCAACACGAGCCAGATCACCGAGAGCAGCTGCAAGACGAAGGAGACGGCTGGGACGAAGAGGGAGCTGATGAAGCCGCCCGATTCGATGTGGATGTCCCAGCCGTAGTTGCCGACCGGGTAGGCAGCCTCCGGGGAGTGCGAGGAGCGACAGTTGCGGATCTGCCGCGCGCTCAACTTGCTCGATTCTCCGCAGAGCGGGTTCTCGATCCCGAGGACCGCAGTGGGATCTAGGGAGCCCCCGTAGGGGGTGCTCGCCGCGGGCAGAGCTTCGGCGCCGGGAGCCGCTCCGGTCGCGACGCCGGGGTTGGCTTTCCCGCCGCCGCGGGCCTGCTTGCCTTTTCCCTTCCCGCCGGCCTTGGCCCCGCTGACCTTCTTGCCCGAGTTGTAGGCCTGCCACTGGGCTTCGGTCCATTTGAGGACCTCGCCTTTGCAGTAGGCCGGATTCATCGCGTCGGTGACCGGCGGGTCGAACTTGCCCTGACAGACGTCGAATACCGTCCCGTCCGAGGTGCGGTAGACGCGGATCAAGGTGATCTGCGAATCGGCGCTGGCGGCCGCCGGGAGGCAAAGGGTGAGGGCGAGGACCGCGACTGCGACAACCAGCCGCCCTCCACCGGTGATTCGCTCACGCCGGTACATCGACGACCTCGGAGTCCTCCTGCGCCTCGGCGCCGCTACGCGGCGGGGGAGTTCCGAACAGCGAGAAGAGACGGCGCTCGCAAGGATCGATCTGCAGCGGAACCGACTGCCCGTCGATGTCGCGGTAGTAGAAGCGCCCGGCGTTGAAGGCGAGGAAGCGCTGGATCAGCGCCGGGTCGTCCTCGTCGAGGCGCTGCTGGCGGGCCGAGCGTTTGGCTTCCTCCTCGGTCTCCACGCCGCCCGAGAAGTAGGCACCGATCAGGCCCTCGAGGCCTTCGGCGTCGACCATCAGCTGGGTCGCGAAGAGGATGCTCAGGTTCTGGGATCGACTGAGCCGTGAGGCGCGGTCGAGCAGGGCGCGGCCGATCGCCGTCTCGAAGACCACCCAAGCCTCATCGCAGCCAAATACCGAGTGACGTTGGGGATCGCGAGCGCAGAGGGAAAGCGCGTAGAGGGCGACTAGGCCCAACAGCGAGCTGCCGACGCGCTCCTCCGCGGCCATCTCGCTGCGCGGCGTCCCCGGGCGCGGCAGGATCAGGTTGCGGATCTGAATCGGGATGAAGCGCTTGGTGCCAACCTCGGCCACCTCGCGGCCGGGGATGCCGAAGGCGAGCTTCGCGAGTCCCGCGTTGGCGTGGACCGAAAGCGCGCGCCCCGCTTCGCGCGAGACCTCGCCTCCCTCGTCGAGAACCTCGACGACCTTGCCGAGCATGTGGTCGCGCTCGGGTCCAGCGCAGACGGTCTCCACGGCGGCGCGGATCTCGGTCTGCCAGGGCGCCGGCACCGGCGCGGGCAGCACCTCCATGATGAATCCGAAAGCGGCGTCCGCCTTGCCGTCGGGCGGGGCTATCCGCAGCGGATCGATCAGACCCCGGTAGCGCTCGTCGGCGGAGAGCACGATCTGCTCCATCTCCGCCGCCATCTCGGGGATCAGGTGCAGCTTGTGATCTGGGTGCTCGGGAGTTCCCTTCGGATCGATGAGGACGATCGGGCCCGAGCCCTGCAGGAAGGCCTGGTAGATCAACAGTTGCATCGCGACGGTCTTGCCCGAGCCCTGCGATCCAGTGAAGAGAACCGGCGGCGGGCGGTTCAGCTGAGAGGCCTCGGCGAGGTCGAGGCGGATCGGCTGGCGCGAGGGCGTCAGCGTGTAGCCGATGTAGGGGCCCATTTCCGAGCCCGCGTGGCTGACCGCGGTGGGGACCATCGCGGCCACCTCCTCCGGCAGCAGGTGCTCGCGGTAGGCCGAGAGCGGGAAGCGCTGCGCCGGCAGGGTCCCCAGGAAGATCTGGTGCTGAGCGCCGATTGGCCGGTGCAGTTCGATTCGCTGGCCCACCTCCGAGCGCAGCCGCTCGATCCTTTCCTCGAGCTCCTCCTCCCCCGTCGCGCTGGAAACGACGTAGGTCAGCGCGCTGCGCAGAAGCGGCGGGTGGTCGTTGCCGCCGAGGCGCCTTTGCAGAGCTCGGGCTTCGGCGGGTCGGTCCTCTGCGTCCGGGGAGGCGCCGTGATCGCCCGCGGCCTCCTCACGCCACATCTGGTCGGCGTCGACCATGCGTTTGCGCGCGAGCCGCTGGGCGTCGCGGTTAGGCAGGTACTCGCAGTACAGGCAGGCGTCGACCGGGAACTCCAGATCGAGCGGCGTGAACATCAGCTCGGCCTCTGGGCCGGGAAAGTCGCGTTCCTCCGGGAGCGAGCCGCAGACGAGCATCGCCTGTCGCGAGGTTCCCTGCTCGCTCTCGATCACAAGGTGGCGACTGGCGATCCGTACGCGGTAGTCGGCGTGAAGCCGAAGCAAGTCCCACTGCGCCGGCTCAAAGCCGATCTCCTCACCCTCCTCGCTCGTGACTGCCAGCGCTTGGGGGCGAAAATTGGCGTCGCTTCGCGGATCGCCCAAGCCGCGCACATAGGCATGGCGCACCAGCCAGACGACCTCTGAGGCAAGCGCCCGCTCGGCCGGGATGAAGTCGAGAATGCGCTCGTGAGTGCGCCGCTCGGCACGTTCGATCTCGATGAGCTTCGAGTAGCGAAGACCTCGCGCGTCGCTGATCCCGACCGCGCCGGCAAAGCGCCGCCAGGCGGCACCGATGCCCCCTTCCCCCAGAAGCTCGGCGATGCCCGAGTTGGCGTCCTGCAGCCTGACCGCGAGGTAGACGTCGGGTCGAACGGTCTCCCGCTCAGAGAGCGCATAGGCGTGAGCACGGAGAAGCGCCTCGAAGGCCTCCTTGCGCCGCTCTATCTCCTCGGCGCTGCCGTGCCGACCGTCGAAGGTGCGCCAGGTCGAGGCCAGGTACTCGCGCACCGAGAAGCGCCGCGAGATCCGCAGGATCTGGAAGTCCGCGGCGATCCGGTGGACCAGGCCCTCCAGCTGGCCCATTACCTCGAGCTTGCGTCCGGTGGAGAGCCCGGCGTAGCTTTGACTGGCGAGCCTGTAGAGGGCCCAGGCATCGCCCAGGTCGCGCCCGAAGACGACGTTGCCGTAGATGAACGAGGGACGCGGAGACGGCCCACCGGCCGGGACGGCGATCATTCGATCACCACCTGGCCGCCACCGGGCACTCCGATGGCCTTGCCCCGCAGCATGGGCGGCGCGCCGCGGCGCCGCCGAACCCGGTAGCGCCGCGCCCGCGCAGCCCGTTTGCGCGAGTTGCGCACCCAGGGCGGCGCGCCCTCGATGCGCACCGTTGCCGGGTAGCGGAAGGTGACCTGGGCGGGACCCTTGATCCGTCCCTTGACCAAAAAAGACTCGCGGCCGTCATAGGCGACCGCGATCTCCTCGAGCGGCAGGATCTCCTCGCCCTCCTCCGGGCATGGAGACAGCCCCGCGAGGCAGCGTGGACGAAGCGACCACCGCACGAGCGAGACCAGGACATGATGCGGCGGGCGCCCGTCGATCCTGCCCTGCATCAACAGGAACGCACCGAGAGCAGGCAGCGCCAGGTAGGGAATCGCGGAACTCCAGAGGCCGATCAGGGCTCCGAGCAAGGGCAGCCGGGAGACGGCGAAGACGCAGAGCTCGAGCACCAGGAAGTAGCCGATGCCGCGCAGCGGGACTCCATGGGGATAGGGGATCCGCCAGCGGTCGAAGCGAAACAGCCGCCGCTCGATCCGGAACACCCGCCGGTAGCCCCGCAGCTGGATTCCCCGTGACTCGACCACCGGGTGTCCCTCAGCGGGTGCGGCTCGTGCTGTGAGGGTGCTCGACCCTCACAGCACGAAGTTGTAGATCGCGCGGTAGGTCGATTCGACCTGGTCGGGGACCAGGAGGAATGCGCCGATGACAACCGCCGCGACTAGGATCGCGACCGCCGTTCCGGCGTTCCGCTGGAATACCGCCACTCCGAGCGCAATCGCGACGACGATGAAGAACAGCGGCGCGAGTTCGCTTTGCAGGAGGTTGGCCGTTCGAGACCCGACCTGAGTTCGAGCCCCTTCTCCTCCCCCACCGCCGCGGCCAATCGCCGCGTCAGCTTCGGACACAGTCGTGATCGCTGGGAGGGGCAAGCCCACGCCGCCGCTCGGCGCCGACAGCGCGACGCCGATGAGGCCGACGAGGAGCAACGCCCCCAGCGCCGTCAACTTGCGCATGGTGCATTCGCCTCCTTTGAGGTGTGCGTTGGTGGTGTGGCCGGCTGCGGTCATCGCAGTCAGCTCTGCTGGGAGATCGATTGGACGTAGGTGATTCGCCAGCCGGGGCCGAGGCGGGGGTCAGCTGCGCTGACCCGGCCGACGCCGACCTCGTAGCGCAGCGTGTAGGTGCCTCCACGCGCATCGGCGGCGCTGATGGTGGCCAGGACGGCACCGCCGTCCGCGCCCTCCACCCAGTCAAGCTGGTCCACTCCGGCGAAGCGCAGCGGGTTCGTCGGCAAGGTGACCGTCGCTGCGTCGGCCAAATCCGCCGAGAGGTTTTCCGCGTCACCCGCCAGATAGTTCGCAAGCGCGCGCTTGATCAGCGAGGAGACTTCGGTGTCGTTGACCGGTTCGCCGCCCTGTTCGGCGCTCGAGCCGGTGGTGCTCAGCGGCGGCCCGACGAACGACGGATAACCGCTGAGATAGATCGCCCCACCCCGCTCGCGATCCACCGGCACCGAGAGATAGACCGGCCGGGGCCCGGTGCTCAGTTTGGCGGCTACAGTGACTATCACCCCGCCGATCAACGGGCGCTGGACCTGGGCGATGTCGGCCCACTGCACCCGCTGAGAGCCCGACTGCGGAGGCGAGAAGCCCGCGCCGATCTCGAAGCCGGCGGCGGCAAAGGGCGCGAGCGCCGCTTCGCGCGCTTCGGGCCTGGCGCTGTCGTAGGCAAGGTAGGCCCGAGAGAAGGCAAGGGCATAGCTCTGCTCGGCGTAATCCAGGGGCGGGCCGGACGTAGGCGGGCCAGCGCTTGGGGATGGCGGCGAGACAACCGAGCGGATCCCCGCCAGGCACATGACGACCACGAATGCGAGGAAGGCATAGCGAGGAGCCCGTGCCCGAATGCGGCCATAGCGGGCCGAGGAGCGCAGCGCCACAAGGCGCCCCCGAGCAGGCGGCGTGGGTTTCGCAGTCGCCTCCATCCCCGCCGCCTAGAGCCCGAACTCCGGCGAGCTCGCCCCATCCTGCAGGCCCCCTTCATCGCTTGGGGGCGGGCTCGGTTCGGGTGCCGGGGCAGTTTCCGGAGCTGCTTCTGGCGTCGGAGGGATGTATTCGGTTGGTTCCGGTTGCGAAGCCGCATTGGCTTCGCGGGAAGTGGCCTGCTTCTCAGCTCGCCGCTCGCGCTGCGCGACCCGCCTCTCCCTACGCCTACGGGCCCGGCGCCTGGTCTTCGCGCGTTGCCGGCGCACCCGCTGGCGCTCTGCCGCCCGTTCCCGGCTTGCCCGAAGCTCCTCCGCCGACAAGGCCCCGGGTGGGGAAGGGGTTATCGGTTCGGCGACATTCCGCGACTCGCTGACCATGTCCCGGCCGGGGTCGGCGGCGCCAGCCCCATCGAACGCGGAGCTCGCGACTCGCACGACGAGGACGGCAAGGATGGCCACGGCTCCCCCGACGAGAAGGCGCGTCCGCCGCACAGAGGGCCCGCGCCTCTCCGACGACCCTGATCTGGAATCGCCTCGGGGGCGCGCAGCCCTCTCTGCGGTGGACGGGTGCTCGTCCTCAAGAGCCGACGGATCCTCGATCCGGTCGACAAGCGCTACCGTCGGGGCGAAACTCCCGTTGGCCTCTGCGGCTCCGTCCAGATCCTCGTCGCCGAAGGTGAAGTACTCGTCTGCCATCGCGCCCGTTCCTCGAATTCCAGTTGTGTCGGTGAGGCGCGCGATCCGCCCAAGGGCGCACGCGCGCACCCCCTACACGGAGCAGTCCGAACGCGCGCCACCCCTGACGCTCGAAACGCCGGGAGGCACTCAGAGTCGAGCGCGCAGGTTCAGTCAACGAGGAAGCTCAAGCCACCGAGAGCCCGACGCCGCCGAGTCGAATGCGCTGGGGTATGGGTGCTAAGCGTGATCGAGCAGCGCGACGACCAAGAAGAGAACCACGATGGCAAACGGCCAGGCGATCGCGGGGCGCATACGAAACTCCTCGCGAGGGAAACGACCGGTCATCAGCCATTCCCGTAAGACCGCGCTTAGACGCGCCATGAACATCTGTGCTCTAAATCGGCATTGAGCACCGCGGGCTGAAGCTGGCTTCAAGTCGTCACATGCCGAACTCAGACCCGGATTCCTGACTCGCAGCGCCCGAAGACGTTCCGCCTCCGGCCTGCGTCGTGCCGCCGCCCGAGCCGCTTTGAGAGCTCGGCGGGGCCGGGGCCGGTTGGATCGACTCGGCTCCGAACTCGGTTCCGGTCTGGCTACCTGATTCGCGAGCGCTCGATGGCGAGCTGGGGATTTGAGCCTGGTCTTCGGTCGTCTTAGTCGGGGCATCCGCTGCGGTTTGCTCATCGCGGCGCCGCGTCGGAGTCTTCGCAGGCTTGTCGTTCTGAGTGCCTGCCTTACCGCTCGGCGGCGGTAGTGCGTCGATAAGTCTCAGTGGCCCAATCGCCCGCGTCGAGCGCGCCCGGTGAGCCGGTCGATCGGCCTCAGTGTGGCGGGTCAGCAGTCCGGCCC
>AR_comb_assmDRAFT_10013361_pt1 | contig 20925 bp, 15 predicted proteins | sample ArasoioldDNA_FD_10543 | JGI IMG/M metagenome (IMG submission 10543) | reverse complement strand
GCGCGTTGGCGCAACGTCGGTCCTGAGGAACGGAGCGAGGCGCTGCGGAAGGCCGCGCAGGCTCGGTGGGCCAAGCCGCGTCGCAACAATCGCGACGAGAGCAACCAGGGGAAGAAGTAGTACGCAGAATCTGCGTACCACCAGTACAAGAGAGTGCAGTACGCAGACATGCAAGCTAACGCATTGCTGTTGGGCTACGAAGACGGACCGATAGCCGGTTGAGCGCTAGCTGAAGAGAAAGAATGGCGGGCCAGACAGGTGCAGATCACATGCCGGAGAGTTGAAACGGCAGAGGCGCCGCGAACTCGCGCATGTTCAGTCGCTTGCGAGCATGGCTGCAGACACGGAAGAGGCGGGCGCTCTTTGATACCAGGAAAGATCTACCTACCTGAGTGACAGGGGTGGCCGTGAACATTACACACCCTTCAGCGCCAGCCGCGCTGGGAACTCACGCGTCACCGACGCGAAGCTTGAGACGTTTGAGCATGCAGGCGAGATCGTTCGGGTGCCAGCTATGGCGGAGTATCAAGGCGACGGCGATCGCCTGTGCGTACAGACCGGGCCGAAGGTCGCCAGGCGCTCGCCCCAGCAATTCCTCGAAGTGGTCGTCCACGTACAGCTCCTCAAGGACCGCCTCGACCAGCGGGCGAGACCATCGGAGGGCCTTTGTGGCGGACACGGCCGCCCGAATGGATTTCAGCCTGCCGTTTCGGCGCCAACGGCGAGTAGCGGCATCCGCGGGTCCAACGCTTCGCGGGGGCATGCCCAGTCGGGCTGAGGATGGACGTCGGCTCGTGGCAGGCTTTCCGCGCGGGGACATAGGGACTCCTGGAACTGAGCGAGAGGGCTGGCGCTCCCTTCAGTTCACGCGCGATGCCACAGTTAGAAGCCGTGTTTTTGGCAGGATAGCTGCAGTTCGGTATCGAAGAGCCGCGCGACTTTCGGTCGCCAGATGTCAGTAATGTGATCATGGTCCCTTGGCGTGGCGACCTCGACTTCTCCCCACTTGTCATTGCGTCGTCTTTACGAGCCGGTGTCCAACGATGGCAAATCCGGAAGCGGCGAGACGCTGCTGCCAGGCGTGAGCCGTTCCGATGTCCGCGGCGTCTGCCAGTAGCCCGGCATCTGCTTCAGCGAGCGTCAACGCTGCGAACTCCTCTCGCCCCGGATATGCTTCAGCGACGAAGCACTCCTTCCGATGAAGGATTGGGGGATTGTCCGTCTGTGCGTAGTCGCGATGATGGGTGCGTAGTGTTCTGAGGTCTGCAACGAAGGTCTCACGGAGCGCCGGGTGCGGGTCGCCGTCAAAATTCGGATAGCACAAGTACGACACCTTTGGCTTGTCTCGACGCAACTTCACGACCGCTGCGCCTGGCACGTCGCCGAGCAAGGTGCGTGCGCACCCCTCATAGACACGGAGCAGCACGGGAAGCTCGGTGATCGATGAAACGTGCACGTACAGGGCATCTGGCAACAGCTTGCCGATCGCCGCCTTGGAGCATTCCTCCGATAGAGCTCGCTGCTGCCCGGCGCTGAACAAGAGTTCACGCCCGAGACGCGTTGCTGCTGCGTAGCTCCCAAAGAAATGTTTGATGTCGATCTGAAGATCCGTTGGCAAGACGCTGAACTTCGGCTGTCGACGCAGAGTCCCCAATGCGAGATAGACCAAAAGGTCGCGTTGCCGCGTTAAGGCTGTCTCCTCCCACGAACGAATATCGACGACGCGCGCCAGCAGTTTGATCGCCCGATTGAGAGATCCGATCCGCTCCTTGATTATGGGCTCGTCGGAGAGTTCCCCGCTCGCCGGGGGCCTGCCGTGTTCCGCCATGAACCTCAGTAGCGGTTCGAGGAGATCTCGATTCTGATCGAAAGCGACGGTTGGAGGGATCGCGGGTGCTGCGAAGCGACGCCGCTGGCTCGCACTCGCAAGATGCGCCTCTCGATCGGTTGGGTGGCGGAAGACGTAATAGACGCCCGGCGCGGCGGCGTCCGCTTGCGCTCCGAGGCTATCTTCGATCCAGCTCTGAAGCTCGTCCTGGGTGAAGAATTTTTGGAATGTCCCTTTCGCTGTGATGACACCGTCCGAGAACGGCACAGCCTGGCTGGTTTTAATGTCCCAATCTAGGCGCGCCGCAACCACCAGTGCAGTGGTCGAGAGACGCCACGCCTCGATCAGCGTTTCGCGTCGCTCGTCCGGATCCTCAATCACGTTTACGACGTAACCGAGGTTGACTACGTCTGCACCGGACTTCTGAGCGTGCGCCAGATGCACCGGGTCCCATCCGCTGGCCTCCACCCCCATTTCGCGAAGCGCCGCCACGTCTGTGCCACGGCCGCACCCAAAATCGAAGAAGCTTCGATCCGGTCGAATCACGCCGTCATCGAGGGCGAGGTTCACCGGTCGGGAAAGGCTGACGCGGTGTATTGCCGTCTGGCCGCGCGTCTCAAGCATTCTGTGAGTGATTCTGCCTGACTTCGCGCTCCTCGTATAAGCTCAGCCGTTCGCGACCCGCTCTTGACCTCTCCTGACACTCAGGAATGCTAAGTTTTTGTGGGGGTTCGTTCTGCATTCGCCCGGGTCAAGAATCGAGGCCACGGACGCCGCTATCGGTGCTATCATTACGTGTAATTACACGCGATGACGCTCCCCATTCCGGTGCAGCCATAACGTCATTACGTGTCGTAACACCGCACCGAATGGCGAGACCATCACGTCGACGTGCTACACCTGCGAAGGGCGGTCGCAGCGGAGTTCCGTACACGGTTTACTTGAGCGAGGACATGACGGCGGCGCTCAATGCGCTATCGTCGCAGCGCAAAGTCGACAAGTCGGAGCTCGTGAGAACCGCTATCCAGCGACTACTTGACGATATTGCGAACGGCCAGCTCGATTTGCCACTGGGGATCTGACGATGCGCCATCAGAAACGTCGTGCCGCTGAAACTGAGGGAGCCGCCGACTCCGAAACCCACCTTTCGTTTGCCGGCCATGAAACGTTCGTGTTTCGTTATGCCTGGCTGACGAAGGCGGTCGAGGCGGTCCAAACGGATCCGGAGATCTTTAGCCGTGAGGACGCGATCGTGCGCCTTGGTGTTGGCAAGAACATGGTCCGATCGATTCGTCACTGGGGGCTTGCGACGGGAGTGCTTCAGGAAGAACCGAAGAGCCGAGGAAGCGTTCTGAGTGTTTCAGAGTTGGGCCAGTTCTTGTTGGGCGAGCACGGGCTTGACCGGTACCTCGAAGATCAGGCGACGCTTTGGCTTTTTCATTGGCAACTGGTTTCCAATCGGACTCGATCCACGACGTGGCGTTGGGCCTTCTCCGCGCTTCCATCGAATGAGTTCACCCGAGCCGCTCTCCAGGACGCTCTGATCGACGCTGCCAAGCGTGCTGGTGACAAGTCGCCCTCGGAATCGTCGGTTCGCAGAGATGTCGAAGTCTTCGTTCGAACGTACGTAGCCTCGCGAGTCTCGTCCGGTGCCGTCCCGGAGGAATCGCTGGACTGTCCCTTGGTTGAACTGGAGCTTCTCGAAGAAGCCAACGGGCTCGTTCGTTTCGTTCGAGGCCCTAAAGACACGTTGTCGGACGAGGTCTTCGCATTCGCAGTCACCGATTTCTGGCAGTCTACGGCGTCAAACCGGGAGACATTGTCGTTCTCCGACCTGAGTTACGGGATGGGCGCTCCCGGTAGCGCATTCAAGCTCGATGAGAACAGTCTCGTTGAGCGCCTTGAGCGCCTTGAGCGCGTCACCGACGGCGCACTGGTTTATGCGGACACTGCAGGGCTGAAGCAGCTCTATCGCCATGCTGCTCGCACCCCTCTCTCTTACCTCCAGAAGCTGCGTCGACCGAGCGCCATGCCGGCACTCGTTGGAGTCTGACGATGTATCTTCGAGACCTCGTAGCCGTCGCTCCGCGTTACGCCCGAGCGATCAATCTGGAGCGCGATGCCGCCACTGACGCAGCCGTTAACGGCTATGTGGTGACGCAGACAGCCGATCTGTTCTTGCGGCGTCTGGCCGCCGCGTTTGGCGACGCAGGTCGCCATCGTGCATGGACTCTCACTGGGCCATATGGCACCGGCAAATCGGCGTTCCTCCTTTACCTTTCTGCGTTGCTAGGTCCTAGCGCCGCACGTGGCCGAGTCGCTCGGAATATTCTCAAGGAACAGCATCCTGACACTGCCCAATCGCTGAACAACGCGCGCGCGCTAACGCGCGAGGGCTTTGCACCGATCCTCGTTTCAGGTTCGCCTGGCTCCATCCTTCGTGCTATTGCGGTCACGGCCGCGCGCGATCTCAGGAGCCTTTACAGCGTCGGACGCCCGTCAGTCGCCTACCGCCGTCTCGAAGGATTCACAAAACCAGGCGCGGAGATTTCACCGCGGCAACTTGTCTCGACGCTCGAAGAAATCACTACTTCGTTGCGCGAGTCCGGCAAAGCGCGTGGCGTTCTGTTGGTCATCGACGAACTCGGGAAATTCCTCGAGCATGCCGTCCAAGGCCGTGGCGCCGAGGATTTGTTTGTCCTCCAGGAACTTGCCGAGGCGACGGCGAAGTCTAAGGAGCCCACGCTCCTGTTGGTCACAGTTCTCCACCAGGCGTTTGAGAACTATGCGTCAGCGCTGCGTCCGCGCGATCGTCAAGAATGGGAAAAAATCCAGGGGCGTTTCGAGGATTTCGCATTTCAGGAACCGGCCGATCAAATCCTCGAACTGATTGCGCGCGCGATTCAACATGCGCGTGTCCCCGAAGTGAAGGCGTTGCGTCTGGAAGCGAGACGCCGTGCCGACAGGGCATTTGCCTTGGACTTAGCTCCACACGGCTTCAGTAAGAAACAGTTCGTGGACGCTATGGAAGCTTGCGCCCCGCTGCATCCTCTTGTCGTTCTCTGCCTGGCTCGACTCTGTCGCAAGTTCGGTCAGAATCAACGGTCCCTGTTTTCGTTTCTCACATCGCGCGAACCCCATGGTTTGGGAACGTTCCTTGACCGGCCCGCTGCCACTACGGCGTCGGCGTGCTTTCGCCTTGCGGAGTTGCACGATTACGTCGCCGAAGCGTTCGGCAGTGCGCTTTCGGTGGGTGAGGCGGCTGGGCGTTGGGCTGAGGCGCAAGCAGCACTCGATCGCGCCCGCGGCCTTTCGCCGAAGGCTCTCAGACTGCTGAAGACAATTGCGCTGTTGTCTGCAGTCGGAACAGACGGAAAGCTGAAGGCGTCGCCGTCGGTCCTGCATTTTGCTGAATCCGACACTGCATCCGAGTCGAAGCAGCCTCTCGATACGCTCCTCTCCGAATCGATCGCCGTTGAGCGCAAGCACAGTGGCACGATTGCACTGTGGGAAGGCAGCGACGTTGATATCGATGAACGCATCCGTGAAGCCGCGCGTCGAGTGCCAACCGCAGGCAACCTGGCGAGGCGTGCCAATGAGCACTGGGCACCGCGGCCATTGGTTGCGAAAAAGCACTCCTACCACTCGGGAACGCTCCGGTATTTCAAAGCGATCTTCGCAGACGTAACGAACGTTAAGACTGCCGCTGAATCCATCACCGAAGCGGACGGGGTCGTATTGTTTGCGCTGCCGATGGACGCCATCGAACGCGAAGAGTTGATGGCTCTCGCGCGCTCATCGGAGATTCGCGAGCGGCGCGATGTAATTGTTGGCATCCCGGACGATCCTTCTCCGCTCGTCGATGCGATTCGAGAGCTCGAGCTGTTGCGTTGGGCCCAATCTCACACGCCTGAACTGCAAAGTGACGCTGTTGCGCGCAGAGAGCTGCGGTCGAGAACCACAGTCGCTGAATCCCGCATAGCGACCGAAGCCCGGCGACTGTTCTCGCCGGATGAGCATTCAAAGAGCCTTACGAAGTGGTTTCACTGCGGCCTGGAACACCCGATATCGTCCGGGCGAGCCCTGGCCGAGTTCTTGTCGAGCGTATGCGACGCCATTTATCCACACACGCCGGTACTGAAGAACGAGTTGATCAACAGGCGAACCTTGTCGTCGGCAGCTGCTGCAGCGCGGCGCACACTGGTCGAGGCGATGATCAATCGTTCCCACTTGCCGGGCCTCGGATTCCAGGGCACTCCGCCAGAAGTCAGTGTCTACGCCTCCGTGCTCGCCCAAACCGGAATCCATCGTGACAGCGGCAGTGGCTGGGAGTTTGGCCCACCGACGGTCGGCGCCGGGCTCCTTCAGGTGTGGCATCGAACGATCGAGTTTTTGGATAGCTGCGAACTCGATCGCCGGCCCATTACCGATCTGTTCGACGCCCTTCAGAGGCCTCCGTATGGCATGAAGATGGGCGTAATTCCCGTGCTGTTCTGTGCGACGTTGCAGGCACACGACAGCGAGGTGGCCCTCTACGAAGAAGGTGGCTTCTTACCCGAAATCACCGTTGAAGCCTTTGAGCGGCTTCTGCGATCTCCTGAGCGATTCTCCGTACGTCGCTATCGAATCGACGGAATTAGGCGCGAAGTGTTCCGCGAGCTCGCGCAAGTCCTCGGTTCGACGCCCGACCCACGATATAACCTCGTCGCGATTGTGCGACCACTGTACAGGTTCTGGAACAAGCTTCCGGCGTATTCCCAAAAGACAAACGCCGTGTCGAAGACGGCGGTTGCGGTGCGTGACGCCCTGACCGCGGCTAAGGAACCCGATCGGCTTCTGTTTGACATGTTGCCAAGGGCCTGCGGGTTAGAACCGATACCTGCTGGCGACGCCAATGACGCCAAGCTGCGCGATTTCATTCAGACCCTGCGACGGACGCTAATTGAACTTCAGCGAGCGTACGACGATCTGCTTGCGGATGTCCGGGCGCAAGTGTTCAAGGCTTTTGGGGCTTCAGACGATGCGCGGCAAGAGCTTCAAGAGCGGGCGGGAGCGCTATTGCCGCACTGCATTGAGGGACGATTGAAGGCGTTTGTCCACCAATTGCAGGATACGGGCTTGAACGATCACGCTAGCATTGAAGCCATTGGATCGCTTCTTGTTGGGAAGCCTCCGAAGGCTTGGACGGACGTTGACCGAGCCCGTTTTGAGATCGTTCTAGCCGAACTGACGCGCGCATTTCGCCACCTCGAAGCTCTCGTATTCGAAGAACTGAGGCGTACAAGAACTGGCTCTCGGCCGATCCAATTGTTCCGCATTGGTGTTTCCGATCGGCACTCACGTGAATACGAATCAGTTGTCAGCGTCGATGCCAGAGACGAGGGGACGCTAGGTGAGGCCGTCGTTGGCCTCACGCGCAGCTTGGAGGTGACAGGCCTTGCGCAACGTCCCCAGCTGGCACTGGCTGCGCTAGCGATTCTGTCGCGCCAGTTCCTGGCCGATCTGGAGGAATCGAAAGACAAGTCTAAGGACGGTCACCGAACCGAGGTGCAGCATGGCCGCTAGCCCGCGTCACATTTTGGGAGTTTCGGGAGGCAAAGACAGTGCTGCACTGGCGCTCTATATGCGCGACCGCGTTCCAACGATGGAGTATGTCTTCTGCGATACGCAGCAGGAGTTGAAGGAGACCTACGAGTATCTGGACAAGCTCGAAGCCGTTCTGGGTAAGCCGATCGCTCGTCTAAATGCCGAACGGGGCTTCGATCATTGGCTGGAGATGTACCGAAATTACCTGCCATCTTCACGCATGCGCTGGTGCACTCGCATGCTAAAGATCAAGCCTTTCGAAGCCTTTGTTGGCGAAGATCCAGTCCTCAGCTACATCGGCATCCGCGCCGACGAAGACCGCGACGGTTACATCTCATCAAAGCCGAACATCACACCGGTCTACCCATTCAAAGAGGACGGAATTCGCGAGGCTGACGTGTTCCGGATCCTGGAGGACGCTGGCGTCGGTTTACCGAGCTATTACGAGTGGCGCACAAGGTCTGGTTGCTACTTCTGTTTCTTCCAACGAAAGGCGGAGTGGGTCGGCCTCAAGGAGCGTCATCCAGAGCTTTTCGAGAAGGCAATGCAGTACGAAAAAGTGGACCCTGTCACCGGCGTTCGCTATACCTGGAATCAGAGTGAGAGCCTCGAAGAGTTGTCGCATCCAGACCGTGTCGCAGAAATCAAGGCGCGACACGAAAAGGCGGCGGCCGACAATAAATCACGAGCGGTGCCTGGCCAGCGTCTTGTCCAAATTTTTGCGGCCGCACTCGACGATGATGACGATGAGACGCCGTGCACGATTTGCAACTTGTGACCCGACCAACAGGGCATTCACGCCGCGTACCTGACGACCAACCGTCAATAACAGGCGACCCAACAAGTTGCTTCGGGTTGGCCTTTTTGCGTCACCTTCTGTGATCTGTGTTTAAGGTCTCTGCTCGAACCGTCCTCGAGCTTGGTGCCGAGCTTATCAGCTCGGACATCATTGCCTTTTACGAGCTAGCCAAGAACGCCTTTGATGCGGGCTCACGGTCTGGAGCTGAGATTCGGTTCCAAGTTGTTCTCCGCCGAAACAGCTACCTGCGACTCCGTGCTCAGATCGATGAGGTTGTATCGAAGCATGAAGGCCAGACTGGCGAGCCGAGCACGTTGGCCGAGGTTCGCGCGCGAATCGCCGACCAACTGGATGCCTCCGCGGCCGCGGACGTCGTAAAGGGCTTCCTGGCCGACATTTCTAAAGCGCCCCTTGCGCAGCTCGGTGTCGCTCTCGACGCGGCATATAGGCGCTGGAACACCGTTGAGGTATCCGACGTTGGTTCTGGAATGTCTCTGAAGGACTTGCGGGACAACTACCTCGTTATTGGTACACCCTCCAGAAAGCGCGCAATCGAGTCCGCAGTCAACACCGGAAAAGCGAAGTCGCCATTCCTGGGCGAGAAGGGTATCGGGCGTCTCTCAGCGATGAGACTGGGAGATCGGCTGCGCGTTGAAAGCGCTAAGGCAGACGACACGACGATCAACGTCATCGACATCGACTGGCGCCGTTTCGAAGATCTAGACGCCATGATCGAGGACATCGATATCGTACCGGAACGGGGTCCCAGAAAGCCGACGCCGACTTGGTCCGGGACTCGGCTGACGATTGGAGATCTTCGGGAGGACTGGACCGAGGCTCGATTAAGGCAGTTTGCAGAATACGACTTCGCTCGTCTGCTTGATCCATTCGTCGATGCTAAAACTCGACCCCGGATCGCGTTGTTCTGGAATGGCAACCGGATCGCGATTCCTTTCATGGATCGGGCACTTCTTGAACATGCCCACGCCAGTTTCAAGGGCACGTACGAAATCGAGAAAGGCCAGCCAGTCCTCCGCTGCACCCTCAAGGCGTTCAATCTCGGGTTCCCACACCCCTTGGAGAGCGACCAAATCACCTTGACGATTGACGACTTGCGCGGCGTCGTGATCGGCACGACTCAGGACCTCCCGGAGACCGCGCTGATCAGTGTGGGCGCGTTCGAGTTCGAGGCTTTCTGGTACAACCGACGATTACTCGGCAAGATCGATTCGATCGGAGATCAACGGACCGTTCGAGAGCTCCAGAAGAAATGGTCGGGGATCCTGCTGTTTCGCGATCGATTTAGAGTCTTTCCGTACGGCGATGACGAGGACGACTGGTTGGGTCTGGATCGGAAGGCTCTTGGCCGTCCCGGATACACGCTAAACAAGGCACAGTTTGTCGGTCACGTGAATATTTCGCGAACCGCGAATCCCTTGCTGATCGACCAAACGAATCGCGAAGGCCTCAGAGTCAACGCTGAACAAGAAGCGTTCGTCACGATTCTCCAGCATGTAATCCAAGGGCTTCTATGGGACTTTCTCAGGGACGTCGAGAAGAAGTATCGCTCGCAGCCGGTGGAACTGCCCGACGCAAGAGCTGAGGTCAATGCTCTTGAGCGGCGCGCGAGGAATGCCCTAAATCGCATTCGGAAGGTTGTTCCCGAGAACAACAGCGAGCTAGTCGACGAGATCCAGGAGGCGTTCTTGGAATTCCAAGATCTTGCCGACAGAGCCCAGCGACGCATCAGCGAAATCGAAGAAGAAAGCCGACAGATGGTTCATATGGCCGGCGTTGGGCTAATGGTCGAGGTCGTCGCCCACGAATTGGCGCGGTCATCAGAGAACGCACTGAAGGCGTTGGAAGGAATGCGCACGACCGAGCTTCCGGCCAACCTCCGGGCGCGTTTGGACACCCTCCGGGCAGAAATGAAGAGCGTCAACAAGCGGCTCCGAGTACTAGATCCGCTGAGCGTTTCTGGCCGTCAGCGGTCTGAGATTTTCGACCTGCGAGAACTTATTGAAGAACTGCGCGATGGCCACGAGGCACAGTTTCGGCGCCACAACATTCAGTTCAACATCAGCGGATCCAGGGGCGCTGTCCGCGTTCGAGCTGTCAAGGGCATGGTCGTTCAAATCCTCGAGAACATGATTTCCAATTCAGTGTATTGGATGCAACTTCGCGCGAACCGCGAGAGCAAATATGTTCCGTCGATCACGGTGCGGCTGGAGAAGGATCCTGCTGTGATCCGGTTCTCTGATAACGGCCCTGGCATCGCCGCTGAGAACCGAGACAAAGTGTTTCGACCGTTCTGGTCCTTGAAGGACAAAGCAAAGAGACGGGGGCTGGGTCTTTTTATCGCGCGCGAGAATGCGACCTATCTCGGTGCGGAGCTAACGCTCTCGGACACACCAGATGCGAACACCGGCCGACTTCATGAGTTCCGGTTGGAGTTTCCAGATGGGGCGTCGGTGTAATGTCGCTGAACGAACTTCTTGTCGCCAAGGGCCTCGCGTCGGCGCTGATAGTCGACGACGCCTACGATCAGGTACCCCGCGCGGAAGACCTGGCGGCTGACGACGATGCGTGGGCAAACTTCTTCGCAGACCTAGGTGATGATTCAAAGCATTTGGCTGACGCGTTTCCAGGTTTCAGCGCTGACCCTTCTGAATTGCGGCGGTCCGACGAGTTTGTTGCGGTCGTTTGGAGCCTGAAGGCTGCACTGCGGCCTGAATTGTGGGACGGCCTGTTCGACCGCTATCTGCGTACGTCCCAAGGTGATCGAGAGTACCTCGAGCGGTTGGAGGCCGCGCTTCGGGGATTCGGCGTCGATATCGTCCGCGCCGGACGCGGAACAGTCCCGGAGCAAGGCAAGACGGCACCAATCATCTTCGCCGACTTGTTTCTTGGCTCCGCTCAGAGTGAGCAGGACATCGAAACGTCGATAGGGAGGTTGCGCGCATTGATCGGTGGACGCGAAAAGCGCCCCCCGCTGGTAGTTCTGATGTCACGCAGCGCGCGCCTTGCTGAGAAGAAGAAGTACTTCAGAGACAGTGTGCCATTGCTCTCAGCGCTGTTTCGCGTGCACACGAAGCAAAGCCTGCTCGAAGGAGCGACCCTGCGACAAACGCTCGAGAGGCTTGCAAGGCACTACGACGATGCGATCAGGCTGGCAGCGTTTATCCAGTCATGGGACGTAGGGCTCGAATCTGCAAAGAACCGTTTCTTGTCAACGATTCGTCGACTTGACCTCGCTGACTATGGCCAAATACGACGCTTATTGTTGGACTTCGAAGACCAACCCATCGGAAGCTATCTCTTGGATGTGTTTGATCGCGTGCTCCAGCACCAAATCGAGGCAGACCCAGACACAATTGCAGCAGCCGAGGCGCTGAATCTTGTGGACGCCAATCGTTACCCCCCGCCGTATATCGCGGGCACACCGGACCTCCAGGATTTGGTCTACCAGTGTATTTACCAGAATCCGCAACGCCTCGTCGTGAAGTCAGCGGAGGGCGGTGCGCCCGTGTCCTTCGGCGACATATTGATCAAGCGCGCTGCCCCGCTAGGGGCGGGCGCGGCGCAGGCTGAGGAGGTACTCGTCGTCTTGACACCGGCATGCGACTTGGCGCGTGCGGGCGCAAAACGAGTGCTTCTTATGAGCGGCACTTGCGAGGACCTGTCACCGAAGACATGGAGCTACAAAAGTAGCGCGGTGAGGACGCCAATTCTGAAGTTTCCAGACGGTCGTCGTGTGTGGGTGCGATGGAACCTCAAAGACCTGCGAGCGATGCCGCTGGATGAGCTGACTACCGCTCTTGGTGCACAGGGGGAGCTGAGTGTCGGCTTAAGGCTGCGCGACGGTCAAGCGCTAGAGCTTCAGCAGCGGCTACTCTCTGATTTGGGACGCGTGGGTTTGGTTGCTCCGATGCCCGCTACGTTTCCGGTGGCAGTGGAAATGTACTTCGTTGCTGGCGATGACACATTGACGCGCCTACCATTGACAGTCGTCAATACCGAAGGCGGCGTCTGCTACATGGGTCGCGATGCAGCATCAAACTCAGTCACGAAATTGGTCCTGAGCGAGAGCGCATGCCAAGACGTGTTTGACGCCACTTCACAGATCGATATCAACGCAGTGCATGCCTCCGCGCGGCCAGCGATGCAACGTTTACGTGACTCCGTGACATTTGCCACTCTGCTAGAAACGGGCATCGACGTCCCGCCTCCTTCCAAGACCGGCTGGTCGGTACTCCAAACCGGCCTCGCAAACGAACAGGGTGAAATCTCGCAGGTGAGCGTCGGGCTGGTGCGTCGGAATCCAGAATCACTTGACGTGATTACGCAGATGCGGACCGGCGGCTTGCTGATCGTCGTCAAGGACCTTCAGCCAGAAACAGCCGCGGCCATGGCTGCAAATGCCGGAGCGCTGACGCCTGACTAGGCAGTGCGTCAACGCTCCGATCGGTCTGTTTAGTTCGCAGACTTACGCCAGTGCTGGACCAGCGTGCGAAGTTCGAGGCCCCAGTTAGTACGCAGCTCGTCGAAGATGCTCGTATCCTCGAACTGACCCTCGGCGCGCGCATACCCAGCGATAAGCAAGTCGATACCGATGCGCGTGATGTGCGCCAACTCTTTCGCCTGCGGGTCTTCACCCTGGGATTCTGCCGTGAGCAGCCTCGCATACACCTCCGTATAGAACGGGTGCTGCATGTTCAGCTTCACGATCGTCGTGGAACCGAGATGTGAGACTTCGATCAGTTCACGTCCAGGCCAGGTGTCCGGAACGACGCTGTAGGGCTGCGACACGAGCTGCGCCTTGACGCGCTGTTTCTTCTGCTCGCGCAGCTCCTCGGGAACGCCCTTCACGATCGACTGGGCGGCTTCCTCGACCTTCTGTTCGATGACCTCGGGCGGCGTGTCCTTGCCCGCCTTCGGTTTTCGAGAGGTCTTCTGGGTCTCCGCGACAATCTTCTCCGTCTCCGCGTGGACACCCTGATCCTGGAGTGTCTGCTTCTCGAAGTCCTCGGCGTCTCGACGGATTTCATCACGCAGCGTGTTGATGGACTTGAAGATCACGTCCTTGAGCCGGTCCCGCAGCCCTTCAATCGGCTCGGCCCCCTTCTTCACGTTACGAACGTGGAAGCACTCGTCGAGGTCGGGTCGGAACTCGATCTCCTTCCCGATGAAACGATCGAGTTGGCGCCCCTCTTGCGAGGGCATCACTCCCCGAAGTCCGTCGAAGAAAATCTCCCGACCGGCTCGAAGGATCGAAAGCGGCTCGTTCTCATGAACGCGACGTTCCTTGGCGAAGTCCGTCCGCCCATCACCGGGAAGGCGGCGACGCCAATCCTTCGGAAGCAGAGTCAGCGTGACTCGAACCGTAGACGTCCGGCTTGGGTCCGACGGAAGCGGGAACTCGATCGCTTCACTGACACGGATGACGGCGACCGGATCGATCTCCTTGCCCTGGTGAAATCTCGTTGACGTCATCAGGTACAGCGGATCGTGAGCCAGGATCTGCTCCCCATCGAACTCGATGGCGATGCCGCCGTTCAGGAACTTCCGGAACGTGCGTGCGATATACCGAACGAGATCCGTCTTCACGGTGTCGGCTCGACGACCGCCTCCGGACTCGTTCTCTTCGAGCTTGTCGGTCTTCGACCACACGACGAGGGTGCCGTGGTCTCCCACGAGCGACCGGCAATCCTCGGGCAGCTCGGCAACTTGCGGCTCCGGAATGAACTGCATGTCGCGGTTCTCGATCTCGTCGAGGTCGATGTACGTGCGAAGCCACGGCGCCTTGGCATCCTGCCGGCTGTACAGCTCGATTCTCTTCGCGTGCGAGATTCCTCCGAGCTTGGCGCCGACACCGAAGCGTCCGATACCGCTGCGGTCGTTGTACCGCGATGAGTATCCGAGCTTGAGCGCGTTGTGCAGCGTAGCGACGTCCATGCCGTCACCGTCGTCACCGACGGCGAGGCGCTCCACGACTTCGGTTGCCTTCGCGTTCTTTCCGATCTTCTTCTTGGTGGTGAAGAGACGAACTCGCACATGTCGAGCATTCGCCTGAAGACTGTTGTCGACGACTTCACCCACTGCGCTCATGTAGTCGTGTCCTGACGATCTCAGCGACACGAGCGCCTTGTCCGCAGCGATCAGTTCCACCCGTTCCGCGCCTACTCGAGTACGTTCCGCAATTGCCATTGCCATCACACACGCTCCTTCTTCCCAGCGCTCTGGCCGGGAGGAGTGCTAGCGCAGTTACGAACACACCGAGACTGTGCGCTGCAGCCACGATGGGCAGACCAAACGGTCGGCTTGTTGTGCGGATTGGAGGTGGAAGGCCTTAAGAAGTGCGCCTTGGTCCGCCGCCTTGCCGGAGTCGCCGAAATCGGTCAACCCCGAACGAGAACCAACCCGTGAACTGAACAATACACCTTCGCGGCCGGGTCGTCAACAACAAACCTATTGCTGGCCGCTGCGTCGCGCGTTCGACAATCAGGAGGGCGCCTCTCTCACTCGGAACGCGCAAGAGTTCCAACAGCTGGCACCCAAATCGCGTCACCCGGCGGCTGACCGAAGGCGAAGCGCTCGTTGGTTTCAAGTGCGGCAACCCAAGCCGACAAGTACGCGTCAAGCCCGTCGTGCGCGGGCCCATGGACTACCGTCTTTAGCGCCGCTCGGTGCGGCGGTTTTGGCCAACCCGTAAACTGCGCGACCGCAGCCAGCTGGGCGTCAACTCCGCCGCGTTGGCTTTTGTGAATCGCATTGGCGCCCAGCACGCACACCGTCGCCTGAGGAAACACTTCAAGGCAATCCCATTCGCGCCGCAGCCGTTCGAAAAGCGCGAACCCGACAAGCATCCAGAGCTGATTCGCATGCGGCAGACACGACTCTGATCCTCCACCATCGAGGTGAGCAAGCGCCTTTTGGCGAATTCGACCGAAGTCTGCGGTGCTCGGCGTCGTGAAACAGCTGATGCGACGCAGATCGAGAGCTGCCTCTGCCTTCCTACGACCCGCATGCGCGACGCGAGGATCGCTCGGTGCGTCAATTCCAATCCGCCGAATCGTGACGGCGAAGTAGATCTCGAGCCGACGTAAATATTCCGCGACCTCATCGGCGAAGTTGGCGACGACGTTTTCATTGAGCGTTGCTGCGTTGCCGCGACCTCTGGGCGGGTTCGGTGCGGCCGAGGCTGCGACAGGCAAAGGGATGACGCCCCGCTCGTCGCGCACGCAGAGACTTACCGGAAGCCGTTTTCGTTTAGCAGTCGCGACGTCGATACCGGCAAAAGCGTCCATGGGCAATCTAAAGAGTCGTGCATATTTTGCAGCCGGCAGCGGGCCGACATTTCACCTGTGGTTCCGGTCGCCATAACAGTCTCGACGATGAGGGATTCGCAGTTTACGCGAGGGACGCTTGGAGCGTACCTGCGGCCAGATCGCGTGCGCACTCATAGTGCGAGTTGGTACGGGTGGTCGTCCGGTAGCGCACCAATTCGAATCCTTGCGGCAGGTCCGGCTCCGCCCGTGAATTGAAGAAGGCGACCTTCCGCGCGCGTAGCGACACGGTCAGCGTGCCGAATAAGGGCAGATAATCCTTGCCGCCGACGAAGACGATTGGCTCAGTATCGTTCGGCACCATGCAAAAGTCTTCATAACGGTCGCCTTTGCGCCGCCGTTTCCAATGATCGGCTGATATCGCACAAGTGATGTCGTAACCTGGCGTTAGGAAGTTTGCCGGGATGAGCCCCCAGCCCGCCGAGAGAATGAAAAGCCGCTCGAGGCCGAACCGATCCGCAAGGGCTCGGTAGGCACCGTGCGCATACAGTCTGTAGGCCGGGAGCAGATTGAGCGGATTGTCAGAGGCAGCATTGTAGGCAACGAGCCGCTCGCGCCAAGTGCGCCCATCATCCGAAACATCGTCGGGCCGCGCGTAGTGAGCAGATGCAGGCGGTGCGAGGGTGGGCTGCGCCACAAACATTACGTCGCGCCCGTCCACCGTACGTAGATGGCCGGCAGACGGGTCCTTTCTGGCGGCGCACTGGATGACTATTTTCATCCTGCGCCGCTCTCTTCTACGAAGCGCTCGAGCACGTCGAGGAAGGCCGGATCGTAGCCCTCGTCCACATGATTCTGGTTCCAGAGGCCGGAATCTCTGACGAGCCCTTTCCCGCGATCGCACGCCGTCCCGCGCCAGTTGCCGGACGGGGCGTCGAGCGGTGGCTTGTCGAAATTGCTCAATAGAGCGATGGCATTGCGTTCGACGTACCCGCGCATACTACTGGCGCCAGGAGCATCATCGATTCCGATCCACAGGAACGGCATGGCGCCAATGATCCGGCTGACCTCTTCTTCAAAGGGCCGCTCAAAGACCCGCACGTCGCGCGGAGCACTACTCTTAATGCCCCAAGGTCGGGCAGGCCGCGCCAGGCGCCTTGAATAACGTCGAGCCGACGAGCAGACGGAAGATCGAGCCGCGGTGATTGCCGCCGCCGGATACCTTCTGGCCCTTATGCTGCGAAAGCCGCTTCCAAAGGGTGGTTCGCGACGATGACGTAAGTGCGTGCGTGCCGACGCGCACGATGCGCAGGCCCTCCCCGCTGTCGGTTCGGCATTCGCCGTCCTCCATGAAAAAATAAACGCCGCGCGTCGGCCATCCGGAGCGGCCATCGGAAGATGCAAGTAGCCGCCGGCCCCCGATGCGCCGCTCAAGGTGGTCGAGAATCGAATACAGACGGATCAGATCGTCGAGGCGGCGGCCCATCGCCAGAAGGATGGCAGCGGTCTCGAGGTAAACAAGCTTGCGATTTTCGGTCGCACGCGGCTAACAGCAGCATCGTTGTACCTGTGGGCGCGAGTCGTCTGCCATCATTCTTCAGATCGGTGGGCGTCTTTCTCTGAATCAATGGAGGGCACCAACATGTCGGACCCGACTCCGAAAAAGCCCTCCCGTCAAGGAGCCCGACGCAGGCAGACGAAGCCGCCAAGCGGCTTGCCGCCGATCGTGTGTTCGCGCTGCAAGGGACCGATCGTTCCTGGTCAGCACGTTGCCCCGCTGTTCGCGGCAAAGCTCGTTCGCTGGTCTGAGCACCCGGTGCTGTCCAAGCCTCCGATGATTCGCGGAATCATCCCGACGGATGGCTCTCCTGCGCGGGTCGATATGTCCGTCGGCGATCAGCTCAGACAGCGAGCCGCGATGGGCGGCGAGAGGGAACGCGCCGAACTTGCGGCGTTCGAGGCGTTGCTCTCGAAGTGCATCGCCGACGCGCTTGTCGCACAAATGCGGAAGGAAGCGGAGGCGCACGGAGTGGATGTGCTGACGTGGCTGACGCGCAAAGAGAGTACAGACGAGTAGCCACGCATGCGGATTTCAGCCACTAGTGCTGTTCCTCGTTGGAGAGGGCTGTCGACCCCAACGTCTCAGATGTAGAAACGGAACTGCGGTCGCCGCTCACTAACAGTTGGGTTGCTCACCAGGATCTCACCGACGGCATCCGAGTATTCAATCGTTACGGGCTTCGCATCGCCCAGGCTGCAGGTGTTGTAGTTAAGTTTCGTCAGCCCCAGGATGTCTCTGGCGACGCTTTCGAGATCGGCTTCGCCGTGTTGAATGTCGATCTGGAGCGGCGCCGGAGTCTCCCAACCGTCGTACGTGCCAAGCCGTTCCTTGAAGCCGGACGCGAACAGATATCCCGATCGCTCGGAACGCTTCCAAAGCGTTCCACGGAGGACAGGCATGTCGCCGATTCGGTACAGCCTCGGCGTTGCGCGAGACGCTGCTCGCACGCGGACACCGACCACCTTAACGCCCGAAGGGCACCCAGCAACGTAGCCCGCGAACTCTTCGTCGCTGATGTCCGAACGCGCGTGCAAGAAGACCTCCGTAAGGGGCTTCCCGTGGAGCTGCTCGTACGTGGCTAGTGCTCCCTTAACGAGATCTCGCGCGGCCTCCTTCTTCAATCGAAACTGTCGTTCCTCAGGCGAGTACCATGGGCCGTATTCGCCGAGAAAAACGATCCCGTCGCCAGAGTTCAAGAACATCTGCGCAGCGCAGCAGGCGGTCTGCGCAGCCCATGCGCCGTCGGCTCGCCGAAAGGCGATTCCCAGATAGGAGACACCGTCTCGAGCAGTTGCCAACCGCCAGGGCTTGCCGCCGCCCTTATAGAACGAGGATGTTGCGAGATTCCACATCCGATGAGACAGCGGGCTTAGTTGGCGGTCACCGAACTTGTTTTCGTCGTTCAGCCGAAGGGTCGACTCCCTGATGATCTGGATCGGGAACGGGTGGACCATCGCGCGCGCCTTGATTTGCCGGCGGAAGTCCTGGGAGAGCTTGTACTGCTCCGGATCGAACGCATCGAAGAGCTCCGTTTGACCCTCACGGCGGGCGTCGATGGTCTTTTTTGAGACGCGCGCGCCGAGAGCATCGACGATTTTCGATTCTGGACGGCAGTTCTGAAACACTGCATCCGGGACAATGCAAAACACGACGTTGATCTTGTCGTCGACCTTCTTGAGCGGCTCGAGCGCGTTGAGGTACAGATTCACGACCCCAAACGTTCGCTTCCACGGGTCCTGTTCTCGTGAGGCGTCCACGACCGTTGTTCGATCGAGAACGTGTTTCCATACCGGAGTCGCGACCCACTCAGCGGCGAACGCGGCTTCGAACCCGGGGAATGTGGGCCACAAGCGCGGCTTTCCACCGAGGAACGAAGCTGGCTGCTGCATTGCGCGCGACCACTCCTCAAACGCTGTCACACCTTCGGACGGCCCAATCACCGCGTACGTCATGGACTTTGGGTGCGAAGGCTCGTCAGAGTCGCATGGCCCGAAGATCGAGAGACCGTCCCGAGGGTCCGGAAGACGTTGTCCGTAACGGAACTCGAGAAGGGGCTCCTCGAGCACCGAGACGGCGCCGGCGTGTGGCAGAACCCTATGCATCTTCACCCTCATCGTCCGTCGCGCCGACCTTGGCTAGCGTGGCCTCATCCGCCTTCTCGGCCTTCGCTTCGTCAATGCCAATCGGACTGGTCAACAGAATTGGCCAGCCGTCGACGACGATGTCGCCAGCGCGGATGAGCCCCTCCTCGGTCCACAGCGTTTGGACGATCGCGAGCGTGCGCGCGAGCCATTCGTTGTTGTACCACCTCTTGCAGAGGTGCTTTCGGCGAGCGAGGCCCCCACGTTTTCCGAGATCTTCGTTCGTTGTGGTCGTCAGGTGCATCCGCAACTTGACCATGAGCGTGAGGTCCTTGAGCGAGTCGCTTCGAAGCACTCGGATGTTCGCGCCAAGGTAGTAGCGATATGGACGGCGAAATTTACCGCGGCCGAAGTGCCGCTGTCCGTTCCCCTTCACCCAGCTTTGCCCGCCGTCGATCAGTTGGAAATCGAGGCGGCTGTTCTTCTTGAACGCATGCGGCAGATGCCAGCCGTGAGCGTCGCGGACGAATCCAACCTTGTGCAGATGGCTGTCAATCGAGCCGTGAATCAGAGAGACGACAGCATCGCGAGTCTTGAGACCGAAGACGTCATCGGCCTCGCGCCAGCGCCGCCGCTCAACGAAGTCGAGCTTGTTCGTCCCGAGAATGTCGGCCGCCGGCTCACGAAAGGCTAGGACCGATTTATCGCTCAGCGGTCTGAAGACGAACCGCTCCCGTAGCGCATCCTTCTCTTCGTTCGTCAGCTCGCCCAGGAACACGCACTTCACGATCTCTTCCGGGAGTTCGCGAACACGAAGACAGTTCGAGACGAGAGTTTCCTGACGCTGCCGGATCGCTGTGTCGTCGATAACGGTTTGATGAACGAGAGAGGGTCCGTTAGGGAGTGTTCGCGGTGCGCCCAGTTTCTCGAGCTTCGTCAAAACGCCGGAGAGCCCCTTCGCCCAGCTGTGTGAGAAGTCGATATACTGCGTGCCCATCAAGTCCCACGGGACGTCGCGCGCAGCCAGGTCCACGTTCAACGGAATTACGAAGTCCGCGAGATTCTCCCGCTTTCCAACGGCTTCTCCCTTCTTCCTTTCACCCGTCGGGTTCTTCTTGTCCTTTGATGCGTGTGAAATCAGCGCGAACATTCGAAAAGTTCGCTGATCGATCGCGACTTCGATGTCTTGCGGCCAGGGCTCCCCGCCAAGGAGCTTGAAGCGGTCGTACCACACTGCGTAGCCGAGTGCGGCCAACCTGCGCGCAAACCAGTCCGCAAGCTCTGAGTTCTCGGCGGCGTAGCTGATGAACAGGTGATCACGCGCAGGCATTCGGACGAGCTTACCAAGCGCCCCAGGGTTTGACACGCCAGGTGGCCCGATCGGACATGTCCGACTGGGGCCTACCTCAGACAGGCCGATGCCTCAGCACCGGTTCGACCTGACGGACTCTTGAGGGCTCAGTGCTCGCATTACGGGACGCCGCGGAACTCGCCGGCTTGATGTGGATGATGGCTTGAGAAGCGACTTCGACCCGTTCGTGGCACGGCCTGACCCAAATGGGCGGCGCCGAGCCTTCCCGTCGGTGCAAAACAGAGATTCCAACCGGACCTGAGTTGGCCGACCGTTCTATACTGGATGGCCGGGTTCGGAGGGTTGTGGGTTGGGCTGTTCACCGTGGGGCCGAATCGCTGTAAGTGATCGCGCCACATTGAGGGGTCTTACACAACTCGCTACACAATTCGGGTTTGCCGGCTCAGCCACTAGCCTGTAAGCTATTGATTCT
>AR_comb_assmDRAFT_10023160_pt1 | contig 20932 bp, 13 predicted proteins | sample ArasoioldDNA_FD_10543 | JGI IMG/M metagenome (IMG submission 10543) | reverse complement strand
CACGCCTACAAGATCGTGGCCCTGCCCCTGAGCGAGAACCAGACGCGCGTCGACCACGTGCTCTGCCACCTTTCACGGTCGTAGCTGCGGCCGCGGCGGCCGCTCAATTCGGCGGCTGCCATAGATATCCCTGAACCCCGACCAGCGGGCTGAATCCGACCCGTTCGAGCACCGGCCGGCTGTTCTCATTGGCATCGACCGTGAGCAGGCGGGCGCCGGCGGCAAGCGCCGTCACGACGTGGCGCTCCACCAGCGCGGTGTAGAGCCCGCGACGCTGAAACGCCGCCAGGGTCGCCGCGCCCCACAAGCTGCCGAACTGCGTGCCCCGATGCAGGCGCATCAACGACGTCGCGACGGCGCGGGCCTGCGCATAGGCCACCAGAATCTCGATCTGCGCAGGATCGGCGGCCAGCTCGCGCGCGAGCGCCTCGCCGTACCAGGCGTGATCGTCATTCCATACCTCGTCCTGCACCGCCACCAGGTCGGACAGTCCCGCGGCTTCGTCGACCCGGCGGATCTCGATCGATAGCGCCGCCGGCGGCCGCGGCGGTTCGTTCGTGAGATCGCGGACCAGGATCGTCTCCGGCGGCTCGGCCGCAAAGCCATGGCGCAGCAGCCGCTCCGCCAGATCGGCCGGCCCGTCATGCCCATGCAGCTTCCATTCGAAGGCGTGACCGAGCGACGCGAAGTAAGCGATCTCACCGGCGATCGCGGCCTCCGCCCCGGCGGCATCGAGGCGGCTGAAGACGACGCAGTTGTCGTGCGCCGCCGCCGAGGGACCGACGAGTCTCAGGATCGTTCCCGCACGCTCGTAGCGAAAGGTCGCGCCGGGCAGCGGCGCGTTGACGCGCAGTTCGCGATCGTAGAGCGCGAGGATCTCCTGCCGCTGCATCGACTTGCACTCGCATGTCGCCGATGTTCAGCGCAACTTACCGCAAGGGAAGCCCGCAGCGAAAGCGCGGCGCTTGCCGCGGCGATCGTGTCGCAGTTGCGGTCAGGCGCTCGGGCGGCGCGGCACGACGATGTTTGCGACCAGGACCTGGACGGCGTCGCCGTCCTGATTCAGCGTGGTCATCCGCACCTTGACCAGCCCCTGGCCCGGTCGCGACTTTGACGCGCGCACTTCCAGCACTTCGCTCTCGACGCGCAGCTCGTCGCCGGGCCGCACCGGCCGCGGCCAGCGGAACTCGTCGAAGCCGGCGCCGACCAAACCGCCCGCCGGCTTCAGCGCGCTCTCGACCAGGAGCCGCATAGTGAGCGCGGCCGTGTGCCAGCCGCTCGCCGCCAGCCCCTGAAAGATGCTCTCGCGCGCGGCCTGCTCGTCGAGATGAAATGGCTGCGGATCGAACTCGCGGGCAAAGCGCTTGATCTCCGCCGTGTCGATCCGCATGCGGCCGGAGCCGAAGATCTCCCCGACGACAAAATCCTCGAGATATCGCCCGTTCGTTTCCATCAGGGAACCGGTTCTATCGTGGTCGCGTTGCTTTGGCCACGGTCGATGCATCGGCCATCGCTGCCGTGCCGGCGCCGCGTCGATCATGAGGGAGAAGGTCGGAGCGCGGCCTATTGCGCGGCGGCCGGCGTCTGCTGTTTCAGCATGCGCGAGTTGATCCAGCCTTCGACCTTGTCGGCGCCGGGAAGTTGGACCTGGATCCAGTTGCCTTCGCGTCCAATCTCCGTGACGACCATGTCGCGGCGGACGTTGCCGACGATGGCCGAGTCCGTGCTCGGGCCGGCGCGCACGTTCGAATACTCGACCGTGACGAGCCACTGCGGCTGCGTAGTCGCTTGCGGCTGCGGTGCGGGCGCCGGCGCGGCAACGGCCGGCGCCGGCTCCGGCGTCGGCGCGGTCAGCGAGGCCAGGATCTGGTCGAACATGCCATTCTTGTAGGCATACACGCCCCCGCCGACGAGCGCGGCAAGGAGCAGCAGCACGAAGATGAGCTTGAAGGGAATGCGCGACAGCAGGGGCTCGCCGTCTTCGGATTGCTGACGCATGGTCTCGGCGGCCATGCGCATCTTGTTGTGAGCCATGCGGTCGGTGTCAGAGCGCCACTGCGCCATGGCGTCGGCCATGCGCTTGTTTTCGGCGATCTTCCACTGCTCCTCGGTCTCCCGCAGGCGCTGTTCGGCCTCGGCTTCCCAGCGGACGCGCTCCGCCTTCAGCCGCTCCATCTCCTTGACCTTCCACTGCGCCTCGAGCTGCTTCAGGCGGGCCGCTTCCTGCTCGCGGGATTGGGCGGGGGCGGCTTCGGCCCGGGCAGCGGCGGCAGGCTGACGGGACGCCAACGCCTCGGCGACGCGGCGCTCGACCTCCACCTTCATGCGCAATTCGGCATCGGCGACGCGCTCGTCGGCCTCCGCCTTCCAGCCGCTGCGGGTCGCGGTCAGGCGCCGGTTGGCCTCCGTCTGCCACTTCTTCTCGGCGGCCTCGACGGCGGCGGCGATCTTCTCCTGCAGTTTCGCTTCCATGCCGGCGACACGGCGATCGGCTTCGATTTTGGCCTGCGCCTTGATGTCGGCGAGACGGTCGATCTCGGCCTGCTGCCACTTCTTCTCGGCGGCGGCGACGGCTGCAGCAATCTGATCGGGCAGCTTGGCCTCCGCGCCGGCGACGAGGCGATCGGCCTCGGCCTTCGCTTCGGCCTTGACCCTGGCGAGGCGCTCGACTTCCGCTTGTTGCCACTTCTTCTCGGCGGCGGCGACGGAGGCCGCGACGGCGGCGGCGACCTGACCCGGCAGCTTGGCTTCCGCGCCAGCAACGAGACGGTCGGCTTCGGCCTTGGCCTGCGCCGCGGCGGCGGCGAGACGATCGGCCTCCGCCTGCTGCCACTTCTTCTGAGCGGCCTCGACGGCGGCGGCTATCTGGTCCGGCAGCTTGGCTTCCGCACCGGCGACGAGACGATCGGCTTCGGCCTTGGCCTGAGCCGTGGCGCTGGCAATGCGATCGGCTTCGGCCTGGCGCCAGGCCTTCTCGGCGGCCGCCAGTTGCTGCGCGAATTCGGTGCGCATCTGTGTCTCGATCAAGGCGAGCGCTTCTTCACCCGGCCCGGCCGCCTTGATCTCGGCCAGATGCTTCTGCAGCTCCGCGTCCCATTCCCGGCGCGCGGCCTCCAGCTGGGCCGCCGTCTCGGCCTTCCACTTCTTCTCGGCCGTATCGAGCGCGCTCTCGTGGATCTCGCGATACATGCCCTCGGCGACAGTGAAGCGATTCTCGGTCTGCTCCTGCCAATGGGCCTCCGCGGCGCGCAGGCGCTCGTCGGCGTCGGCGTGCCATTTCGCCTCGGCCGCGGTCAGCGCCGCCGCATGTTCCTCCCTCAGGAGCGCTTCCTGCGCGGCCAGCTCTTCGTTCTTGAATTCGCTGAGCGTCGATTCGGCGAGCGCCTGGGCGTTCGCCCGCACCGCCGCCAGCTCCTGGGCATGAGCCTCGGCGAGCCTTGCTTCGAGCGTGGCCAGCTCGGCCGCGACGTTGGCGCTCTGGTCGCCAGCTGCCGCAAGGTGCGCGGCGGTCTCGATTTCCCACTGGCGGCGGGCGTCGGCGAGGAGCGCTGCTTCCCGCTCGGACCACTGCCGCTCGACCGCGGCCGCTTGCGCGACGGATTCGGCCTCCCACTGGCGGCGGGCCTCGGCAAGCAGCGTTGCCTGCTGCTCCGACCACTGGCGCTCGATCGCGGCGCTGCGCGTGGCGGCTTCGCTCTCCCATTGGCGGCGGGCTTCGCCGATATAGGCCGCCTGCTCCTGGGAGCGCCGCTGTTCGGCGGCGGCCAGGGCCTCGGCCTGCTGCTGCTGGAGCTTGCTTTCGAGGGCCTGCAGTTCGGCGGCGTGCCGCTGTTGCAGCGCCGTCTCCGAGGCCGCCAGACTCTCGAGCGCCGCGATCTGCTCGTCATCGCGCGCGGCGGCACGGCTGGCGACTTCGGCGTCCCAGGCGGCGCGCGCCTCGGCCAGCCGCTCGGCCTCGCCCTGCTGCCATTCGCTCTCGGCGGTCGCGAGCTGCTCGGCGTAGAGCACCATCATTTCTGCGTCTTTTTCCGCGAGCGCGTCGGCGTGTGCCTTCCTCAGTCGGGCCTCGGCCTGGGCGACCTGCTCGGCGGCCTGCGTCTGCAACTGCTCGACGGTGCGCTGCTCGGCCGCGAGCTTGGTTTCCAATGCGGCCAGCCGCTCGCTCCCGTCGCCGTTGCTCGCCGACAACTCCGCGAGTTGGCGCGCCGTCTCGGCCTCCCAGCGCGAGCGGGCGGCCACCAGATGCTCGGCCGCCTCGGTCTTCAGCTGCTCCGCCTGCGCCGTCAGCTCGGTCTGCAGGACGGCCGACAGCCGCTCCTGCACCTCGGTCAGGCGCGTCTGCGCCTCGGATTCCCATTGCGTCTTGGCGGCGGCAAGGCGCGCGGTGTCCTCTGCCTGCCACTGACTCTGTTGCCCGCCGTGAAGTTCCAGCAGGCTCGTCTCGGCCTCGGCAATGCGCTGCTTGGCGGCGGCGTCCCACTTGGCTTCAATGGCGGCTTCGCGCGCGGCCTGGGCCTCTTGCCATTTCGCCTCGGCGGCGGCGAGACGCGCGGCGATCATGCCTTCGACGTCGACTTGAGTGGCGCTGCCCGTGCGGACGTCGGCCTCGACCCGCCAGCGCGCCTCGGCGTCCGCCAGCCGCTCCGCTTCGGCGGCCTGCCAGCGCGCCTGCGCCTCCGCGAGCCGGTCGGCGATCTTGGCATCGAGATCGGTCTGACTGGCGGCACCTGCCTTCGCGTCGGCCTCGCCCCGCCAGCGCGCTTCCGCGGCTGCCAGCCGTTCGGCTTCCGTAGCCTGCCAGCGCGCCTGCGCCTCGGCGAGACGTTCGGCGATCTTCGACTCGAGTTCGGCCTGATCGACGGGGCCCGTCTTCGCACCAGCCTCGGCGCGCCAGCGCGCCTCTGCGGCTACCAGACGCTCGGCCTCTGCTGCCTTCCAACGCGTCTCGCCTTCGGCGAGTTGCTCGGCGATCCTGGCTTGCAAATCGGCGGGCGAAACCGCCGCCGGCGCCGGCGTCTGCTGCGCCGCCTCGGCCTCCCACGCCGCCTTGGCCGCGGCGAGGCGTTGCGCTTCGGCGGTCTTCCTTTGCGCCTCGGTCTTTGCGGTCTGGTCGGCGAACTCGGCCTGCAGGCGTGAGGTCACAGCCGCTTCGATGGCATCGACGTCGACGGCGGTGGCGTCTTTGCCCGTGCCGCCGCGCCCGCGCGCCAGCTTCGTCTTCAGGCGCGCCTCGGCCAGCACGAGTTGCTCGGCCAGGCGGTCCTTGAGCTTGGCCTCGACGGCGGCCAGGCGCTGTTCTTCGTCGCGGGCGGCCTGCTGGAGCGCGATCGCGATGCGTTGCTGCGCCTCGGACTCCCACTGCTGGCGCGCTTCGGCCTGGCGATACTCTTCGCGAAGCCGCCATTCGGCCTCGGCCTCGGCCATGCGCTTGCGCTCGGCCTCGCGGCGGTCCTCTTCCTCCATCAGCTGCTGGAGGACGGTGGTCGCGCGCTGTTCGTCCGGCGGCGGCACCGCGCGCGGCGCGTCGAGGTCGATGCCGCGTTTGCCCTTGGCGTCGCCTTTGCCGCCGCGGCTCTTCGTGATCAGGCCGCGCAGGTGGGTGAGGGCGGCGTCGCTCTTGCTGTTGCCGCCGCGATCATCGGGGCTGAGGCCGCTGAACGCCGACACACCGCCGGCGTCGGTGACGAGAATGTCAAACTTGGCGACGGTCGACGCGTAGGCGTAGCCGTCCGGGTCGGGCATCAGCACGCGGATCGTCAGCGGATAGTTGATCGGCTCGGCCGAGGTCGTCAGAAGATGCAGGCCCGGCAGATCGGCGACCTTCAGCGACCACACGGACATCTTGTCCTGGCCTTCCTCGCCGGTGACGAGGCCGGAGGTGGCATCGCCGGCGGAGAGGCGGGCGTCGGACGGAACGTCCTCGACGCGAATGATCACATCGGGCGAGACATGCAGGTTCGCGACCGCCGTCTCCAGGTCGACGGGGACGCCGCGCAGTTTACCGTCGCCGGAACTGCGTTCGGCGGCCGGCTTCGCCTTATGCTGAGCGAGGGCTTGGGCTTTACTCATGATTCGGGATGGCGGCGATCCTGCTGAAAGCCCGGCTGCTGCTTGGTCGCCTTAACATTGACAAAGGTTGGTAAAACCGGGGTAAAAGTCGGCGGAAATTCAAGCGCTTGAGGCGTTTTTTTCGCCGTCCGAACCGACCCGCGACGGGCCGTCGCACGCGTCCGATGCGCCGGAAATTAACGACGACGCGCGAACGCTTTACGATAATCAATCGAAGTTAACTATTAACTAATATGCCTAGCGAATTCTCGACTCGAGCCGATCGATACAATCTTTTGAAATTATTGCTCAATTTTTGCCACCCTTGAGCAGGCGCCGGAGCGGGGCGAGCCCGCGACCGCCGCGCCGATCGATGCCGGCGGAAAGGGAGATTAATCAGGCCGTGCCGGCGACCGGATCCAGGTCTGCCAACTCGCGCACGGGCGTGCCGAGCCAGCCGGCCTCGCGCTTCTGCCAATAGCGGGTGCGCAGCTCGGTGGTCAGCAGGCCGGGAGCGCCATTGCCGAGCGGCTTCCCGTCCACTTGGGTGACCGGCATGATGCCGCCGGCCGTGGAGGAGAGGAATGCCTCGTCGGCCTCGCGCAGGGATTCCGGTGGCAGGTCGGCGGCGGCGCAAGGCACGCCGAGCTCACCGGCCAGTTCGAACACGCTCTGGCGCGTGATGCCCTCGAGCATGTTGCTCTTGGGCGTCAGCAGCTGCTTGTCCTTGACCAGGAAGAAGTTGAAGCCGGGTCCTTCGGCGAGGAGGCCAGCCGGGGTGCAGAGTACGGCGTTGTCGGCGCCGCGGTCGAGGGCCTGGAACAGCCCACGCTGCAGATCCATCCAGTTGAAATTCTTGATGTTGGGATCGATGGCTTCTGTCGGCGTGCGCCGGTTGTCGACGATGGCAAGGTTGATGCCAGTCTCCTGCTTCTCCGGGCTGACGATCCAGATAAACGGCAGCGCATAGGCGATAAAGCGGTTCTCGCACAGCCGCGGATCACGATTGGTGAGCGACTGATAGGTGCCGCGGGTCATGATCATCTGCACGTAAGAATCCTCGAAACCGGCGCGCTGCACGCAGGTAGCGAGGATGCGCTTCAGCTGCGCCGGCTCGTACGGACATTTCAGCCGCATGCCCGCTGCCGAGCGCAGGAAGCGGGCGACGTGGTCATCGAGGCGGAAGAAGTTGCCCTTCCACACGGACGTCGTGTCGTAAACCGCGTCGCCGCGCGTGAAGCCGAGATCGAACACCGCCATCCGCGCCTGGTCAGCCGGGATGTACTTGCCCTCGACGAACGCAACGCCATCGACCATGGTCTCTATCTCCTCACAGGCAGCCACGAGCAGACATGTTCGCGGGACCGTGGTCAAGCGTCGCCGGCAGTCGTGTTCCCGGGGGCCGCCTCTTTGCCAAGTGCAGGGATTTCTTTTGTCCTCCAAGGATTTTTCCGCACTGCGACATTGTTCAAGGGACGCAGGATGGCGTATCCCGAGGCGGTTTCCTGGAGTGAGCGGCTGCCTTGGGGAACGCTTGATCTCGTCCGACCGACCTGTCTGGCACGCTCGAGGCGATCGAACCGAAGAAACCCAACGGGTGGAGCTAGGCAACAGTGCTGCTGGAACGCGAGGAATGTCTCGAGGAGTTGGATCAGGCGCTGCGCGCAGCGGCAGCCGGCGACGGACGCATCGCGCTCGTCTTCGGCGAAGCCGGCATCGGCAAGACGTCGGCCGTTGATCGCTTTGTCGAGCTGCGGCGGCGGTCGGCGCGCGTTCTTTGGGGCCGCTGCGACGCGTTGTTCACGCCGCAGCCGCTCGGCCCACTCCACGACATGGCCGCCCATCTGCCCCAGGACGCGCAGCAGCTCTTGAAGTCGACGGCCGACCGGCTGACGATCTTCGCCGCCTTCCTGAGAGTGCTGCAGGATAGCGCGGGACCCACCGTCGTCGTCATCGAGGATGTTCATTGGGCCGACTCCGCGACCCTCGACCTGATGAAATATGTCGGTCGGCGGCTGCGGGGCGTGCGCGCGCTCGTCATCCTCACCTACCGCGACGACGAAATCGATCGCGGCCATCCGCTTTGGTCGGTGCTGGGAAACCTGCCGCCAAGCGTGGTCCGCCGCTTGCCGCTGGCGCCCCTCTCCGAAGCGGCGGTTGCCACGCTCGCGGGGCGCCCGGGTTCGATCGCCCATGATGTCCATGCGCTGACCGGCGGTAATCCCTTCTTCGTGACGGAATTGCTGGCCAGTCCGGGCGACAGCGTGCCCGCGACGATTCGCGAGGCCGCCCTGGCCCGGGCGCTGCGGCTCTCGTCCCGCGCGCGGGAGGTGCTCGATCTCTGCTCCGTGGTGCCCGATCGGATGGATGGCTGGCTGTTGCAAGCCGCGATCGACCCGCCGTCCGCCCTGCTCGACGAATGCGCGGGGACGGGGCTGCTGATCGTCGAACGCGACATCGTGCGATTCCGACATGAACTGGCGCGGCAGGCGGTGGAGAGTGCGTTGACGGCGGCGTGCGCGCAGGCGCTGCATGCGCGCATTCTGGCGGCGCTGCTTGCGCGTGGAGAGGGGCGCGTTCCGCTGGCGCGCATCGTGCACCACGCGGGCGGGGCGCAGGATCACGCGGCCGTGCGCCGCTACGCGCCGGAAGCGGCGCGCCAGGCCGCAGCCCTCGGCGCCCACTGTCAGGCATGGACTCACTACGGGACGGCCCTGCAATACGCCGATCCGAACGATATCGAAGAGCGCGTCTCGCTGCTCGAGAGTTACGCCTACGAGTCCTACGTCACCAGCCAGATCGAAGCCGGCGTCAAGGCGCAACAGGCGGCGCTCGAGCTTCGGCGACTGCAGCAGAACCGCGCCAAGGAGGGCGACAACCTGCGCTGGCTATCGCGTCTCAACTGGTACCTCGGCCGCAATGCGGAGGCCACGCAACGCGGCAGAGAATCCATTCAGGTGCTGGAGACGTTGCCGCCGGGCCTGGAACTCGCCATGGCCTACAGCAACCGATCCCAGTCGCTCATGCTCGAGGGCGACAGTCGGGAGGCGATCGACTGGGGCCACCGTGCCCTCGAGCTGGCCGAACGCCTGTCCCTGACCGAGGTGCGCATCCATGCGCTGAACAATGTCGGCACCGCGCAAGTATACAGCGGCGACCAGGAGGGTTGGACGAATCTGGAGCGAAGCCTGCAGTTCGCCCTGGAGAACGACATGCATGAGCATGTCTGCCGCGCCTATACCAACGTGGCCTGCGAGGCGATCGTGCTCCGCGACTATGCGCGCGCCGACCGGAATCTCGATGCCGGGCTGGCCTACGCGTCGGAGCGGGAGCTCGACGCCTCGATTGAATTCATGCTCGGCGCGCGGGCGCGGTCGCACCTGGAGCAGGGTCGTTGGCAACAGGCGACGGCAGCGGCGGAGACCGTCCTGCAGATGAGCCGGGTGCCGATCCAGCGCATCGCGCCGCTGCTCGTGCTGGGGCTGGTGCGCGTGCGGCGGGGCGATCCCGGCGGCGAGGAACTGCTCGACGAGGCCCGGGAGCTGGCGCTGCCCACGGGCGCGGCAAGGCGCATCAGCCCGATGGCGGCGGCGCGCGCGGAGGCGGCGTGGCTGCGAGGCGAGAACGAGCTGTGCCGCCAAGACGCGGCCCTCGGCTACGAGCGGGCGGCGCGGGAGGGGAGTGCCCATATGGCGGGACAACTCGCATTCTGGCTGTGGCGCGCCGGCGGCGTGCCTCTCGGCGCACGACGGATGACGACGCCGTTCGACCATCAGATGAGAGGCGACTGGGCGGCCGCGGCAGCCGAATGGCAGCGGCTGGGCTGTCCCTATGAGGAGGCGCTGGCGTTGGCGGACGGCGACAGCTTCGCGCGCCTGCGGTCGCTGGCCATCCTCGATCAGTTGGGCGCGACGCGGGTCGCCGCGATTTTCCGCCGCGGGCTGCGGGCGGAGGGGGTCCGTCGGATTCCGCGCGGCACCCGACCGGCAACCAAGCGCAATCCCGTGGGGCTGACGGTCCGCGAGATGGAGATACTCAGCGGCCTCGTCGACGGCCTCAGCAACCGAGATCTCGCCCAACGGCTCGGCATTTCCGCCAAGACCGTCGATCACCACGTCTCCGCCGTGCTCGCGAAGCTCGAAGTCGAGTCCCGGGTGCAGGCGGCGTCGGTCGCGGTCGAGCGCGGCTTCGTCGCCCGGGATAGGGAGGTCTCCGCGCCAATATAGGGAATGGCTCCCGATGCGGGCCGTGGCCGCGGCGAATAGGGTGCCGCTGCTTTCAAGTCCGCGACTGAAGAATCGGGGAGACCATCATGGGACTTTGTCATTCGGGCGGCGCCGCGCTCGCGAGCCGGGTCCCTCTGCGGGCCGCGTGCCTCTCTCACGCGAGGGGCAGGCCTAACCGGCCATCGACGATCCCCGCATCGCCAACAAACGCACGTATTGGGAGCAACGGCTAGGTGACGCGTCATATCCGCATCGCTTGATCGGCACCTCGAATCTTGCGTTTACGCACAGGCCACAGGAGAACGTCATGCCGCGTTATCTCGTCGAACGTACTATCCCGGACGGATTGGCAATCCCCATGACCCTGCAGGGCGCCCAGGCCTGCCTCGGAGTCGTCGGCCGGAACGCCGAGGACGGTGTGACCTGGATCCATTCCTACGTCACACCCAACAAGAGAAAGACGTTCTGCATCTATGACGCGCCGACGCCGGAGGCGATCCGTCGCGTGGCCCAGCGCAACGGCCTGCCCGTCGACGGCATCACCGAGGTGCGTGTCCTCGATCCCTACTTCTACGTGTGAATCGGGATGCCGGCACACCGCCGGCGCCGCCCGTCATCGCGAGTTTTTCACGTGCAGCGGAGCGAGGCGATCCTCCCGCCGCGCTGAATTGGAGGAGAGCATGTCAGTGACAACGTCGGCCGGGGCTCGGGCGAGCCGATCGGAAAGCCCATACCGGGTCAGCCGAACCGCGTCATGGTTCCGGCGGCTCGTCGCGGCCGGCGTCGAGCGTTGGAGCGCCTGGCGAGTCTCCCGGCGCGACGAGCGGATTCTGCGGAACGTGCCGGCGTACATGTTGACGGACATGGGTATCGACCGCGCCGAACTCCGGCGGGCCATGCGCGGCGAGTGCGAGCAGCCGACGGCGTCGCCGAAGCCGCCGTCCGCAATCCCCACCTCTGCACGTCAGCCGCACGGCCAGAATACCGTGGCCGATCAGAGGGTAAGGGGTTCACGCCCGTTTCGTTAACCATAAATTTGCCATTGCCGTGCTACCCGGGTCGGCATGGCGGGTTCGAATTCGGCCAAGACCAGGGAGCAGGCGGTGCCGGCCGATAAGGCCGGCGTCGAGGACTATCTGGCGCTCAGCGCGGCCTGCGTGAAGCAGGGCGCGATCGATGACGCGATCGCGATATTGCGGGCGGCGCACGACGCCATACCCCATCACCTCGGCGTGCTCAGCAATCTCGGTGGCCTGCTGTCGCGCCAGGGCGAGCATGACGAGGCGCTCGCGATCCTGCGCCGCGTGCTCGCGCAATCGCCCAACTCGGCCTACGCCCATTGCAACCTGGCGGTCGGCCTGCGTGGCGCCGATCAGCTGGCGGCCGCCGTCGAGCATTTCGAGCGCAGCATCGCGATCAAGCCCGATCTCGCCGAGGCCCATCGCGGGCTGGGCGATGCGCTGCTCGATCTCGACCGGTTGTCGGATGCGGCCGCGGCGTACGAGCGCGCCGTCATGCTGCGACGCGATCCCGCCCGTCCGCCGAAGGCCGACGCGCCTCTTCATAGCAATCGCAGCCGGCTGCGCCACGACGCCGAGCAGTTTCGCTACCTGGTGGCGCTCGGCAGATTGCCGGCCGAGCTCGGCGAGGTCGCCGCGTGCTATGAGAGCGTCGCGGCATTTCTGTCGGAGCCCAACTTGGGATCGCCGACGGCGATCGTGCCGCGCGAACTCGCGGCCATGATCAGGCCGACCTACGATCGCCTGCTCCATCGCCCGACCGCAGAAGCGGTGCCGGAGGGCGCGCTCAACCCGCGGCTCGATGTCGGCCGGATCGAAGCCGACTATCTCAACAACGGCCGCGGCATCGCCTCGTTCGACGGGTTGCTGAGCGCCGAGGCGCTGGCGCGCCTCCTCGCCTTCAGCCGCGAGGCGACCGTGTGGTTCCACTGCCGCTATGGCAACGGCTATCTCGGCGCCTTCTTCGACGACGGGTTTTGTTGCCCGCTGCTGGTGCAGATCGCCGAGGAGCTCCGGCAGGCTCTGCCGCGCATCTTCGGGCGTCATCCGCTGCAGCGCCTATGGGCCTTCAAGTATGACAGCCGCCCCGGCGGCATCCCGCTCCATGCCGATGCCGCAGCCGTGAACGTGAATTTCTGGCTGACACCCGACGCGGCCAACCGCGACCCCGACGGCGGCGGCCTCATCGTGTGGGACAAGCGTGCGCCCGCCGATTGCGACTTCCGCCGCTTCGTGAAGGACGAGTCGGCGATCCGCAGCGCGCTGCTGGAGAACGGCGCCCGGACGGTCGCCGTGCCCTACCGCCAGAACCGCTGCGTCATGTTCAGCTCCGACCTCTATCACGAGACCGCCCCCCTCGATTTCCGCGAGGGCTACGAGAACCGCCGCATCAACGTGACGATGCTCTACGGCAAGCGGGGCGGGTAGGGCTAAGGCCCAGAAGGTCCCGCTTTAGGAATGTCCGGCATCTATTGCCCCCTCTACCGCGAAGCGGGAGAGGGTAGGGGTGATGGCATGTGACTCGGTGTTCGCCTAGGAGCGCCCGAGAGCACTGGAATACAGTCCTAGCTCGAGGGCGCCGAGCCATGCACTGTCCCTTTCCCACTTCGCGGTAAAGGGGACACACCGGTAAGCCGGCGATCGCCGTATTCGTCTCGTGAACTGCTTCGGATTCAGACTAGGAAATCTCCATAACCTATTGAAGAAAAGCGATAATAGTGTTGACCTGTTGAAGAATCCCGTGCCCAATTGACGTTGCGTCAAGGCATCATCATATGACATAAATAACTAACGCGTTAGTAATTAGAGAGACAGATGAACCGCGTCGCAGGTTCGAAGGGCCCACGCTGGCGTCGCCGCAAGGAGGAGCGGCCGGCGGAGATCATCGCCGCCGCGCTCGAGACCTTCGCCGAGCGAGGCTTCGCGGCGACGCGGCTCGACGACATCGCAACGCGCGCCGGCGTCACGCGTGGCACGCTCTATCTCTACTTCCCCAGCAAGGAGGAGCTGTTCAAGGCGGTGGTGCGGCAGTCGATCGTGCCGATCATCGCGCGCGGCGAGGAGATGGTGGCGCAATCGCAGGAGCCGTCGTCCGCGTTGCTCGCCAATGTCCTGCTGATGATGCCCAGGGCAGTGGCGGGGTCGCCGGTCTCTGCGATTCCCAAGCTCGTGATCTCCGAGGCCCGCAACTTCCCGGACCTGGCGCAGTTCTATCTCAAGGAAGTCATCCGCCGCGGGCGACGGCTGCTCGCGGCGATCATCGCGCGCGGCGTCGAGCGCGGCGAGTTCCGGCCGATGGATATGGACCATGTCTTCTACTGCGTGGTGGGGCCGGTCCTGCTGTCGATGCTGTGGAAGCATTCCTTCGAACCCTTCGACGGCAAGCGCCTGGATGCTCAGGCGCTGTGCCGCGTCCATCTCGACCTGCTGCTCCACGGCATGCTGAAGCCGGAGGGTGCGCCATGAGACGGCGCGTCATCGCGCTCATGGCGGTGGCGATGCTCGTGATCGCGGGCACGCTCGCCTGGACGAGTCTCCACCCGGCCGGCGACCGCGCGTCGGATGCGCCGCGCTCCTGGCTCGATCGCCTGGGCCTGGGTGGCGGCAGTGCGACAGCGGCCTTCAGCGGCTATGTGGAGGCCGACTATGTGATGGTCACCAGCTCGATCGGCGGCACGCTGACGAAGCTCGAGGTCGCCCGCGGCGACCAGGTTGCGGCCGGCGCTCCGCTGTTCGCTCTCGATGACGCCGCCGAGCGCGCCGCCCGCGACGAGGCGGCCGCCAAGCTGGCCCAGGCGCAATCGCAGCTCGCGAACCTGCGCCTCGGCAAGCGCCAGCCGGAGATCGACGCCATCGTCGCCCAGCGCGCCCAGGCCGAGGCGGCGCTGCGCCAGTCGGAGGCCGATTTCGAGCGCCAGATGCAGCTGCGCAGCACGCGCGTCTCCAGCCAGAAGCAGCTCGACGATGCCCGCGCCCAGCGCGATCGCGACCAGAGCCATCTGGCCGAGCTCGACGCCCAGCTGGAAGTTGCGCGCATGCCCGCGCGCGAAGACGAGATCGGCGCCGGCGAAGCCGCCGTGACGGCGGCACAGGCTGCCCTGGCCCAGGCCGAATGGCGGCTCGGGCAGAAGACGGGCGTGGCGCCGCAATCCGGCCTGGTCGTCGACACGCTCTATCGGCCCGGCGAAATGGTGGCGGCGGGTCAGTCGATCGTGCAGCTGCTGCCGCCGGCCAACGTGAAGATCCGTTTCTTCGTGCCGGAGCGGGTGGTGGGGCGGATCGCCATCGGCCAGACCGTGCAGGTTTCCTGCGATGGCTGCGGCGCGCCGGTCGCCGCCACCGTGCGCTTCGTCTCGCCCCAGGCCGAATTCACGCCGCCCGTGATCTATAGCCGCGAGGAGCGCTCGCGCCTCGTCTTTATGGTGGAGGCGCGGCCGAACGAGCGGGCGGAGACCTTGCATGTCGGCCAGCCCGTCGACGTTGCGCCGGTGCAGCCGTGAACGGCGCCGCGCCCGCCATCCGCGTGCACGGCCTCGCCAAGCGCTTCGGCGGCAAGACCGTCGTCGATGATTTCGCCATCGAAGTGCCCCGCGGCATCATCATGGGCTTCCTCGGCCCCAACGGCAGCGGCAAGACCACGACCATCCGCATGCTCTGCGGCCTGCTGACGCCGGACGCCGGCGAGGGCGCGTGCCTCGGCTTCGACATCCGCACCCAGGCCGCCGAGATCAAGAAGCGCGTCGGCTACATGACCCAGCGGTTCGGCCTCTACGAGGACCTGTCGATCCGCCAGAACCTCGACTTCATCGGGCGGATGTATGACGTGCGGCCGCTGAAGGAGCGGGTCGAGGAGACGCTCGAACGTTTCGGCCTGGCGCCGCGGCGCGACCAGCTCGCGGGCGCGCTCTCCGGCGGCTGGAAGCAGCGGCTTGCGCTGGCCGCCTGCGTGCTGCACCAGCCAGAGCTGCTGCTGCTCGACGAGCCTACGGCCGGCGTCGACCCCAATGCGCGCCGCGAGTTCTGGGAGATGATCCACGAGCTGGCGGCCTCCGGCGTCACCATCCTCGTCAGCACGCACTACATGGACGAGGCCGAGCGCTGCCACCGCATCGCCTACCTGGCCTGGGGCAAGCTGCTGCTCGTGGGCTCGGTCGACGAGGTCGTCGCGCGCTCGGGCCTGACGACTTGGGAGGTCACTGGCCCCGATTTGGTGGCGCTGCAGCACCAGCTGAAGGGGCGTTCGGGCATCGACATGGTGGCGGCCTTCGGCACGGCGCTGCATGTCACGGGCACCGATCCGGCCGGGATCGAAGCCGCTATCGCGCCCTTCCGCGCCGACCCGCGCTACGCCTGGGCGCCGGCGCCGGCCTCGCTCGAAGACGTGTTCATCCACACGCTCGCGCGCGCGGGCGGGAACGGTCACCGGCCATGAGCGAGCGGCGCTTCTCTCCGACCCGCTTCCGCGCCGTGCTGGTGAAGGAATTCATCCAGATGCTGCGCGACCGTCTGACCTTCGCCATGATGGTCGGCATTCCCATCATTCAGCTGACCCTGTTCGGCTATGCCATCAACGCCGATCCGCGCGCATTGCCGACGGCCGTAGTAGTCGCCGACAATGGCACCTTCGCGCGTTCGATCGTGCGCGCGCTCGAGAACACCACCTATTTCCGCGTCGTGGCCTGGCCAGACACGCTCGCGCAGGCCGGCGAGATGATCGCGCGAGGCGAGGTGCAGTTCGTCGTCGATATTCCCACCGACTTCAGCCGTCGGGTTCTGCGCGGCGAGAAGCCGGCCATGCTGGTCGAGGCCGACGCCACCGATCCCGTCGCGACCGGCAACGCGCTGGCCGCCCTGGCCGAGCTCAACCAGACGGCGTTGGCGCACGATCTCATCGGCCCGCTGCGCCCACTGCAGCCCGGCCAGGCGCCGTTCGAGGTCCGCATCCACCGTCGCTACAATCCGGAGGGGATCACCGAATACAACATCGTGCCCGGCCTGATGGGCACCATCCTGACGATGACTCTGGCGATGATCACGGCCGCTGCCGTTACGCGCGAATTCGAGCGCGGCACAATGGAGAACCTGCTGGCGACCCCCGTCCGTCCCCTCGAGGTGATGCTCGCCAAGATCGTCCCCTACGTCTTCGTCGGCTTCGGGCAGGTTGCCGTGATCCTCGTCACCGCCGCCGTGCTGTTTCACGTCCCGATGGTCGGCAGCCTGGTACTGCTGGTGGCCTGCGTCTTCCTGTTCATTGCCGCCAACCTCGCCGTCGGCTTCACCTTCTCGACGCTGGCACGCAACCAGATGCAGGCCATGCAGATGAGCATGTTCTTCTTCCTGCCGTCGATGCTGCTCTCCGGATTCCTGTTCCCCTTCAGAGGGATGCCGGAGTGGGCTCAGTGGCTGGGCGAACTCCTGCCTCTGACCCATTTCCTGCGCATCGTCCGCGGCATCCTGCTCAAGGGCAACGGCGCGGCCGAGGTGCTGCCCCAGCTCTGGCCGATCGCGCTGTTCCTTCTGGTGGTCGCGACGATTGCGCTCAGGCGCTACCGGCAGACGCTGGATTGATCTCCGGACGAGCGTTCCACCGCGCCTCCGATAACAAAAAGGGCGGCCAACCGGGCCGCCCTCGCAATCGTTCGTAAGTCTGGAGTGGTGTTTTACGCCGCGGCGACCGCGCGCAGGTGGGTGACTGTGCTCTTCTCGGCCGACTCGGCCTCGCTCGCGGCGGTCCGCTCGGCCTTCGGCTCGGCGCGGGCCGGCGTCGGCATCGACGGGTTGATCGCCGGCAGCATATTGCCGGTCATGGTGCCGAACTGGCCCTTGATCATGTTGACGGCGTTCTGCAGCACGACTTCCATGCGGCGCTCGTGCTCGGCCCGCCATTTGGCCTCGGCGGCGGACATGCGCTCGGCCTCGGCCTTGCGCCAAGTCAATTCGATGGCGGCCATCCGCTCGGCGTCGCCGCGCTTCCATGCCACCTCGGCGGCGGCCATGCGCATCTCGTAGAGTGCCGTAAGCTGGGTCTCGATGGCCGTCATCTGCTGCTGCGTGGCCGTCTGCAGCTCGGCCTCGAGGCGGGCCCGGCGCTCGGCTTCGGCCGCTTCCCAGGCGGCCTTGGCGGCGGCGAGAACCTCGTCGATCTTCTCCTGCGACGCGCCGGCCGCGGCGACCTGCTCGGCGGTCTTGGCCCGCCAGGCAGCCTCGAGAGTGGCCAGGCGCTCGTGATACTCCCGCGACAGCTTGGCTTCGGCGGCGGCCATGCGGGCGTCGTATTCGGTGCGCAGCCGGGTCTCGATCTCCGCCGCGTTGGCGGTATCCGCGGAAGCCGTCCGGGTCGCCCGCTGCTCGGCCTCGGCCCGCCAGCGCGCCTCGGCGGCGCGCATTTCCTCGTCGCGCTGCGCATTCAGGCGGGCCTCGACGGCGGCGACCTGCCGCTCCAATTCGGCCTTCCATTCTGCTTCAGCGGCGTTGCGGAAGCCGGTTTGCTCGGCCTGCCAGCTCTCGCGCACGGCGGCCACGCGGCGCGCCTCGTCGATCTGCCACTCGGCACGGGCGTCGGCCAGTCGGCGCTCGGCCACTGATTCCCACTCAGAGCGGGCGGCGGCCAGGGTCTCGGCCTGCTCGCTGCGCCAGCGCTGGCGCTCGTCGTCGAGCAGGGCGTCGATGTCGATCGACGGCGTTCCGTCGCTGCCCGGGCGGACCGCCTGCTTGGCGCGCCAGCGCGCCTCGACGGAAGCCATCTGCTCCTTGTGCCGGCTGGTCAGGCGAGCCTCGGTGGCGGCGACCTGGCGCTCGATCTCGCCTTGCCATTTCGCTTCGAGCGCGGCCGTGCGCATCTGCTCTTCGGTCGCCAGCAGGCTTTCGATCACGGCCAGCTGGTCCTGATGCTGGGTCCTGATGCGCGCTTCCGCCGCCGACACCTGGCGGGTGGTTTCGGCCTGCCATTCGGTCTGCGCGACCGCGATGTACTGTTCGACGGCGTTGCGAATCTCGTCGCTCGCCTCGATCTCCGGTGGCAGGTCCGGCGCATGCACGCCTGCCGCCGACGTGTCGCCGGGGAGACGAATGACGTTGTCCGGCAATTCCATGGGCGAGCCGTTGAGCGCCGCTGGCGGCACGCTCGACGGCTCAGGTTGCGCCGCGAGCGGAGTCGTCACGGTGATCTGGATCTGCCCCTTGGTCTTCGCGAGGTCGCAATCGACCGGATCGGGCGTGAGAACGTAGACCTCGAGCGTGTGGCTCTGGCCGTCGGCCTGGGCCGCGACGAAGTCCACCTCGTCCATCTCGTTGGGCAGGATGGTCCAGCTGCGGCCGGCCTTGCACTGACCTGCGGTCAGGGAGGCGCCCGGCGGCAAACCGTCGATGATGATGCGATCGGTGCTGCCGACGCCGATCGCCGCGAGCTGCGATCTCAGCTCGAGCGCCACGCGCCGCGATGCATCGTCGTTCAGCAATGATCTAATGGCCTGCGAGACCGATGTTTGGGACCCGAAGGATTGGCCGCCATCCAGCATCGACTGTAACCCCGAATTTCTTTTGCGCACTGAGGAAGTAAATAGATACTCAATATTCCTAAAGAAACCGTTAGCATTAACCATTTATTCAATTTTAGGCGACCTTGCGATGAATGAGTTTTGCATTGGTTTGTGCGACGTTTATCCGGCGAATCAAATGCATAGGTCGGCGGATGACAGCCGCAGCGGGGCGGTGCCGGAACTTGTTACATGATGTGATAGGGAAAGAAGACGCGACGCGTGTGCGAAAGAATCAGGCCGCCGCGGTCTTGCGCCAACGGATGTCGTCGTCGCTCGGCGTGGCTTCGCCGCTGCGGTCGTCAGCATGGCCGGCGCGCGCGTCCTGCGAGGCCACTGGCGCCGCCGGCGCGCTGATCGTCGGCTCGATGGCCGGAAGCGGCTGGGTGCCATCGATGTTGCCGAGCTGGCCCTTGACCATCGTATCGAGATTCGCCAGCACCACCGACAGCCGCTGGTCATGCTCGCTGCGCCATTTCGCTTCGACGGCGGTGACCCGTTCGGCTTCGCGCTTGCTCCAGGCCAGCTCTGCCGCTGCCAGTCGCTCGTCTTCGGCCTTGCGCCAGGCGGTCTGGGCGGACGCCATCCGCATCTCCGCGAGCGCGGCGTGCTGCGCTTCGAGCTGGGCGACGTGGCGTTGGTGGGCGGCGGCCAGCTCGGCCGCATCCTTGGCGCGTCGCGCCCCCTCTTCGATCTCCCACATGGCGCGCGCTTCGGCGACCGCCCGCTCGATGGCGACCGGGTCGACGGCGCCCGATTGCGGGCCACCCTTGGCGTTCATGGCCGCTTCGACGGCGGCGAGCTTTTCCCGGTACGAGTCCGCCAGCTTGGCTTCGAGGGCGGTCCGCTGCTTGACCGCGTCGGCGCGCCACTCTTCGACGGCCTCCACAAGGCGCGCAGCTTCCTCGGCCTCCCACTGCTGCCGCGCTGCAGCCAGGCGTTCCTCGAATTCCGCCGTGGAACCTCCGGCCTCGCCGTTCCCGCTGGAATTGCCGCGCAGCCGCGCTTCGAGGCCGACCAGGTGCTCCTTCGCACGCACCTTCAGTTCGGCCTCCGCGTCGGAAGCGCGGCGATCCATCTCGGCCTTCCACTTGGCCGCGACCGCGGTCGTGCGCGTGGCCTCCTCTTGCGCCAGCACGGTCTGGATCTTGCTCAGCTGCTGCAGGTGCGCGGCCTTCAGCCGCTTCTCCGCTGCCGCGACCTGGTTCTTCACATTGGTCAGCCACTCCGTCCGCAGGGCGGCGAAGTGCTGGTCGAAATCGATCGGCGGCGTCGCTGCGGCCGGCGCGGGTGACGCTGCCGGAACGGGCGATGGGGCTGGTGCCGGCGACGCTGTGGGCGCAGCCGCCGCGATCGGCGCAGCGGGTGCGGGCTGGGGCGTCGGCGCCGGTGGCGCGGCTGCGATCGGAGCAGCCGCAGCGGGCTGGGGCGCTGGCGCGGGCGTTTGGGGCCGCGGCGCGATCTGCTGGGGCGCTGCCGCCGGGGCCGCCTTCAGAGCCGGATCGGCCGACAGGTGAATGACGGTATCGGGCGCGACTGTCGCCGACTTCTTCGGCGCGATTTCCTCGAATGCCTCCAGGACCGGCAGCGCGGCCAGCGGCACGGCGAGCGTGTACTGCGCCTTGCCCTTCGTCTTGGGCAGGCCGTGATCGCTGGGGTCGGGGGTGAGGAGGCAGACCTTGAGGGTGTAGGTCTCGCCGTTCTCGTACAGCGGAATGAAGGCGGCGTTGTCGATCTCGGCGGCGCGCATGCTCCAGCTGCCGTCGGGCTTGCAGATGCCGACCGTCATCTCGGCACCCTCGGGCAGGCCCTCGATGACGACCATGTCATCGCCGCCGATGCCGAACTTGCCGAGGTGCGTGCGAAGATTGAGCGGCAGCGCCGGCGGCGGATTCCAGTCCATGGAATCGTCGATTATCCCGACCTTTGCGACGTCCTGCGCCATGTATGCCGCAATTCCCGAAAAGAGGAACTCTCCCCCTCGGCAGGGGGCGATGACAGTCCGTGCGTAAGGATGGATTTACTCGAGTGAAGAAGGAGTTAACTGTTAAGTCTGGCGCTATTTTTACGGAACATTGCGACGATTGCCGGCCGCCTTGCTATC
>AR_comb_assmDRAFT_10167397_pt1 | contig 20942 bp, 23 predicted proteins | sample ArasoioldDNA_FD_10543 | JGI IMG/M metagenome (IMG submission 10543) | reverse complement strand
GTCTGGGACATCCATTTCGACAGCATCAGCAACGTCGTCGAAGTCCACATCAACTCGCTGCGCAACAAGATCGACCGAGGGTATGGCGTGCAGTTGATCCACACCGTGCGAGGTGTGGGCTACATGTTGACCGACGCTCCGGCGTAACATTCTCATGTGACGCTCCCGCTTCGGGCACGCCTCGCGGTGTTCTCTGCGCTGGTGTGCGGGCTTCTGCTCAGCGTACTGAGCGTCGTCTCGTATGGGGTACTCGGGCGGCTCCTCGACGCCGATGTCACGATGCGGCTGATGGAGTTGACCGACGGACTCCACGGGTATCTGCGCTTCGAGACCGAGCTCCCCTCCGTCGAACACAACAACGCTGATGGTGCGCAGGTGGCCTTCGTCCAGGAAGCCACACGCTACATGCGCATCTACGACGTCGGCAGCGGCCGGCTGCTGTTCCAGTCCGACGGCTTCGCTCCGATGGGACTGCATCTCACGCCGGAGCAGGTGCGCGCCAATCGCGCGCATCTGCAGCCGTTCGATGTATCCACGCGGTACGGACGCGTCCGCATTTCCAATAGCGCGATTCGCGATCGACGCGGACGCGAGTATCTCGTGCAGGTCGGCGTGTCGCTCAACACGATGGACAACGCGTTGAGCCGCTATCGCGATCTGCTGTTGTGGCTGCTGCCTGCTGCCCTGCTCGGGTCGGCCGCCGCATCATGGTGGCTCGCCGGTTTCGCGCTTCGACCACTGACCGCCCTGGCCGGCGCGGCACGAGAGATCGACGTGCGCACGCTGGAGCGCCGCGTGCCCACACGCGGCGTGGCCGACGAACTCGAAGACGTGGCGACGGCGTTCAACGACACCCTGGCGCGACTCGAGCACTCGGTCGGCGAGATGCGGCAGTTCAGCGCGGCGCTCGCCCACGAACTGCGAACACCGCTCGCCGCGCTGCGTGGCGAGATCGAGCTGTCGCTGCGTCGCTCGGGCCGAGATGCCGACGAGCGCACGACGCTCGCCAGTCAGATCGAGGAGCTCGATCGGCTGGCTCGTCTCATCGATCAGATCCTCACGCTTGCGCGCGCCGAATCAGGACAGATTCACCTGACGTTCAAGCCGGTGGACGTCGGCGAACTGGCGTCGTCTCTCGTCGAGCAACTGGAGCCGGTCGCACAAGCGCGCACGATCGATCTGCGCTGCGAGCGCAATGGCACGGTGATGGTCAACGGCGACGCCGGCTGGCTGCAGCGGCTGCTGTTGAATCTGCTCGACAATGCGATCAAGTTCACGCGTGAAGGCGGACATGTGGTGCTGCGCGTCTCTCGCGAGGCCGGCCGCGCACGCATCGACGTGCGCGACACGGGTATCGGCATGCCGCCCGATGTCACACCGCACGTCTTCGAGCGCTTCTTTCAGGCCGACCCGGCGCGGTCGTCAGGCAACGACGGCGCCGGCGTGGGCCTCAGTCTCGTGAAATGGATCGTCGATCGTCACGAAGGCACGATTGCCGTGCAGAGCCGCGTCGGCGAAGGCTCGACGTTTACGGTGAGATTGCCGTAGTCACACATTCTTCATCCCGCCTTCACCGCTTCCTCAGAATGCCGCTCGTCCTAACCGGTAGACGATCGGCGTTTCGACGCCAAGGAGGATGTATGCGGAGGATTCTGGTGATTGGGCTCGGCGCATTGATGTGCCTGGCCGCCACAGCGGGCAGCGCGCGCGCGCAGGACACGCTGGAAGTGAAAGTGCCTTTCGACTTCATGGCGAACGGCCACATGCTGCCGGCGGGAAACTACACCATCACCCGCGACAACATGGCCTCGTCCGTGTTCATGATTCGCGGCGACAAGGCCGGCACATTCGTCACAACGGTGCCAGCAGCAGGCCACGACCCATCGGGCAACCAGCCGTCGCTGACGTTCGTGCGGCACGAGAATCAGTACAAGCTGCAGACGATCTGGGAGTCGTCGAGAGATGGGCTGACGCTCATGAACTAGTTCGTGGTTGGTGGTTGGTGGTTGGTAGTCGGTGGTTCGTGGTTCGTGGTTCGTGGTTCGTGGCGGTGGTTAGCTATTCGATGACGTCGGCGATGGCGTAGCGCCCGTCCGCGGCGAGACACGGGGCTTCGGGGAGCCCCAACTCGCGGCGGACGATGTTCGTACCTCGAACGATCGAGACCATCTTGAAGAACGCGATGCGGCGGCTCATGCCTTCGCGGCCGAATCCGCAGTCGCTCGAGAGGATCAAGCGCTCGGCGGGAATGTGCTTGAGCGCGCGTCGAATGAGATCGGCCACCTGCTCGGGACGCTCGACCTGCAGGTCGCGGTGATTGACCACACCAATCGCGATCTTCTTGTCGGTGATCTGGCGGCCAATCAGCTCGAGGTCCATGCCGTCGCTGGTGCAGCACTCGAACGTGATCACGTCCACGTCGAGTTTGTTCAAGTGCGGCAGCGCGTCCTTGTATGACTGATTGGTGGCGAACAGCCGCTGCTGTGCGGGGTTGCCCCAGCACGTGTGGCACCACACCTCGGTCGTATCGCGAAGTCCTCTGACGGTGTTGTTGAAGATCTTCACGAAGAAGTCCACACCAAGGCCAGTGCCGGTGCCGCCGCGCTGAATCCCGATCAGATGAATGTTCGGCTCCTCCATCTGGATGACCGGACACCCTGACCCCGACAGTTCCAGCAACTCCTCGCGCATCGCATTGCTGATGTCCAGGAGCAGCTCTTCCTGGTTGGCGTAATGGTCGTTGCCGATCGAGGTGCCGATCAGTTCAGGCGTGATCGTCCCGAACTTCACCGGGCGCGTGGTGAGCCCCTGCGCCAGCTTCCACGTCGCGGTGTAGTGCAATGGACCGCGCGCGATCGCGTCCACGCACCGCGGCATCACGCGGCTCTCCATCACCTCGAAGAGGATGTCGCCCTTGGCGGTGCCGCCGTAGCCCTTGCGCGTCTTGTAATAGTCGTGTCCGGCCACACCTTTGAAGCGACGCGCCGGATACTGAAACCAGCTCATGCCGCCGACGTCCGCATCGAGCCGCGCATCACCGTCGGTGACGATGTCGAGTCCAGCTCGCTCCTGATCCTTGAGGTGAGCACCGACGGCGTCGGTGTATTGCTCGCGGAATCGCGAGTCAGCCAACGCGTCGCGGAACGGCCGCGCGCCGACGTTCTCGGTGTACCAGCTCGGACGTGGAATCGAGCCGGTGATGGTCGTCGGGAGGATGGTTCGCGCGGTGGCGGTATACATGTGATGTCGAGGTCGGTCCGGCTAAAGCCGGACACTACACTATGTCGTTCCGAGACGTCCGCTCAGCTTCAGCGTCCTCACAGTGAGATACGCGACAGCGAGGACGCTCCAGATCCCAATGATGGCCGCAAGCTCACCGCGTCCGAGTGGCGGTGCGCCAGCTGCGCCGAAGTGCTCCCACACCAGAAGGACCAGCGCCCCGCTCGTCCAGGCGAACGGCGTTCCGTATTCCTTGCGAAGGACCTTCATCCAATCGAACTCGGTGCTGCGCAGTGTAGCGGAGAAGCCGCGCAGCGTCGGCACCCATCTCGGCACGCGCTGGCAGTACTCGGTATACGCCTCACCGAACCGTCCGTACAAATAGTGCTCCTCCGCCGCGACGATGCAGACGTACGCGAAGAAGAAGAACGGCACCACGATCAGATACATCGCCCAGCCGTGGTGCACGATGGCGAGCCCGAGAAACAGCAGCAGATTCGCAAAATAGAGCGGGTTGCGGCTGTGCGCGAACATGCCGGTATCAACCAGCGAGTTCGCCCACACCTGACGGTTCTGGCCGCCGCGCGTGATGTAGACGAGCCCGATCACCAGCACACGGAACGCCTGACCGAGCAGCGCGATAAGGATGCCGATGGCATCGACGAGATGATCGGTGGCCATCGAATCGCCGGCGAGGTTGGGACGAGTGCCGAACGCGACCGTCAGCAGGACGATCGGAAACAGCGCGTCGCGGACGCGGAAGATGACATTGCCGATGCGCGCAGCGGCCGAGGGCGGCGCCGCGATGACTTCACTTGATAGCAATGATCCCGCAGAAGTTGTACCACTTGAAGAAGACGTCCACGTGCTGGAATCCGACATGGCGGAGCAGCCGCTTGTTCTCCTCGAGGCGGTACGGGATAAGGACGTTCTCCAGCGCCTCGCGCTTCTGCGCGATCTCCATGTCGCTGTAGCCCTTGCGCCGTTTCATCTCGTAATAATGGTTGATGAACAGCCGGTTGAACGTGGAATGCTCGCCGAGGACCTTCTCCACCAGCAGGAAGCAGCCGTTGTGGTTGAGACCGCGGTAGACGCTCGAGACGACGGCCTCGCGATTGAGCGGCCGAATGAACTGCAGCGTGAGCGCCATCATCGCAACCGATGCGTTCTCGATATGCAGCCCGTCGTTCAGATCCTGGTGCATAAGCCTGTAGGACCAGGGGAATCGCATCGCAGCCAGTTTCTGCTCGGCCTTGGCGAGCATGTCCTGCGACGAATCCAGCCCGACGAAGCGAACGTCGATTTCGGGACGCAGCATGGCGCCGACAGCAAGAAAGGTGTTCGCCGTCGAACATCCGAGGTCGTAGATGGTGGAACCGTCTACGGCAAAATCAGCCGCCAGCTCGCCGATCATGCGCTGAATCTCAGCGTAGTACGGCACTGAGCGGTCGAGCATATCGTCAAAGACCGCCGTTGTTTCTTTGCCGAATGTGAAGCCCTCGTTGCGGACCCGGGACTCGGCAAACAGCTGATCTTTTTCGGACATGGGCTCAATTGTAACGGAAGCGACTCAGCTTCAGACCACGGTAGGGGCTAGCTAAGAGACCAGATCGTCGGCCGCGTCGAGCGACTCATGAAAGGCCGTCAGCACCGCATGCGTGAACAGGGTGCCGAGCACCCCGATGCCGAGCACAACCGGGGCACTGAGCGGTAGCCAGGCTAGAGCGATCAACGTCACGACGGCGCAGCTTGCGAAGTGCACCGCGTCCGGCAAGAGATCGGACCAGAACTGCCGGCGCTCATGGCGTACGCGTTCGCGGATAGCGGCCCGGACGTGCGGGGACACTCGCGGCGGCGCGAGTACGCTCGCCAATTGGCGATCGAGCGCCTGCTGCTTCCTCGCAAATGCTGCGCATGCCACACAATCCGCCAGATGGGCATCGACCGCAGCCTGCACCTCGCCGCGCGCGCGCGACCTCAGCTCGTTGACGCCCTCGAGGATCTCGTCCTGTACCTGCTGGCAGTCCATCGACCTACTCCATCATATCGGCCAGGGCGCGCCGCGCCCGATGCAGCTGACTCTTCACAGTGCCTTCGGGCACGCCCATCATCGCCGCCACTTCTGTCACGCTTCGCTCCTCGAAATAGAACAGCGTGATGACGTGACGCTGGGCGTCCGGCAACTTCGTCAGCAACCGCTCCCAGTCAATGGCTGGCGCTGACAATGCCGCCGATGGCTCCGGCACATCGTCGAGTGCCGCGGTCTTCCGGTACGATTCAGCACGCACCGCGCTGAGGCACGTATTGCGCGCGATGGCGTAGAGCCAGGTGGAGGGCGACGCGCGTCCGTCGTACTGCGGAAGCGCTCGCCACACCTTCAGAAAGACGTCCTGCGTCACCTCTTCGGCGCGGCCGGCATCGCGCAGGATCGCCACGGCCATTCGAAAGACCTTGTGCTCGTAGAGGTCCAGCATGGCCTCGAGCGCTTCGTCGTACCGCCGCTCCTGAACCAGCTGCTGGACATCGGCACCCATCCGCGACTTGATACGCGCGGCATGGAACTGAGGTTGCGCGCCATGCAACCGCCAAAGCCCGTCGCGCGTATCAAGGCCGGCGGACAGCGACATGCAGGACCCAGGCGGCTTCATCATCGTCAGTCTGATACTTGCGGTGGCAGGGACCTACATCTTTCAGATGTGGGCCAGACATCAGCGGCGGCTGATGATTCATCGCGAACGGCTGGCGGCTATCGAGAAGGGCATTGAGCTGCCGCCGCTCGAGCAGGAGATTCAGAAGCGCAGCTGGAACGTGCAGCGTCTCCTGCTGCTTGCTGGTCTCGTGTGGATCTCGGTTGGTATCGCAGCCTTTCCGTTGTTAATGCGTCTGGGCGGACAGGCACTCACCATTCCGTGGGGCTACGACCAAGTGGGTCCCGTATGGGCCAAGGTCCCGATTCCGCTCGGACTGGAATGGATCGGCCTGGCGCTCGTTGGCATCGGGGTCGCCCACCTCGTGACGTTCGCCGTCGGCCGACGCCGTGAGCGTGAAGAACCGAGGTCATGATGCGCGCGGCAGCAGCAATCATCGCGATGTCCGTCGTCGGCGTGCTGGGACAGGAACCTCAGCGCCCCTTGTCATTCGACGTGACGTCGGTCAAACCAAACACGTCTGGCGAGCAAGGCGGCAGCAGCAAGGGACAGCCTGGCCGTTACGTCGGAGTCAACGTGACGCTCAGGCGCGTGATCGGGCTGGCCTACCGGCCTGTGCAGGAATTCGTCGGCGGCCCGGATTGGATCGACACAGAACGATTCGACATTGAAGGACGCGTCGAGGGCACCCCGACTCAGGACCAGATGCTCGAGATGCTGCGCTCACTGCTCTCGGATCGATTCCAACTTGCCGTCCATCGCGACTCGAGGCAGATGCCGGCTTACGCGCTGACGGTCGCGCGCGGCGACGGCAAGTTAGGCGCTGACCTTCGTCCTGTCGCGCCCTGTCGACCGCCGGCGGCACCACCGATCGCTTCGACAAGGAGCTGCGGAGGATTCGCGGTCGGCAACGGCTCGATTAGAGGAAACGGCGTGACGATGACGCAGCTCGCCGCGGAACTGCCGTCAGCGACCGAAGGGCGCTACGTCGTCGATCGAACGGGACTCGGCGGCGCGTTTGACGTGAGCCTGGTGTGGAACGCAGATGCACTCTCGCCGACCACGACCTCCGACAGCGCGCCGTCGGTGTTCGCCGCAATTCAGGAGCAATTAGGGCTCAGGCTCGTGCCCATCACGACACCGATCGAGGTCATCGTGATCGACCGCGCCGAGCGACCCGCCGGCAACTGACGGTTTCGCATTCCAGTGCGCCATTGTCAGCGCCATTGATCGACGGACCAGCGGTGCCGGGAGATCGTCGACGCCAATGCGATCCGCAGTGGTTGTCTCAGCCAGCCGATCGGCAAGCTCTTGAAGCTCGCGCACGTTGCCGGGCCAGTCGTACTCAGTCAGGCAACTCTGCGCGTCGGAGGTCAGCTCGGCGACCGGCCGGCCAAGTCGCGCCGCGTGCACGCTCATGAAATAGCGGAACAGCGCCGGCAGATCGTCACAGCGCTCGCGCAGCGGCGGGACCTCGATCTGAATGACCGTGATCCGCGAAAAGAGATCGTCGCGAAAGACCCGGTTGCGGATAGAGTGCGGCAGGCTGCTGTGGGTGATCGCGATCAACCGAACGTCGGACGCGACAGACAACGACGACCCGATGCGCTGCACCATCCCTGTGTCAACAAAGCGATGCAGACGCCCCTGGAGGCGCCAGCTCAGATAACTCACGTCGTGCAACGCGATCGTGCCGTTGTGGGCGTCTTCAAGCCGACCGCGTGAACTGTATGGTTCACGCGCTGGAGTCCTGGTCTCGGCGAGTCCAAATAGCTCGGACTCGAGCCGCGCGTCTGGAAGGCAGGCGCAGTTCACCGAGATGAACGGCCCGTTCTGTCGCCCGCTGCGATCGTGAATGGCACGAGCGACCAGCCGGCGGCCAACACCGCTCTCACCAGTGATCAGAACCGTTGCCCTCGACGCGGCCGCGTCGGTGACCTCTTCGGTGATTCGACGCATCGCCGCGCTGTGCCCGACCAACACCAGCGGACGAGTCATATCCGGCAACGGTCGCAGCGGCCTCACTCGCACAGAACTGACGCTCATACGTGTATCGTCGCGCGGCGGATTTGCCACGTCACTCGGGTAATCGCGGGAGTTGTACGAGGAACTTTTACGGAATCAGACGGGACTGTAGTGAGGAACCTGGTCCATCGACGTCACGGCTGCAAGAGACCGCGCCGGATCGCATATCTGACGAGCCCGGCAGTGGAATGAATGTCGAGCTTCTCCATGAGGTTCGTGCGATGCGTTTCGGCGGTCTTGACGCTGACTTCGAGCACAGCCGCCGTCTCCTTGGTCGTCTTCCCTTCGGCAATGAGCTGCAGCACTTGCCGCTCACGCGGAGTCAGTGGGTCATAGGGCAACTCCGTTTTGGCGAGATATGCCTGCACAACTGCGCCCGAGACATGCGGGCTTAAATACACACCGCCCGAACACACGTCCTTGATCGCCTGAAGAAGATGCTCGGCGGCCTGACTCTTGGATACGCATGCCTTGGCGCCGGCGCGCAGCGCCTCGAGCACGTGGTACTCCTCGGTGTGCATCGTCAGAAGCACCGACTTCGCGCGCGGCACGCGTTTCACGATCTCGCGGATCGCATCGATCCCGTTCAACGCCGGCATGGCCAGATCGATCACGACCACTTGTGGCTGCAGGCGTTCGGCCGTTGCGATCGCCTCCAATCCATCGGACGCTTCGCCCACGACCTCGAACCGTTCCCGTTCGAGCAGTGCGCGCAGGCCCTGACGAAACACCGGGTGGTCGTCGGCGAGCAAAACTCTCACGCCCATGTCGATGCCTCCAGGGGAATCTCGACGATGAAGTCCATGCCCCGTTCGAGCCGCGGGACAAGACGCAGCGTGCCACCGAGCGCCGCGGTGCGCTCACGGATCTCAACGAGCCCGAGCCCGCGCCTGCCGTTACTGGCCGTCCAGACGACCGCCGGATCACAGCCCTTGCCATCGTCGCGGACCGAGCAGGTGATGAGATGCGGCGACTGGCACAGCGACACTTCAGCGCACGTGGCTTGCGCATGGCGCGCCACATTGGTCAGGCCCTCCTGCGCGGCGCGATACAGTGCGGTCTCGACGGGCAGCGGTAAATTGCCTGCGACGCTTCCGCGCACGGTCACCGGAATACCCCATCGCTGCGAGATCCCATCGGCCAGGAATTCGATCGCAGGCAGAAGCCCCATGTCGTCGAGGATGGTCGGACGCAACTCGTGCGAGATGCGGCGAATGCGGTCCTCGATCTGATCGAGCATGTCGCGCGCGGACTGAATTTCTCTGACACGGTCGTGCGGCAGACGTGTGGCGACATCCGCCAGCGCGAGATGCACGGACGCCACGAGCTGAGATGCCTCCGCGTGCAGCGCGTAAGCGATGCGCTTGGCCTGGTTTTCGAGGACGTCGTTGAGACGATGCAACACGAGGTTGGCGTCGCGAAAGCCGCGATGCGCGATTTCGAAGGGCGAGATCGCCTCGATGAAAAACCGCTCGAGTGCTTCCGACACTTCCCCGCGATCGCCGTCGCTCGAGGCCAGCACCGCTGCTATCGCCTGCGAGTGCATCGTCGCCATGTCGAGCACACCGCGGCCGCTCGCCAACGCCTCACGTCCCAGGCCGTAGGCGCCCTCGAGCAACGCTTCGTCGGGGTGCGCGAGATACTCGCTCAACATGCCGCGATAGCGGACATCGAGTTCGGTCGTGTCAAAGGTCATCGTCACGATTGGTCTCCCAGACAGCGCCCGACGAGGACGAGCGCGTCATCGGTGCCCTTTCGATAGCGCGCCAGGATCTGATCGGCGATCGCCTGTGGCCCATCGCCTGGCACGAACTCGTCGGCGAACTCGGGCCTGATGCCGTCCGTGGCCAGAATCACGGTGTCGTGCGGCAACAGCGTCAGGCACTCGGCGCGCATCGGCGGCAGACGATGGCCGACCACGCCGCCACGCAGCACGACATGATTCGCATGCGTACGCCCACTCGCATCGCAACGAAAGATCACACCCTCGATGTTGCCCACACCCACCCACGTCATCGCGCCGCTCGGCGAGAAGAACAGCAGCGTCATGACGACGCCGCGGGTCTCCTTCAATGCCTCGTGGCAACGCCATACCAGCGAGACCGCATCTTCGTGCGGCGACGAATTCAGCGTGCGACCGGCAATGCGCGCCGCGTCTGCCGCCTCATTGCCGTGGCCGACACCGTCAATCACGGCCGCCAAGACTCCTTCGGGCAACTGCCTGACGACGTGAGAATCGCCCGACTCGATGCCAGCCACCATCGGCGCCTCCGCCACACCCCAGCTGATGCGCACGGCTCACCCGATCCACTTGGTCATCTTGACGGTCGTGCCTTCGCCGATCGCCGAGGAGATCTCGAATTGATCCATCAGGCGCTTGGCTCCGGGGAGTCCCATTCCCAGACTTTTGCTCGTGGAAAAACCGTCGCGCATCGCCGTATCGAGATCGACGATGCCGGGACCCTGATCGCGGGCGACGATCTGTAGTCCACGCACGATGCCATTGCCGACCGGCGCGATGCTGATCTCGCCTTCCTTCGCGTACTCGACGATGTTGCGGGCGACCTCGGAGATCGCGGTGGCGATGATGGTCAACGTCGTGTTCGTGAAGCCGAGAGTGGCGGCCATGCTCCGCCCCTCCTGCCGCGCCGTGACGATGTCGGCGGAGGACTGAATGCGTACGCGCACGGCGGTGCCAACGTGGAGATCACTCATCGTCGGCCGTCTCAGCCCGCCCGTCGAGGAACGCGAGGCCTTCTTCGAGATCGAGCGCTGTCGGGACGCCTTCGAGCGTCAGCCCAAGTTGGACCATCGCCAGCGCCACTTCCGGCTGGATGCCGACGATCACGGTTTCGGCACCCCGCAGTTTCGTGGTGTAGGCGATACCGCGCAGCGTGCGCGTCGCGAACGAATCGAGCACGTCGAGCGCGGTGACATCGACGATCACACCGCGAGCGCGGTGGCGACCCACCAGATCGGCGAGGTCGTCACGAAGTTGTAACAGATCGCGATCACTTAACGCCGCTTGGATACTGGCGATAAGCGTGTGACTCTGTTTGAGAATCGGAACGGCCATTCTTCCCCCACGGCGGGAGAGGCGAATGCCAGCCGACGACACACGCCGCCATGCGCCGGCACACCGGTCCTCACCGCAAACCGTTCAGGGCTCGACGGTTGTACAGATCAACGACTGCGAGGGGTTCCCTCTTCGACAATAACGACCTTGTAGCCGAGCACGCGCTCTGCAAGCTCAATGCCGCCCTGGAGGTCGCCGACGGTGTTCATCTTGCTCAAATCAACGCCGATGGTGACGAGGGTTTGAGCGATCTCGGGTGAGAGGCCGGTCACGATGACGGTGGCACCCAGCAGGCGCGCGGCTTCGACTGTCTGCACGAGACGATTCGCGATCGCCGAATCGATCGCCGGGACACCGGTGATATCCATGACCGCGACCTTGCCGCGGTTCTCGCGAATGCCGCGCAGCAGTTGCTCGGTGAGCTGACGCGCACGCTGCGGATCGATGAGACCGATGATGGGCAGAATCAGCAGACGCTCGCGGACGCGTAGCACCGGCGTCGAGAGCTCACGAATCGCTTCCTGCTGCTGACGGATGATGCGTTCGCGTTCCTGCACGAAACCCACGGCCACGGTGTTGGCGATGCGGTTGGCCGCCGGCTCGTAGGCGTCGAGCACCTTGTTCAGCAGATCGAAGTCGCGCTGATACTTCTTGAAGAGCGACCGTGCGAGCACATCGCGAAGCAACAGCACGATGCCGACAACTTCCTGCGTTTCAACGCCGCGAGGGATGATGCGTTCGGAGAGGTCGCGCGCGTAGGCCTGAAGGGCCTCGACGCTGCCGGTCTCGAGCACGGCGACGTAGTTGTCGTAGACGCGTGTCGCTTCCGCGAAGATCTCTTCGCGGGTCATTGCCGTCAGCAGGCCTGACTCGGTGATGCGGCGCGCCCAATCTTCGCGCAACTCGGTGCGCTTCTCGCGCAGATGCGAGACCAGCTCCCGAAGGAGTCCGGTCGTCGATTCACTGGGGATTGAGAGCGTGGGTGCGAGCGTGTCGGCGACCTGGACGACGTTCGTCATGGAAGTTCTCCTCAACGGCGGATGCGGGAAGCATCAGCACGCGCACCGTCCAGTATTGGCGGGCGTCAGAGGAGAAAGAATCGGGTCATTACCTTACCTGCGGGTCGGTTTCCACTCCCATCCATCGCTCGGGCGCACGATGCGTTTCAGATGTATGCGGCCGTCGTTTGGATCGCGAGACGGACTACCCCAGATCTGCACGACATCGGCGACCTTCAAGGTGTCCTTCGTCATGCCGTCACGCTCGAGACGACTGGGATTGGCCCACTCCGCTGCGTAACGCTTCGCGCTCCCGGACGGCTCGCGCGAAACGACGTGCACCCAGGTGTGCGGCGCCTTGAACTGCACCTCGACAATTTCGCCTTCGATTTGAATCGACTGGTCTTCGAAGTAGTAGGCGGCGAATGAATGGTGACCGCTGGCCACGGCGGTCAGACCCAGGATCAGGGCGGCACCGATCGCGAATGTGCGGGTCTTCATCATGCCGCGATGTTATGCCGAGGCGTGGCGTTGCAGCCAGTACTCAGTGGTTGGCTGCAACGTGGCGTTCCAGCCAGTCGCTCAGCGGTTTGATGTCAGCCATGACGTCAACGACTCGGTCGATCGCTTTTCGCGTGGACAGTGACGAGGGCGTCAGCTGCTTGCCCGCGTGAAGGTCCTTCATGCGCAACAACTCGATGCGCGGATGATTCGCGTCATACCCACGCGGCGCATGTGCGCTGGTTTCGTGCGTGGCCACCGAGTACTTCTTGCGGCGCAAGCCGGCGACAATCGTGGCGATCTTCCGGCCTGAGGCGTCTGCGGCAATGGCCTCACGAAGGCGACGCAGCGTCGGCCCGTCGGGCATGTAGATCCCAGTGCCGACGTAGAGGCCGTCTTTCGACAGGGAAACGTAGTACTTGCTGCCGACGCCTGACGCGATGAATGTTTTGTATGGTGCCTGGTCGCGCGCAAATCGCATGTCGCGATTGATGCGCGTCAGCTTTCCAGAACCGTAGGTGGGCGCGAGCTCGGCGAGCAGACTCTGCATCGGCTTGCGGCACGCACGTTCGTACACGTCCTTGTTCGCCTGAAACCATTCGCGGGTGTTGTGCGAGGCGAGCCCTTCGAAGAAGGTGAACGCCTCGCGTGGAATCCCTTCGAACCGTCCAGCAAACAAGACTTCCAAGCTATTTGCTCGACGTGGTCCGGCTCGCGACTGGCTCGATGCGGATGAGGGCGCCAGGATCCGAGTCGGTGATCACATACAGCAGACCGTCCGGTCCCTGTCGGATGTCGCGGATGCGCTGATGCAGTTCGCTGAGCAGCGACTCACGCCGCAGCTCCTGCATCTTCTCGTTGAACAGAATGCGCTCGACGTGCCCGGTGCCCGGGATCTCACCGGTCCGCAGCGAGCCAACGAAGACATCGCCCTTCCACTTCGGGAACTTGTCGCCGGTGTAGAACTCCATCCCCGACACGGCAATCGATGGCACCCAATAGACGATGGGCGGTTCGAATCCGGCGTGTCCCGGGATCTCCGATTGCCACGGTCCGGGGTACGAACGGCCGTAGCTCACGAGCGGCCAGCCATAGTTGGCGCCGGACTTGAGGATGTTGATCTCATCGCCGCCGTTCGGACCGTTTTCATTCAGCCACATCTCGCCGGTGCCGGGATGCATCCGAAGACCGAGCGCGCTGCGATGTCCGAGCGTGTAGACCTCGGGCTTCGCGCCAGCTTTCTTCGTGAACGGATTGTCGGGTGGAATCGTGCCATCGTCGCGGATGCGAAGGACCTTGCCGCCCTGATCGCCAGGGTTCTGCGGGAAGTTTGGATCCTTCGAGGTGCTGCCGGTCGTCGTTACGTAGAGCATGCCGTCCTTGCCGAAGGCGATGCGCGTCGTGCCGGCGGCGTCGAGGACGAAGATGTCCTTCACCTCGGTGAGTGCCTTGCCGTCGAATTTCGCGCGCGCGATCGCGACCGTGCGGCGCTTCTCGTCGAGCGGCTTCGTGTACGAGAGATAGAGAAGTTTGTTCTCGGCAAACTTCGGATGGAGCGCGATGTCCATGTAGCCGTGGACGGCACCGGGCAGGCCGGACTCACCGGCGAAGTAGCCGGTCGGTCCGCCGGGCACCGGCTTGGGATCGAGCACACCGTTGCGCATGATGCGCAGGTTGCCGGTGCGCTCGGTGATGAGCGTTGCGCCATCCGGCGTGAACGCCAGCGCCCAGGGAAACTTCAGTCCCTTCGTCACGACGCTGACGCGGATGCGTTGACCCTCCCCGGTATCGAACTCGATGGGCTTGTCCGGCAACGGCCGGTTCGCAAGCCCGGTCGGCGCGACCGGGATGCCCCCCTGGAACGGCACCGTCTGCTGCCCGGAGCCGACGGTCAGGCCCACGGTGGCGGCAAGAGCCAGGGCGAGTGGTACGGCAAGCGGCACGCGACGCGGAATCCTCACGGGTGAACCTCCTGTTGGCGGAACTGAAAGTATAGGCCTTCTGCACATTCTGGCACCGGGCTGCACAGGGGGTCTGACCCCGGGTCAGACCCCGGGTCAGACCCCGCCCTGTGTCGGTCACGGAATTTACGGTCGATAAAGGGAACAGCCGTGCGCACGAGCAGAGCCGCCTCCTCGGCACAACTGAAGGACCCCGGTCCGGTGACGGGCACCGGTGCGCCTGCGGCTCGCCCTACTCGCGTCGGGGATCCCTCGACTTCGGCCGGAGTAAGCTCTTCGACTTCGCTCGGGGCAAGCGGCACCGTTGACGGCATCCTCAAGCTCCTCGCCCGTGCGATCCGGCAGTTCCACACATACCCGGCGACGAGCCCGATTTGTATCGAGGCGACCACCGCGTGCCACGACGCCCTGAAGGGCCTGCCGCATCGCGATCGCTTGTCATTCCGCGTCACGCCGCACGACCTGATCGTGGACGAGACGACGATTGGCGCGGGCACCGTCATCGAGCACGAGCTGACGCGACGGCTGTTCCGCGCGCGCGTCGCCAATCTCGACATCGATCGCGCCGCCACACCGCGCGACCTGTCGCGATTCTGCATCAACCTCGTCGGCGCGGACGACCTCGATCGCGAAGGCATCACCTTCGCCGAGCGACTCACCGAGCATGGTGTCACCGCGATCACCGTCGGCATGGCGCATCGGCCCGCGGTGCTCGACATCGGCAACCCGGCACCCGCCACACAAGACGTCCTGACTCACGAACGGCGACGCCGCGAGTCGCTGGCGCAGCGGGACGCACCGATCAGTTATCTGTATCCGCCCGACAAAGGCTGGGTGCGCCTCGATCCGGGCCAGACGATCGAGTCGGTCTCACTCGTCGATCTCGTCGTGCTGGTCGAGGATCCCGCTGACATCGCGAGCATGCTGCTCCGTCTCACCGACGATGAGATTCCGGGTGTGGACACGCGGCAGACCGCACTCGAACGAAAGTTCAGCGACGTCACGCTGTTGTTCTCAGCCCTCGATCCGCGCCTCGCGCAGGTCATGTTCGGACGCCTCGCGCGCGCCGTCCTGAAGCTCGATCCCGATCGACGGAACAACCTGCTCCAGCGAACGGTCCTGCCCGGCCTGCTCGACGGCAAGGACGAAGGCAAAGTGCTGCGCGACTTCCCCGACATGGATCTGGCGGAGTCGATCTGTCTCCTGCTCGATCTCGAGACGGCCGCACCGGAAGTCCTCTCTGCAGCGCTCAATCGATTGGACCTCACGCCCGATCGTCGTGCCGCGATCGAGCCGCTCATCAACGAACGTCTCCGCGGGCAACACGGCGGCGAGGCGCTCGATCGATCCTCGGGCATCGACCGCCACGCGCAGGGACTGATTCGCGTCGACGCAAAAAGCGACACCGACTTCTCCGAGTTTGCCGCCTTCGACCTCTCGGTGGACGAGGAAAGCATCGCCGTCGTCCGCGACGTTCGTCAGGGCATCCTCGATACGGACACGCTGGCGACGCAACTACGCACCGTGTCGCAGTTGGTACGCCTCGAGCCAAACCCGACACTCGTGGACGCCTTCCTGCGTCGCGCGCTCGAATTGATGCTGGGACTCGAGCAGGTCGCGCGATGGCAGGACCTGGTTGCCGAGATCAAGGGCTACACCGCACTCGCTGACGAACTCCGTGAACGACGACCGGACGTCTCCGAGACGATCGGCAAAGCGCTCAGCGATTTCTGTACGCCCAGCCGGCTGCTCGCCCTCGCCCAGATACACGACCGCGACGACAAGGGCCGCGCGATCGTCGAGGAACTCGCGCGCGCACTGGGCCCCGCACTGGTTCCCGGATTCGTCGCGCTGATCGATCGCGCTGCGCACCAGGTCAAGGCACGCGCCTTCACCCCGCTGATGTGCGAGCTGGCACCCACTGTTGCCGAAGCGCTGCTGGCCGAGCTCGACTCCTGTGGCATCGCCGCAGCGCGCGTCATCGTCAAGGTGCTTGGGTACGCAGGCGCTGGACATGAAGTCCCCATCGCGCGTCTGGTGCAGCACACCGATACACAAGTGGCGCGTGAAGCGCTGCGCTCTCTCGCCCGCCTGGGCACACCGACCGCCGCCATCCACGTCGCGCGACAGCTGCGCGAGGGATCTGAAGATCGCCGCTCCGCCGCCGAAGATGCCCTCTGGCACTTCCCGCCGGCGCCAATGGCCACGCAGTTACGCGAGCTGCTGCGATCGCGCGAGTTCGTGTTCAAGCATCCACAGTTGGCCGGGCGCCTCATCGAGCGCGCAGGCCAAGCCAAGATTCAGGGGCTCGCCGACGTGTTGAAATCGCTCGAGTCGCTTCGATTCAGATTCTGGAAACCCAGCCTGGTGCAGGTCGCCCGGAAAGCACGTGAGGTCCGCGCGAAATGAGCACGCCGCCGCTCTCGGCTCCATTCGATCCGCTCGCCGTACTCAAAGGTCTGGCCGCGCTTCGCCGATTGACCGGAACCTATCCGCCCGGCCACCCGATGATCGGACAAAAGCTGAAGGAGATTGGCGACGTTAGCGAGGCCCACCTGCAGCACAGCGAAGTGCTTCGCATTGACGTGATTCGCGGCGACGTCTTCCTCGACAGCGTGCCCACGAGCACAGAGGGACAGGCCAATCAGCAGCTGCTCAATCAGCTCACCGCACTCGGTGTGGATAGCATTCACATCACGCGCGGCGTCGAGCTCGAGGAGTTCCTCGCCGTCGCAGAGTTCCTGTGGCATTACAGCGGATCGGGCGACAACGTCGCGATACAGCTGACGTCACGCAACGTCAGACACATCAGCCTCGGCCGACTGATTCCGCTCGACACCCGGTGGCGCTCGCAGAAGTGGCCCGACGCGCCGACCGTACCACTCGACGCGGATTATGCGGAGTCGATCCTCAGAGCACAGCAGACATTCGACGACGCCGCTGCCGGTAAACCGATCGACGTCGTCACCGTGCGCGACCTGGTGCAGTTGCTTATTCACAAGGTCGCGCGCAGCAACGCGGCACTCGGACAGATCCTCGCCGTCAAGCAGTACGAGAACCTGACCTACTGTCACTCGGTGAACGTGTCGGTTCTCAGCCTGCTGCTCGGCAAGCACGTCGGCCTGGATGAAAGCGTTCAAGCGGCGCTCGTCGAGGCAGCACTGTTGCACGACGTCGGCAAGACCCAGATTCCGCTCGAGATCGTCAAGAAGCCCGGCGTGCTCGACAAGCAGGAACGCAAGACCATCGAGTCGCACACAACGCTCGGCGCCGAGATCCTCGTGCAGACGTCAGGATTGCATCCGCTGACGCCGACCGTCGCCCTGGAACATCATCGCGGCGTGAAGGGTACGGGCTATCCCGATCTCGGCAGCGCGATTCCGCATCCAATGAGCCAGATCGTCTCGGTCGCCGACATCTACGAAGCGATCACCGGCGCGCGAACCTATCAGGCGCCGACTCCACCCGAGCGCGCCTGCCTGATCATGGCGCGGCTCGCCGGCGAGAAGCTGAACACGGCGCTCGTGAAGACATTCGTCAATGCGATCACGTTCTTCCCACTCGGATCGATGGTCCGCACGAACCGCAACGAGCTTGGCCTGGTGATCGAGACCAACCACGGAGACCCGCTGCACCCGGTCATTCGTCTGCTCGATCAGCTGACGTACGAGCCGACCGAGCGCGTGAACACGGCGATACGCGACGCGTCAGGGGCGTACGAGCGGCACATCAATCAGAGCATCCCGGTGCCTGATGGTTTCGATGTGAGGGGAATGTTGCAGGCTGCGTAGGGGTCAGATCTGACCCCGTCACCGCTATTTCGTTTTGAAGATCGCGATGCGATCGCCGCGGAACGATCCCACCCAGTAGTCGTTCCCGATTTCAACGGCAACTGTCCCCGCGCTGAACGGACCGACCGGCGGGTTGTTGACCACGTTCGAAACCTTGAGTGTCTTCGGATCGATCTTCACGACCTGCGTCGTGAAATTCGGCGCCTCGCCACCCTGACCCGTCGCGAGAATCGACCCGTCGCGCGACCAGCGGATGTTGTCCACGCGGAAACCGAGAGGCACTTCCTGCTTCTCCGGCTTGGCGCCCCCACGCGATAGACGGAAGAACGACTGGCTGCCCCACGCGGCGACATAGAGCGTCTTCGCGTCCGACGACATCTCCAGTCCGTTGGCGCCGGAGGCTTCGCTGCCGGGCACCTTCTGCCACCCGCTTGCCGTGTGCCATTCCCACAGCTCGCCGTTCACTTCGCCCTTTTGAAGCGCCGCCATCTGCCGGTTGCGCGGCAGGAAATTGGTGGCGATGAATCCGCCATCCGGAAGCGCGCGCACAGAGTTGAGGCCGATCGGATCGGGTGCAACCGCGCAGCCGATCCACGTCAGCGTCGGCGTCTGCGGCTTCGCATCGAGCTCGAACACCTCCACCGCTTCGCGTCCGCCATGGACGACGACGTAAAGTTTGTGGACCGAGTTGCGGCCTTCCTGCAGATACAAACCGTGCGTCAGAAACTTGGCCTTGAATGCCGCGTCGGGCGGACCGGGACACGTGCTGTAGGTCTTCGCGTCCAGCCGCTCCTTCGGCGCCGTTCCCGGATACGCGACCGACGACATCCGATCCTTGACGCGAATCAGCATGATGCCGCCGCTCCCGCCATAGGAGGAGGCGACCACCCACTGCGATCCGGGCACGACGACGAGATCTTCGGGCCCGTTCTGACCGCAGATGAATTGCACGTTGCCAATCGCGTCGCATGAAACGGGCGCTTGCGGCGCGGGCGCCTGGGCGATCACTGATTGGGTTGCCGCGAACGCGGCAAACCCAATCACGAGCAGTGCACGTGTCACTGCGCAGCCTCGGTGCGGAAGCGACCGACGTACGCGGCCTTGGCGACGATCTTTCCTTCCATCGCTTTCAGCAGTTCTTCACGTCCTGCCGTCGGCGGCAGATCGAGATTCGAGTTCAGCGCGTAGAGCTCGAACACGTAGTGGTGATAGCGCGGACCGGCTGGCGCTCCCGGACCAAAGTACGCGTTCTGCCCGGTGATGCCTCTGCCAACTACGGCGCCCGTCGGCACGCTGCCTTCGGGGATGCCGCCGGCTGACGCGGGAATGTTCCACACGATCCAGTGCAACACGTCTCCGGTGCTGCCCTTCAGCGACACGTCGATGTCGTGGAAGATGATCGCGTAGCTCATCGTCCCTTCGGGCGCGTTGGCGAATTTGAAGCCAGGCTGCACGCCGCCGCGACCGGTGTATTTCTGCGGCACGATGCCGCCGTCGGGAAATGCATCGGTCGTCATCAGGAGTGGCGGAAGATTGAATCCGCCACCGCCACGGCCCCCGCCGCCGGCGCGAGCGCCACCGCCTTGCGGCGCTGGTGCCTGCTGCGCCGAAAGATCAACGCCTACCGTTACGGCGGTCATCACGGCCGCCACAGAGATCAACCATTTCAATCGCATCGAATTCCTCCGGCACGTCCGGTAAGGTCGGTCCACTGGGACCGACCGCCGACGTGCCCTAGGGTAGGGCGGTCCTTTTGGACCGGCCAGTTATTTCGGTCGCCCTTTATATCCTTCCGCCAACATCGAGATCTTATAGATCGTCATCGCCGTATTGCGCACGCCCTCCGGCGTCGCCCAAGCTTTACCGTCCGGGCCGATCGCGCCCATTTGCGGCACATACAGCGTCTTCTTGTCGCGCCCGGAGAAGGCGAGCGTGATCGGCCGGCGCGGTGTCGGGATCATGCCGAGGTGCTTGCCTTCCGGTGAGAGCACATGCACGCCGAGGTTGCCGGTGACATACAGCCGGCCTGTCGAATCCACCGCCATCCCGTCGCCGCCATCGTCGCCATTCAGCGTGCCGAAGTCGCGTCGGTTCGCGGTCGAGCCATCCGGCTTCACGTCAAACGCGATCACGACCTTCTGATTGGTGACGTAGAGGATCTTGCCGTCAGGGCTCAACATGATCCCGTTCGAGCGCAGGTTCTGATCTTCGACGACAGAGACGACGCCGTCTGCGTTGACGTGATAGGCGCCACCGGCAGTAAAGTACGCGCCGCCTTTGCCGTCAGCTATCAGATCATTTGGACGACCAAGTGGCCGGCCATCCTTGAACATGTTGGCCAGCGTGCGGCGCTGCGGATACACCATCGCGATGGCGGGAAGCTCGGGACAACTCGCGGCGAACGGACGCGCCGTATCCGTGCAGGCGCGCTGCGCGGCGAACAGCCGGCCCTGTGCGTCCATGGAGATCGAACCGGCCCCGAAGCTGTCCTTCACGAATACGAACTCTTTGCCGTTCACGTCCAGCCGGCGGATGGTGTCGGTCTGTTCCTGCGCGAACAACACGCCGCCATCCGCGGTGCCGACGATCCCGTCAGCAGTTTCGAAGTCTGCCCAAATCAGTTCCCACTTCGCGTCCGCCGCGATCACGCCGGGTATCGCCGTCACAACCGCGGCTCGTTCGCCAGGCAGGAGTGACGGCGCGCTGCTCTGCGCAGTGACGAG
>AR_comb_assmDRAFT_10275575_pt1 | contig 20955 bp, 5 predicted proteins | sample ArasoioldDNA_FD_10543 | JGI IMG/M metagenome (IMG submission 10543) | reverse complement strand
TGCGCAAACGGCACACTATCATCGGCGCAAACTCGTTTCACAGTCCTGTTCGGGATAGGAAGGCGTGGTTCCAAGCTGCCGTGGCCGCCAAATAGAAGAAGAATGAAGAAGTGAAGAACCGGTGTTCATCCGGCTCTGGACAACGATTGCGACCAAGCGCCCTCGCCGTTCGCAGGAACATCGTTCGATGCTCGGTTGTAGGGTCAAGCCGCACGGGCAATTAGTACGGGTCAGCTCAAGACTCACGGCCCTTGCACATCCCACCTATCAAACGTCCTGGTCTAGGACGTCCCTCCAGGGAGCCGAGCTTTATCTCTTCGTCTAATTCAGTCCCCAGCCCGATTTGCTCCCATGGAGCTTGACGATTACGACGTAAGAGGACGGCCCACCTTCCAACATCAAAATCGGACAATCGGCTAAAGAACTCGCGGGTACGCCATGCTAGGCTGATCAAGGGGGGATCATGAAGGCGTTTCAGGCTAGCGGCGTGTCGCCGCCGACGGTGGACCGCCGCGTTCAAAGAACCGTCGAATTCCTGCAAGAGACTCAGTACCGGACGGTGCGGATTCACGATCTGGCGAGAAGGATCGGCCTCGGTCCTTCAAGGCTGGCGCATTTGTTCAAGCGTGAAACTCACCAATCAATTCGCGAGTTTGTCCTTGAGAAGCGGCTGCTCGAGGCGGCGAGGCTTGTAACGTCCACCGAGAAGCGCATCTCGGCGATCTGCTATTCGGTCGGCTTCTCAGACCTTAGCAATTTCAATCACGCTTTCAAGCGACGCTTCGGCATGAGCCCGCGAGAGGCGCGCCACCGATGCGTGAACTCGGAGCTGTCCGCTCCCGGAATTAGCACGACCTACCAAGAAATAGCTGACGATACCAACTTTTCGTTCTTGCAAACGGCCGGTCACGGTTTCAAACTCGAACAACGAAATGTGTAGCAAGGGGCGCTGACGCGCTCCAGTCCGCGGAGAAACAGCTCGTCAGGTGTTGAATCCTGCGCCCGCAGCGGTGTGACCAACACTTATGCCATTGCGCCGGCGGCGGGTGTCACGGTACATCTTCAATCGGGCACCGAGGCGTGATTTTTCGCGCGAGTCTCTGACATCGCGGCGGGCGCGAAATGAATGACAGATTGCGCGATGCGGTCGCACAGCCGGTCCGTGGATCGCCTCCGCCCAGCGCGCAGAGCCGCGTGGCCGATGAGCCTCGGCTGCCGTTGGAGCCGCCGACGGTCTCGCTGCCCAAGGGCGGCGGCGCCATACGGGGCATAGACGAATCGTTCTCGGTCAACTCGTCGAACGGCACCGCGTCCCTTTCCCTGTCGTTGCCACTGTCACCCGGCCGGAGCGGATCCGTTCCCCCGGTACGGATGCTCTACAGCTCTGGAGCCGGCAACAGCGTTGCCGGTCTCGGCTGGTCGATCGAGTTCCCCTCCATCCGTCGACGCACCGACCGGCTGCTGCCGAGCTATAGGGACACGGCCGACACGTTCCTTCTGCACGGCGCGGAGGACCTGGTCCCTGCGTCGACTTGGACCGGCGGCCAGTGGGTTCCGGAAACCCCGATCTCCGCCGCGTATGCGGTCCGCCGCTACCGGCCGCGCATCGAAGGAGACTTCGCGCGCATCGAGAGAATCGCGCACCCTGCCCTGGGCACCTGGTGGCGCGTCATTTCGCGCGACAACGTCACGACGTTCTACGGCATCGACGACGCAACAAGGATTTCGGATCCGAATTCACCGGGGCGCGTGTTCCATTGGCTCCCGGCGCTCAGCTTCGACGACCAGGGCAACTGCCTGGTCTACGAGTACAAGCCCGAAGACCTCGCCGCGGTTTCCTCGACGCTGTCTGAGGCGAACCGACGCAAGGGCACCGCATTGTTTGCCAACAAGCACCTCAAGCGCCTGTACTACGGCAACCGAGTTCCCCACTTCGCGGATGAAGACGACCCGTACCGCCCGGGTCCGGTTGCCGGCGACTTCCTCTTTCAGGCGGTGTTCGACTACGGCGAGCACGATCCCCTGCAACCAACGCCGGCGGAAGCGGTGGGGCGGCCCTGGCCGGTCCGTCCCGATCCGTTCTCCAGCCATCGGAGCGGCTTCGAGATCCGCACCTATCGGCTGCTGCGCCGAGTCCTGATGTTCCACAAGTTCGACGAGTTGGCAGGCGGGGCGCCGTGCCTCGTACGGTCGCTCGACCTTACCTACGCGTCTTCGTCGGCCGGCTCGCCGCAGGCGTCTGAGGTCACCTATCTGAAGGCGGCGACCCAGTGCGGATACAGCCTCAAGCCGGACGGTAGCTACGCGCGGCGCACCTTACCGCCGGTCGAGTTCGACTACGAACCGCTGAACTGGCATACCCAGATCGCGACAGTCGACCGCGAGTCCGTCGCCAACCTCCCGTCCGGCGCTGCCGGCGACCACGAATGGATAGATTTGCTCGGCGAGGGCATCGCGGGGCTGTTCGCCGAGCAGCCGGGAGCCTGGTTCTACAAGGCCAACCTCGGCGACGTTGACGAGGACGGCAAGGTTCGCCTCGACGTTCAGCGAGAGGTCATGCCCAAGCCCTCCTTTACAGGGACGCGGCAAGGGACGCTCCAGTTCCGCGATCTCGACGGCGACGGACGAAACCAGATCGTCGTTCACACGCCGGAAATGCAGGGCTACTTCGATCCCGGCGACGGGGGCGAGTGGCTTCCGTTCCGCAGCTTCGACGCCGCAGTCCGAATCGATCTTCTAGACCGCAACTTGCGGATGCTCGACCTCGACGGCGACGGCCGCGCCGACTTGCTGATCACCGAGGAGGACGCGCTTGTTTGGTACCACGCGGACAAGCGCGGATACCAGCCCGCGCAGCGAACACTCAAGCCCGACGACGAGGAGCGCGGTCCGGCGATTGTCTTCTCCGAGGCGGAGCAGACTATCTTCCTCGCCGACATGACGGGGGACGGACTGATCGACATCGTCCGCATCCGCAACCGCGATATCTGTTACTGGCCGAACCTCGGCTACGGGCGCTTCGGCGCGAAAGTCGCGATGGACCACGCGCCCACTTTCGCGCCGCCGGACCTGTTCGACGCGAGGTATCTGCACCTCGCGGACGTGAGCGGTACCGGCACTTCGGACGTGCTCTACCTGAGCCCGAACGGATGCACCGCATACCTCAACCTTAGCGGAAATGCCTGGAGCGACGCTCAGCCGGTCACACCGTTTTTCCCGACCGAGCAGCCCAATCGCCTGGCGATCACCGATCTCCTCGGCAACGGCACGGCCTGCATCGTGTGGTCCTCGACGCTCCCGGCGCACGCCGAGGCTCCCATGCGGTACCTCGACCTGATGGGCGGGAAGAAACCGCATTTGCTGCGCAAATACGTCAACAACCTCGGCAAGGAGGTCTCCTTTTCGTACAAGAGCTCGACCTGGTACTACCTGAAGGACAAGGTCGAGGGGCAGCCATGGGCCACGCGTCTTCCTTTCCCCGTGCACTGCTTGCGGCGCGTCGAGGTGCGAGATCGAACCGCGGGATCGCGCTTCTCGAGCGAATTTCGTTACCGTCATGGCTACTACGACCGGACCGAGCGCGAGTTCCGCGGCTTCGGCATGGTGGAGCAACGCGACGCCGAGAGCTTCGAGGGCTGGGCCACGAGCAGCCCGGGCCGCGTCGTCGACGCCTCGCTATATCAAACGCCGATTCTGACGAGGACTTGGTTCCACACCGGTGCGCCTTCGGACCGGGCCGAGATACTTACCCGCTTCCGCGACGAATATTGGGACCGGGAGATGGCCCGGCATGGCTTCGCGGTCGCGGCGACCGAGCCGGCCCTGCCCGACGCGCGTCTAGTGCTCGGGCCGGGCGTCGACCCCGATGCCCTGACGCCGCTGCGCCCCGAGGACTGGCGCGAGGCGCTGCGCGCCTGCAAGGGAATGGTCTTGCGTACAGAGGCGTTCGGGTTGGATGCGCCGTCGGCGGGTGCGACCGACGCAGAGAGGCAACGCCAGCACTCGCCGTACACGGTCGCGGCTCACAACTGTGTGATCGAGCTCCTGCAGCCTGTATTGGGCGCCGAGCACGCGGTCTTCGTCGTCAAGGAAAGCGAGGTCGTCACCTGGAACTATGAGCGTGACCTCGCGAACCCGCGCGTCGAGCACAAGCTCAACGTCGCGGTCGACGAGTACGGCAACGTGCTCGAATCCGCATCCGTCGTCTACGGACGCGCAAACGCGGACCCCGCGCTGGCGCCCGCGGTTCGCGGCATTCAGGCGCGGAGCTACGTTAAGTACGTTCGAACCGAGCTGACCAACGACGCGCTCGACGCGGCGCGCTACCGGCTGCGCCGTCCTTCGCGCGCTACAGCGTTCGAGATCGTCGGCCTCCCGCGGCCGGGGGCGCTATATACGATCGGGGACTTCTCGTCGGCGGCCTTCCACGTGTTGAACGACTCTCTCGAGATCCCATTTCACGATGAGCCGGCGCCGCCCCAGGCAGGGACCGTCTACCGGCGTCGATTGCGCTGCAAGGAGACCCTGTTCTACGACGATGCCCTCGAGGCGGCCCTGCCGCTCCATATCCTGACCTACAACGCGCTGCCGTACGAAACCTACGAGCTCGCCTTCACGCCGGATCTGCTGGGCGACATTTTCTCGGGTCGAGCTACCAACGCATTAATGAGCGAAGGCGGGTACGTTCACCGCGACGACGACGCCTGGTGGGTGCCCTCCGGAAGGTGGGAGTACCTCGCCGAAGGAGAGACAGCCGTCGACGCCCGCGATCGATTTTTCGTCCCGGTTGCGCACGTCGATGCTTTCGGCGCGCGCACGTCGATCGGATACCTCGCCGATTACTTCCTCCTGCGCAACTCGATCGTGGATGCTGCCCACAACCGGACACGGGTCGACGAGTTCGACCTTCGAACGCAGGCGCCGGTGCGCATCATCGACCCGAATGGCAACATTTCCGAGGTCATCCTCGACGAGCTTGGCTGGGTCAAGGCCTGCGCAGTGCGTGGCAAGGGAACCGAGGCCGACGACCTGGCCGGCCTGACAACATGGGCGGAGCCCGGCGACGACGCCGCGCGCGACGCCTTCCTCGCTGCCCCGACCTCGGTGGAGCTCTCGGCGGCCGGGAAGACACTACTGCGGCGTGCGTCGGTACGCTTCGTGTACGACCCGCAGCGCTACATCGCCTCCGGAGGCACGACGCCGCCGATGTCGGCGATGATCACACGCGAGCAGTACGCCGCAGTGCTCCCGGACGCGCCGGTGCAGATATCGTTCGAGTACTCGAACGGCATGGGCAAGGTCGAGCTCCACAAGATGCAGGCCGAGCCCGGGACCGCGAAGCGGGTCACCCTACTGCCGGGAGACGCCTACGCGCTGGACGTGGTGGACACGTCGACGACGACTCCGCCGCGGCTGCGCTGGCTCGGGACCGGCCGGAAGATCCTCAATAACAAGGGCAACCCGGTCAAGGAATATGAGCCGTTCTTCTCGGCGAGCCACGCTTTCGAGTCGGAGAAGGAGCTGGTCGAGTCGGGCGTTACGCTGCTGAAGTCCTACGATCCGGTCGACCGCGTCGTCCGCGTGGACTACCCGGACGGGACATTCAGCCGTACCGAGTTCGGTCCCTGGAAGGTGGCGGCGTATGACCGCAACGACACCGTGCTCGAGTCGGCCTGGTACCGACGGCGGATCAACCACGAGATCGACGCCGCGCTGACCGCGGCCGGCAAGGATCCCGTTCGCGAGGCCGAGGCGGCGGCGCAAACCGCCGACCATGCAGCGACGCCGCTCACGCGTCATTTCGATCCGTTCGGCCGTCCGACCCTCGACGTCGAGCACGACGGCCTCGACGATGCTAACCAGGCGCTCCTCTACAGCACGATCCACGTCCGCGACGTCGACGGCAATGTCCTCGAAATCGAAGACGCGCGCGGGAACACCACGATGACTTACGAGCACGACATGCGCGGGCGCATTGCGGCGCATCGCGGCATGGACTGCGGACCCCGCTGGATGCTCGACAACGTCCTTGGAAATCCGGTGCGGAGCTGGGACGGACGCAATCATGAGTTCGTCTTCGCGTACGACGACCCCCTCCACCGACCGACGAGCAAAAAGGTGCTCCGAGGAGACGGGCCGGCGCCGCTCGATCGCGTTTTCGAGCGTATCGTGTACGGCGAGGGCCGCCCGAATGACAGCGCGAACAACCTTCGCGCTCGGGTCGCGCTGCTCTACGATACCGCGGGCCGCGTCGAGAACGTCTCATTCGACCTCAAGGGGAGCCTAACCGCGTCAAGCCGGCGCTTCTGCAAAGACCCCAAGGCGATCCCCGACTGGTCCGGCTCCGACCCCGACGCGCAGCTCCTCGCCGAAACGTTTCAATCGTCGGCGACCTACGACGCGCTGGACCGCGTGGCGCAACGGACGACGGCCGACGGCAGCGTCTACCTGCCGAGCTACAACGCCGGCAATCTCCTCGAGGGGATCAGGATCACGCAGGGTGCGACGACCGAAATCTACGTCTCGAACATCGACTATAACGAGAAAGGCCGGCGACAGCGGATCGTGTTCGGCAACGGCGTCGCCACGACGTATCGTTACGACGCGGAAACGTTCCGGCTGCTCCGGCTGACCAGCGTCAACAAGACGGGCGACCCGTTGCAGGATCTGGTTTACACCTACGACCCGGCCGGCAACGCCACTCATCTCGAAGACCGCGCCATCCCGACGGTGTGGTTCGACAATCAGGTGGTCACCGGCCTCTCCACCTATCGCCACACCCCGACCTACCGGCTCGCCGAAGCGACGGGCCGCGAGCATGCGGGCCAGGTCGATTTCGGGTCCACGGACAACTGGGCCGACAGCGCCTTCTTTGCGCGCTGTGCCGCCGGCGATCCGCTGGTCTGGCGCAACTACGAGCAGACATACGCCTACGACGCGGTTGGCAACCTGACCGAGATCGCGCACGTCGCGGCGGGCGGCAACTGGACGCGCGGTTTCAGCTACGCGCCGGACAGCAACCGGCTTACCGAGACCCAGGTGGGAGCCGCCAGCTACCCGTACTCGCACCACCCGGTCCACGGTTACATGGACGCGATGCCACACCTGACGGTCATGAGGTGGAATTTTCGCGACGAGCTGCAGGCGGTATCGACGCAAGCGGTGACCTCCGGTACGCCTCCGACCACCTGGTACGTGTACGACGGCCAAGGAAAGCGCGTTCGCAAGATCACCGAACGCGCCGCCGACGAAGGCGCGATCCCGGCGCGCGCGTCCGAGCGCTACTATCTCGACGGCGTCGATATCTACCGCGAGTACTCCGGCGCTGGCGCCGTTTCGCTCGAACGCAAGACCCTCGAGGTGGTGGACGACAGGCAGCGGGTCGCGTTGATCGAGACCGAGGACGACTCGCGCCTGGTTCGCTTCCAGGGCGTCGATCATCTCCAGTCGGCGCACCTCGAGACCGACGAAGACGGCCGCGTCATCAGCTACGAGGAATTCCATCCCTTCGGCACCACCGCCTACCAGGCCGTCGACAAGAACATCGTGGCCGCGGCCAAGCGGTATCGCTACACCGGCATGGAGCGCGACGAGGAAAGCGGGCTCGAATATCACTCGGCGCGCTACTACGCGCCGTGGCTCGCGCGCTGGACCGCGCCCGACCTGCACGCCGACCAGGTCGACGGTAATCGCTATGCCTATGTCAAGAACAACCCCATCATCGCCCGCGACTCGAACGGCATGTTCGACGAACCCACTCACGGCGTCCTCACCTACCGCCTCGCACTCGCCGCGGGAATCCCGTGGAAGGACGCCGCGCGAATCGCGATCGCGACGGCGGGCATGGACCACGACGCCGCGACCTCTCCCGCCCAGCCCGGGCAAGTAGCGGCGTTCTCTCAAATCGATGTAACCGAACGGCTGCATTTTTCTGACGCCCTAGCCGACGTGAAGAGCGACATCGCGAGCCAGCGCGGCAAGACGCGGCACCCGGACGACCTCGAAAAGTTCGGGCGCCATCTGCACACGCTCGAGGATGTCGGCTTCGCCGACGCGCCGGGGCCGCATATGCGTCACGACAAGGGAAAGCCCGTAGTACGGGTCCTCGGCGGGACTATCGCGATGCTCGGCTTCATTGCCGCGGGCTTCGGCCTCTTCGGGCTTGCTGCCAGCGTATCGGGGTCCAGCGTCGTGGGAGCCTTATTGAGCACGCTCCTTCTCGGGTTCGGTATCTACCTCATCGCTCTTGGGTTTAGAACCCGCAACATCGGCCATCCGTCGTACCACACCGAGCGCGGGGAGGAGAGCTCCGCGTTCAAGCACACCGCGGATCAAGCCCCGCAGGATCCGGTCGCGAACACCAAGGAGATGCTGAAGATCTACGGCCTGCTGAAGGAATACGCGCGCGCGCGCTACGGCCGCAAGACCTTCGACGACAAGGCTGCGGCGGCCGCGATCCGGGAAGACATCGCGGCGGACAACTCCTGCCTCATCAGCAACTTCGCCAACCGGCGCCCGCTCGATTTCCGCAAGCAGCACGTCGCATCGTACAGCCAAATCCTGTCGACGCGCCCCGCCGGCCAGTGGGCTCCGGGCAATATCGACGCGACGCTTCCCGAAGGCAAGGGGGACTGGCGCTTCGAGGGCACCCCGGGCAAGACGGCGGTCTGCCCGGCGCACTGATTTCATCCAGGAGAGATCCCATGACGACTCTTTCGATCCGAGGCCACGTCACGGAAGCCGCGACGCGTCGCCCGCTCGCCAAGCTGCGCGTCGAGGCCTGGGGCGCCATCCCCAGGGCCGACAAGCGCCTCGGGCACGCGATCACCGATGCCAAGGGAGCGTTTGCCATCAAGCTCGACGCTCGTCTCGCCAAGGAGATCCAGGCCCGCCGGCCGGAGGTCTACTTCAAGGTTTTTCTCGGCAAGCAGCTGATCGCAAACACGCGCTCGCAGGTGTCCTGGAGCTCCACGGATCCCGACGCACGCGTGACGATCCCGATCGGAGGCGGAGGGCCTACGGACGGAAACGGCGGCGCCGAGCCGAGCCCCCTTCAAGTCAGCGGCGTAGTGACCACCGACGCGGGCGTCGCGGTATCCGGCGTGCACGTCGAGGCCAGAGACCAGCGGCTCGGCGACACAGCACTGCTCGTGGCGGGGATCACTGATGCGCGGGGCGCGTACACCCTCCATTACGACTCGCGGGAGTTGCGCGACAAGCCGCGCCCTGACCTCTTCGTACGTGTGCTCGACCCGCGCAACAGAAACGCGGAGATCGCGCGCTCGCCGGTGTTGTATCAGGCCGATTCGCAGGTTACCGTAAACCTGTCGATCAAGGCCGGCCGGGCGAAGCGCGCCAGCGAGTACGCGCGTCTCCTGGACGCGGCACAGCCGGTCCTAGGCAAGACCGCGCTCGGCGATCTCGACGCCAAAGGGGTCGAGTACGTCGCCAACCGGGTCCGGTGGGACGCGCGCACCGTGGCGATGGCTACGCAGGCCGCTGCACTGAGCAAGGCAACCCGCATCCCCGCGGAGCACTACTACGCGCTGATGCGCTCCGGCATTCCGGGCGATGCGAGCTCGATGCACCGGCTTCCGGTCTCCTCGGTGGACCGCGCTCTGCGGCTCGCCATTGCAGGCGGCGTGATCGGGGACGATCACCCCATAGACGCGACCCTCGCGATCTACAGGGAGAAAAGCGCGGCCGCCCTCAAGCAGTTCACGCCGGCGGTCGCGATCTCGAGCCTGGGCGATATGCTCGCGCTCAGCCTCAATGCGGCGAAGACCGAGACCTTCCTCGAGGCCTATCACGAAACCGCCGATCGGCCCGGCGAGCTGTGGAGCGTGCTCGCGAAGCGCGGCCTCGACAAAGAGACGGTCGCTCGGCTGCAGACAGACGGCAAGCTCGGGTTCCTCACGCGGCAGAATGCGCCGCTGATCGCCCGGCTTCGCAAGAATGCGCATATCACGACCGCCGAGGACCTGCCGCGCGCGGGATTGTACAAGGCGGAGGCGTGGAAGAAGCTAATAAGCAACGACGCGCCCAACCAGATCGGCGTCGACGCCTACGCGGCCGGGCTCGCGGCCCAGGTGAATCTCGGCTACCCGACGCTGGTCGCCGCGGAGATGGTCCGCCGCGGCGAAATTCCCGTCGATGCTGAGCACGAGGGTGAGGAAGGCGAGGTCGCGAAGTTTCTGCGTGAAGGCCACGCCCGGCACACGATCGGAGTCGACCCGGTCAAGCGCTGGAAGGGCTTCGACAAGCTCAGCCCGAAGGGGCGTGACGGCGCGCGGCTCGTCGAACGCCTGTTTCAGCTGAGTCCGTCGAACGAATCCATGGAAACCTTGCATCGGCTCGGCTTCCAATCGGCTCTCGATATCGTGCGTGAGCCGCGCGAGCTGTTCCTCGCGAAGCACGGCGACGCGTTCCCGAGCCGGATCGAGGGGGAGTGGGTCTACCAAAAGGCGCAGGAGATCCACACCACCGTGCTCAACCTGTCGACGATGTACCTGACATATCAGAGCGCGCCGAACGTGTATGCGATGACTGGCTCTCCAGGCACGGCGATGATCAACGCCGCGATGGGCGGCGCTCCAAACATGGCGATGATCAACGTGCCGAACGACGTTTCCGGCGTCCCGACGCTGGAAGGCTTGCTTCGGAACATGGACTATTGCGCATGCGACGAATGCAAATCGGTCCTCGGTCCCGCGGCGTACTTCGTCGAGCTGCTGCAGTTCATCGATGTCGCCGACGTTCCCGCGGGGAAGACGAACCCGCAAGAAGTCCTTTTCGAGCGGCGGCCCGATCTTCAGGACATGCTGCTGAGCTGCGAGAACACGAACGTAGCGTTTCCCTACATCGATCTGGTCAACGAGATACTCGAGCACTTCGTCATCAACGGAGACCTCGCTGCGTTTCACGGGCACAACATGCGCGAGAACAGCAAGACGGCCGATCTCCTCGCCGACCCTGAATACGTCGAGAACGCGGCCTACGACAAGACCAAGTCGGAGGTGTATCCGCATGACCTGCCCTTCGACATGCCGCTTGCCGCGCTGCGCCTGCTCATGCAAGCGTGGAACACGACGCTGTCGGATGCGCTGGCCGTGTTCGGCACCCCGGCGGCGTCCCGCCGCGAGACGCTCGGCCTCAACGGCGGCGAGCACCAGATTCTCACCGACACTACCTACAAGGCCCTGCCCGAATATTTCGGCGAGCCGGCGGCCGCGACGCTAGACGAGCTCAACGCGGCGATCGCCGACGGCAAGACCTTTTGCCGGCGCACGGCAATCGAGGCCGAGGATCTGGTCGCGCTCCTGCGCACGCGCTTCATCAACCCTGGCGCTCCGTTGGTACCGCTGCTGCAGCCGCTGGCGATAACGCTGCAGCAGCTCCAATCGTGGTATACGGGCGGACTCGACGACGACGGCCTCCTGGCGCTTCTTCCGGCGACACTCGATCCCGCGGCTTACGGCGGCGACGTCCTGCAGTGGCTGCGCGACCATCGCGATCTGATCATGGGCCTGATCACGCTGACCGACGTCAGCGCTGATGCCCAGGAGTGCAGCTTTGCCACCGTCGAGCTGCGATTCGCATTGCCCGACAACGCGGCGAATCGCCTGAGCGCGCTCGCTTACCAGAAGCTGCACCGCTTCATCCGACTCTGGAAAAAGCTCGGCTGGAGCATCGAGCTCACCGATCAAGTCGTGATCACGTTCCTCGGGGTCGCGCCGCAGGCCCTGACCGACGGCAACCTCGACGCGACCCTCACCGCGCTGGTCGCCCGTATCGCCAACTTCGTATCCCTGCAGCGGCGGCAATCAATACCGGGCAAGAAGCTCGGGGACTGGCTGGCGGTCTGGGACAAGACCACGGCGCAGGACATCCGCCGGGACACGCTTGCCCATCTGCTGCGTATCGGGACTACCGACCTCGCCAACTTCTCCGAGATTACGGGCATCGATCCGCTCGCCGATGACATGGCAAGCGACGCGCCGTCGCTGCTCCGCTTCCTCGATGCCTGGCACGCGCTCAAGACCGCACGGCTGAAGGTCGTGGACCTCGACTATTTGCTGCGGCACCGTGACGGCGACGGTGCGTTGACCCCGACCGTTGCCGCGCTCCTGCGCGACCTGAAGGCGCTGCGTGATGGGCTCACGGCGATCGACGTGGACCTGGGCACGCCGCCCGAGAACGCCGATCTCGGGTACGCGCGCGCCAAGATGGCGCTGGTTTACGACGGCGCGGTCGTCGATCGCTTTTTCGGCTTGATCAGCGGCGGCACCACCTACGATGCGCCGCTCGCTACCGTCGAGGAAACCCTGCCGGCCAAGCTCGGCGCCGTCGACGCGCGACTCGCTTTCGACCCATTCGGGAAGGCGTTGACCTATACGGGGATCCTGTCGGCGGCGAAGGCGAATGCGTTGCGCACCGCCGCTGACACGCTGGTGCTCGCCGACGTGAGCGTGATCCAGAATCAGGCCGACCTCGACGCGTTTGTCGCCGCGTTCAAGGTCGCGGTTCAGGGCCTCTCCGACGCGGGCCAGGCCGAAATCGACGGCCTCGACGCCGACTACCACGAGCTGAAGCTGGTGTACGACGCCATCGCTGCGATCGCCGATCCGGCGGCGCAGGCGAAGGCGCTTATCGACCAGATCCTCCCGGCACTGCGTGGGCGGCTCAAAGAGACCTCTCTGCGCACCACGCTGGCCGCCCGGCTCAAGACAGATCCGCTTCTGATCGAAGTCCTCACCGAGGGGCCTGCGATCGTGCAAGCCGTCGGCAACGCGGCCGTCGGGGTGTTGCAGGACTTCCTTCGCCTCGAGGATGCCGTGGCTTTCGACGCAAATCTGGCGTACGCGCTGTACCTCGATCCGCCGAGCACCGACGATTACATTCTGTACGTGGGCGCGCCGGCGGGAACGTCGGTCACGCTGGCGATCGACGGCGTAGTGGTCATCCCGGCGACGGTCCTCGGGGCGCGCGGAGAGGTCGAGACTGGCGCGGCGCTGCAGCTGCGCTCGGGCGCGCTGTCGTCGACGATCTTGACTTTGGCAGCGCTGCCGGGAGGGGGCAAAGCGGAATTGCGCTGGCGCACGAAAGGCATGGCCAAGGCGTCCGTGCCTGCATCGCGGCTCTATGCCAAAGCCCGCGTCGACGACGCGCGCGCCTCGCTGCTGCGTCTGCAGAAGGCGGCTCTGCTCCTGCGCGCCATGCCGTTGACGCCGCGCGAGCTGCATCATCTCGCCGGAGTCAATGTCGACACCGCCGGATATCTCAACGCGCTCGATGTCGACGGGACGATCATGGCAGCCGCGCTGCACGCTCAGTGGGCCAGACTGGCGTGGCTGGCTTGGTTCTCGCAGCTCAAGACGGATGAGCCCGACGCGGATACCTGGGTCGGCCTCCTGGAGCAGCCCGGCCGGCTGACGCCCGCGGGAACGCTGGTCCTGGCGGCAGCCGCCGGCTGGACCGACCAGGACCTTACCGACGTTCTTGCCCACTTCGCCCTCGGCCTCGCCGGCTTGTCGGCCCTGCACGCGTTCCGCAAGGCAAAGGAGGCCGTTGATTTCGTTGTGGCAACGAACCAGACGGCCGCCGACATGATCGCTTGGACGGTCGAATCTCCCGACGCGCTCCTGATCGCTCAGATCAAGGACAGCCTGCGCAGCCACCAGGACGACCTGTCCTGGCGGACTACCCTGCAGAGCGTGAACGACCCGCTGCGCAACCAGCGCCGTGACGCCCTGGTCAGCTACATCCTTCATCACCAGGCGCCGGCGCCCGACATCGACGCGGCGGACAAACTGTACGAGTACTTCCTGATCGACGTCGAGATGGACGCGTGCATGCTGACCTCGCGGATCCGGCAGGCCTTGTCGACCGTTCAGCTGTTCGTCATGCGCTGCCTGATGAATCTCGAACCTGAGGTCGCCGCCTCCTCGATTCGCGCGGACCGATGGGCCTGGATGAAGCGCTACCGGGTCTGGGAGGCGAACCGCAAGATCTTCCTCTATCCCGAGAACTGGCTCGAGCCCGAGCTCCGCGACAACAAGTCGCCCTTCTTCCGCGACCTCGAATCCGAGCTGCTCAAGGCCGACATCACCGACGAATTGGCGGAGGACGCCTACCTGTCCTATCTCAAGAAGCTCGACGAAGTGGCGAGGCTCGAGATCCTCGGCTGCTACCTGCAACAGGGCGCGCCCGGCGACCCCGACGACGACATCCTTCACGTTTTTGGGCGCACCAACGGCAGCACTCGCCAGTATTACTACAGGCGCTACGAATTCGGGTACTGGACGCCGTGGGCGAAGGTCAACCTCCACATCGAAGGCGACCTTCTGTTCCCCGTGATATGGAAGAGTCAGTTGTTCGTGTTTTGGCTGTCGATGGTCCACAAACCGAGCGGTGCGGACTCGGATCAGAACCCGAAGGACATGGGCGACCACCCGTGGGGCTCGAGCGCGCGGGTAACTGCGGAAATCAACCTCGCTTGGGGCGAGTACTACCAGGGCAACTGGACCTCGCCCAAATCTTCCGAGTTGAACGATCCGATCGTCTTCAGCGGAATGACCGAGTTCGAACCCGAGAAAGTCGTCGTCGCCGTGCGCACCGAGAAGCCGAGCCCCGACATTTCCGAGCGCCTCATCGTCTCGGTCCTGTACCTGGGCTCGCCGATCAATGCGTCTAGAGCAGTCTTCACGAGCAAGAACGCCCCGCCCATCATCAGCTCGGGCAGCGATGATGACCTGCTCAACGGCATCGACCTTTTCAACTACTGGCTGCTCTGGTATCCGCGACCGAGCGCCGTTCTTGCCTTCAACGCGCTGAAGGAGCCAGGTAAGGTCTTCGCTGTCACGATCACGCAGCCCGACGGCGCGGCGAAGCCGACGCTCGACGAGACGGTGCTGACGAAAACTGGCGCAATGTCCGACGGTTTCCGGGTGCGGCCCCTCATGCATCCGGTCGAGAACCAGTGGGAAGCGCCCCTGTTCTACTCGGACGAACGCAGCGTGCTCTTCCTCAGCCCGGACGAGCGCGTGCAAACCGTTCCACACTACAGCGGCTACTTCTGGAACGACGTCGCGGCGTACGCCTTGCCTCCCGACGAGATGAAGATTGCGCCAATCTACGAGCAGCCGGTGATCAAGGACCCGATAGGCCCGGTCGTCAATCAGCTCCAGAATCTCGTCAACCCAAACTATGAGCGAGTAATCAACGACAACCATGCGTTCGTCTTCGGCGGCGTGAGCTTCGACGCCCGGGGCGTGGTCAACCAGGAGGCCGGCCGATGAGCGATCTAGTGATGAGAAGCTTCCACAACAGGGCGATCGCCGACAAGATCATCGGGGGGATTGCCGGCTGGGTCGTGACCTACGTCCCGCAGCGCACGGTCGACTACCGCTTCAGCGCCCACTACCACCCGCACGTCGACGAGCTCATCCGGAAGCTTAACAGCGACGGGTTGCCGGCAATGCTCAATCCGGCCTACCAGGCCGGGCTGGCGCGGCCGCTCGCGCCGGCGCTGTACCAACCGGGACCCAACGTACTCCCGGATTTTCCAGAGGAGGAGATCGACGTCAGCGACGACGGGCCCTACGCGATCTACAACTGGGAGTTGTTCTTTCACGCGCCGCTGATCGTCGCGGTGCACCTTTCGACCAACCAGCGCTTCGAGGAGGCGCAGCGCTGGTTCCACAGGATATTCGACCCCACAAGCACGGACGAAAGCGTCCCGGCACCGCAACGATTCTGGAAATTCCTGCGCTTCCGTCAGGAGACGACGCCGGAATTCATCAACGAGCTGTTGAACAAGCTGGGCGACTCCACCGACTCGGAGCTGAAGAAGCGCATCGAGAAGAGCATCAAGGCGTGGCGCGACAAGCCTTTCCAGCCCCACGTCATCGCGCGCGGCCGCTACCTGGCCTATCAGCTCAACGTGGTCATGAAGTATCTCGACAACCTCATCGCCTGGGGCGACAGCCTGTTCCGCCAGGACACCATGGAATCGCTCAACGAGGCGACGCAAGTCTACGTGCTCGCGGCAAACCTGCTCGGCCCGCGTCCGGAGAAGATCCCGCCGCGCCACAAGTTCGTCCCCAAGAGCTACGCCCAGCTCAAGCTCGCCGGAATCGACGACTTCGGCAACGCGCACGTCGAGCTCGAGAACGACTTCCCATTCAACTCCTCCTCGTCGGGTGGCGGCGACGCATCCACCAGCGGCGCCGAGTCGATTTTCGGGATCGGCCGAACCCTGTACTTCTGCATCCCGCAGAACGACAAGCTGCTCGGCTACTGGACCCAGGTGTCGGACCGCTTGTTCAAGATCCGCCACTGCATGAACATCGAGGGCGTCGTGCGCCAGCTTCCACTGTTCGATCCGCCGATCGACCCCGGAGCGTTGGTCCGGGCCGCGGCCGCCGGGCTCGACGTCGCGAGCATCGTCAACAACATCAACCAGCCGCTATCGAACATCCGCGGGCCGATGCTGCTGCAGAAAGCGCTCGACCTGTGCAGCGAGATCAAGGCGCTGGGAAGCGCGTTTCTGTCTGCGCTGGAGAAGGGTGACGCCGAGCACATCGGGCTCCTACGCCAGCAACACGAGCTGAACAATCTCAACCTCGCGCGCGACGTCCGCTTCCTGCAATGGAAGGAGGCCGAGGCCGCAACCGCCTCGCTGCTCGCGAGCCGAGCAACGGTGTGGGAGCGATTCCGCCACTACAAGCGCATCCTCGGCACCCCGGACAGCGACATCGACGCGCTCAAGGCCGTAGACCTCGCTCGCAACGGGCTCACCGAGGAGAATTTCGACTCGGTCTACGCGGATCTGGTGGACCGATACGCGAAGCCGCTCGGCCGCGAGGCCTACCGCAAGGAGACTTCCGTCGGCGGTGTGATGGAATTCGCCGGCAACGAGGTCGTGAGCGTTTTCGGAGGGCAGCTCGGGCAGACCCTGCCGCTCAACAAGAACGAGAACGCCGAGCTCAATATCTTCCTCCCCTCCTCGGACGCCTTCAGCACCATCGCGATGGTCATGAATGTCGCGGCTCCGATCCTCGCGCTGATTCCCCAGTTCGACGCCCACGCGACCCCAATCGGCGTCGGCGCCTCGACCGGCTTCGGCGGCGTGCAGCTGTCTAAAGGAGCGAAGTACGCCGCGCAGGCCTCGGAAATGATCGCGAACGTCTTCAAGGCGAGCGCCGAGCGCGCATCGCGCCTCGCGGGTTACTACCGGCGCGCCGAGGACTACGTGCTGCAGGCCAACGTTGCGACGAGCGAGCTCGAGCAGTATGGACGGCAAATCATCGCTGCGCTCCTACGTGAGCAGCTGCTCAAGCGCGAGTACGACAACCACCTCAAGCAGATCGAAGACTCGCAGGAGCAGGAAACCTTCCTGCGCGAGAAGTTTTCCAGCGAAGATCTGTACAGCTGGATGCAGGGCGAGCTGTCGCGCGCCTATTTTGACTGCTACAAATTCGCCTTCGACGCCGCCAAGCGCGCGGAGCAAACGTTGAAGTACGAGCTGATGCGCAGCGAGTTCGATGAGCTCAACTTGATCAAGTTCGGCTATTGGGACAGCGGCCGTAAAGGCCTGCTTGCCGGCGAGACGCTGTACCTCGACTTGCGCCGCCTCGAGATGGCTTACCTCGAGCAGAACCGCCGCGAGTACGAGATGACCCGCCACGTGTCGCTCGCCCGGCTCGACCCGCTTGCGCTGCTCAAGCTGAAGGCGACGGGTTCCTGCGAGGTTACCATGCCGGAGTGGCTGTTCGACATGGACAGCCCGGGCCAATACATGCGGCGGCTCAAGACGCTCGCGGTCTCAATCCCCTGCATTACCGGCCCTTATACCGGCGTGCACTGCAAGCTGTCCCTGCTGCGCAGTACCATCCGTGTATCCTCGATAGCCGGAGACCAGTACCCCCGAGTCGAGGACCAGGAGGACGACCGCTTTCGCGATTTCGGCGGCGCTATCCAGTCGATCGTCACGAGCAGCGCGCAGAACGATAGCGGCCTATTCGAGGTCAACCTGCGCGACGAGCGCTACCTGCCCTTTGAGGGCGCGGGGGCGATAAGCACCTGGCGGATCGAGCTTCCGAACGACATTCCTCAGTTCGACTTCGAGAGCATCTCCGATGTCGTGTTCCACCTCCGATACACCGCTCGCGAGGCCGGTCAGCTGCGCGCAGCCGCGGTCGCCGCCGTCGAGGAGGTCTTGCAGGATCCGGACACGCTCGTGCAGTTGTTCTGCCTGAACTACGACTTCGGCAACGCCTGGCTTCAATTCACCAGCGCGGCCAACGACCCGGCGCGGCAGATGACGATCGCGGTCAACCAGGATCAGTTCCCCTACTGGCTGAGAAAATTGGGGATGGACGACTCCCTGGTCGCGACCTTTAGCGTGATCGACTGGGCCAAAAACAAGCTCGTTCTCGCGGCCTCCGCGGTCGATTTCGCGGGCGACGCGCATGCTGGCTGGACAATCGACGTCAGACAGGGATCGCCGGTCTTCCCCTTCCTCAAGAAATACTCGGAGAGCAAGGTATACATGGCCGTGTCGTACAAGATGGGAGCGGGATAGGGCCCCAAGCTTGGATCGAGCGGCGCATCGACGCGCGCGCGAGATGACGATCGAGGGGCCCGGCGTGCGGCCCTGGCTTACTGTCTTCCGCGGGATCGCGCTCACCGGCTCACCGTGGAACGCGATGATGCCGTCGGCGTTGAGCGATGGCCCTTCCATACCGAACCACCGGATCACTTTGACCTGCTTTCGGTCTAGGAGCACATCAGCGCCACCTTGCCAGTCTGCCCCGGATAGTAGAGCCGCAGGCGCACAATGTACGTGCGGCCCTGGAAGAGCTTGTAGGTGATCTTCGCGTTCCAATCCTGGCCGCTGTCATCGTCGCCGGCGAGGAATCGCGGCGTGCCGTTGATGTCCTCGAACAGCGCGAGCAGCGTGTCGGACGCGCCCCTTGTCTCGATGGTGTACTTGCGTGACGATGTGGGCTTTATCGTGTAGTCAATCTGCTGGCCCGCGGCCAGGTCCGCCGTGACTGACTGGCCGGGTTGCAGCGTCGGCAGCGTTGGTTTCAACGCCGGGTACCACTTCAATGCCCACTGCTTGTCTGCGCTCGAGAGCGTGCCCGGCGGAATCAAGCCGTTTTTGTCGTACTTGTCCGGCTCGTCGATAAGCCCGGGCTCGAACTCGTATTCCATGATCGAGTCCGGATCCCACGCGGATCCCTGCACCTGCTGTGGGGTGAGCTTCTCCAGGATATTGTGATAGGTCGTCTGGTGATCCCAGTTGTTCGGGGGCGCACCCAGCGAGTCGTACACGGCCTGTTCGTGCCATTTGATGCCTGCAAAAGGATTCTGATGCTCGTGCTCCATGCCGAGCACGTGCCCCAGTTCGTGGAGTGCGGTGCCCGAACCGTAGGGCGTGGTCAGGTCCCAGCCGTAGACGGTGGTCGGTTCGTTCAGCGGCACCGTGAGAACGTCGCGCCCCACTGCGGAAGCGGAGCTGCCATCAGCCAGCGAATACCCGATACGGACTTCGGCTTCGCTCAACTGGTCCACTTCTTGAAACTCGAGCCCGATGCCCACCGCCTTCCACTTCGCGAACGCCGCGCGAACGGCATCCGCCTGCGTTTTGGGGACGGCGTAATGAGAGCCACCGCCGAAGAAGCAATAGTGCAGGACCGTCCCGTTCAGCCACTTGGACTGTGTGCTGATGATCGCACGTGCGCGACGGGGATCAGCGGCGAGGGCCGGTGGCAGTTGAGGGAGCGTGCGCGGCAGGTTCCGACAGAAGGGCCGGGTCTTGTATTGCGTTGCTGCGGACGGCTTTTTCTTGGTGCGAGCTCGTGCCATGAGAGTTCCTTTCCTGGATTACGCAGTGATCACAGCCTGGGATGTTTCGACGTGAGAACCGCGCGCGTTGCGGTATCCGAAACATCCGTCATGGTCTCTTTGATCATCGTGAACCGACGTGTGGGACTTGCGAATAGATTCTTCGGCGCGTGGTGGAATCCGCTCGCTCAGGGGTTCGAGCGCGATTTGCAACCGATACTGATTTGCCTTCGCTCGATTGGCGGCGTTGACCCTTTCAGGTTCGGCACGCGCCAGAGGGTCCTTGATCGAAACGGGATCGGTCGCAGGACGAAGCACGGCGCGACCAACAGGTTTGCACCGACCCAGCGCGATACGCACGGCCAATGCCGTGGCGTACGGCGAGATCTTCGTACCGCCTGTTTGCCCCATCCACGCCTCCCCGAGTGCGTAGACCCAGCTGATTTCGCCAACCCCTCGATGATGTTATCGACGTGCTCGCAGCATGTCTTATCCCACGGTCCAATTGTTGATCTAGAGGGAACCTTGGACGTGTCGGCTTTTTTTACGGTCGCGAGAAGTCAGTTTACGCGGCGCTTGCCAGAAAATCGGACGTAGGACGATTTGGCTGTCGGAAAGTGAGGGGAAATCTATTCACTTCGGCCTCTCTGCATCTTCCGCCGCGGCGAGCCGTTTGCTGAGAGCATCTACAGAGGAGGAGACATGCTGAGAACGAATTCCAAGCACGGGGCTGCGCGCGCTGGCATCGTCGCTCTACAACGAGATCGGTCGTCAAGGACGCGCGGCGAGTGTAAGGTGTATCGGATCATGCAAACCGTCGGTGGCAAGTTGACTGGGGGCTACACGGTGATCGCGCGTAGGCGATAACTCGCGAGCCAAACGCTGTCAGGTATGGGAGCCGTCGGCGCGCGCGGAGGATGCGAGGCTGACGGCTCAGATTCGGACATCAAAGTCAGACAATCTCATGCTTTGGGGTGCCTTCGACGCAGTGGCGACGACGTTTGCGTACTGCTTACTCGAAGTGTTGGGGAATAGCAGAGCAAAGTCGGACTGAGTTAAAGCTTCGCGAGGTATCGGTCACTGTCGAAGGCCATGTTGGAAAAA
>AR_comb_assmDRAFT_10385907_pt1 | contig 20975 bp, 15 predicted proteins | sample ArasoioldDNA_FD_10543 | JGI IMG/M metagenome (IMG submission 10543) | reverse complement strand
CTGCCGGCTACTTTGAATCGCGACCCCGGGTTCTCACGCATGAATTTATCGAGGACCTCACGCATTGGTCTGGAATCTCCCTTCCAGGCAATCTGCAGTTGCGCGAGCGTGAGGCGGTTGTCGAAATTGTCCGGTTTAATTGAAATAATCCGCTCCTCGGCCGCGGCTGCCTTAGCGAACTGGCGCAGCACCCCATAACTGGTTGCAATTTGGTCGAGCATGAAAGTATTGTTCGGATCAAGCTCAATCGCGCGCTCCAGGTTTGCCAGTGATTCTGACCAGCGGCCCTGCCGTCTGTCGATATAGCCTTTCAGCTCAAACGCCCGCGGATCGTTAGGCAGAACTCGCTGAGCGTGCTCCAGTTCAGCCCGAGCGCCATCGTAATCCAGTTTGCAGTACAGGTGAAGGGCACGGGCTAGATGAGTCTCGGCAGCGTTCGGAGCCAATCGAACCGCCACATCGATGGCCTGCTCGGCAAGGAGAAGACGCTCGGACGTGTGATCTTGCCCCAAAACATATAACACGTCGTGGGCGCGTGCGAGCTTGCAAAAGGCGAGAAGAAACTTGGGATCCCGACTGGTCGTCTTTTCCAATAGCGCAACGCTCTCCAACAGGTCTTGCTTTGGCGTATCGCTTATGAAGGACCTATCAACTAGCCGACCCGCTTGTGAATACAGCTCATACGCCGCGAGATCTTTGGTCGGTCTTTGCTCGATGGCCGATTTTTCCTGGGGAAGTATTTTTGCCTGTAGCTGGCCGGTGATCGCCTCGGCAATTTCGGTCTGAATAGCAAATACGTCTGCGAGTTCGCGATCATAAGTTTGGGCCCATAGATGGGCGTCGGTGCGGGCGTCGATCAGCTGGGCATTAACCCGAATTCGATTAGCGGCGCGTTGAACACTGCCTTCGAGGAGATGCGCCACTCCAAGCTGCTTCCCAATCTCGCGCAGATTACGGGCAACGCCGCTCTTGTACTGCATCACGCTCGTTCGGCTGATCACTTTCAAATCAGCGACCTTGGCCAACGCGGTCAAAATCTCATCCTGCACACCATCGACAAAAAACGCGTTGGCAGGATCGGGACTTAAATTTTCAAATGGCAAAACCGCGATCGATTTGGCCGGCGCTTTCAGGTTCTGGCGGATCGAGATTGCGCCTGAACGCCACAAAACAACGGCGCTCACGACCAGGAGGAGAACAACAGCACCAATCAGAACAGCGGGCCGCCAAAAAGCAGGACGCTGTTGCCTAACCGGTTCAGGACTCTCGACTTCAGTTGTTCCGCATATCCGCGGCACGGCCGGGTTGCCGAAGCTGTCCCCGTAAAAATTCACCAGCGAGATTCGCTGACCATGCTTAACTTCGCACTCACCGAGTTCGTGAAGATACGGATGCCAGCGGGCGTAACTTTCCAAATCTTCAGCCACATGTTTAGATAAAAGAATGTGACCGGCGTCTCCGCAATTCATGACTCGTTGGGCAATGTTGATCCCAGCGCCGGCAATATTGGCCTGCTCGTTCAAATCGCTGATCTCGTTAACCGGTCCGCTATGGATACCCATCCGGACGCGTAGCTCGGGATGGCTCTTCAGCGCTTTGCTGATCTCGACCGCGCAGAAAACCGGCGCTTCCACACTGTTCCGAAACACCAGCGCGCCGCCGTCACCAGTCGGCAAACGAAGAAGTTTCCCTTCAGCATCGGCCAGACGGAACTGTTCGGTTGCGCGGACAATCTCCTTCAGGGTTTGTAGTCGCTCGCTTTGCTCGTGAATGAGCAATTTCGAATATCCGACGATATCGATGAACAAGACGTGCCCAATATCGAACTTCACGTCTGAGGCAGCCTCCGACGCCATAACTGTTGTTTATCATGTGCCAGTCATTGCGCAACGTTCGCCAAGGGAACACATCTAATAATCGGGAAGTTATCCGATGGAGGTACGACTCCCCTCTTCGCATCCCACCGATTTTGTTCTAAACTCCGCCGGACCTCATGTCTTTCACGATCGGCAGCGTTGTTTTCAACGTGGCGCTGGCGCTAACGTTATTATTGTTGCCCGGACTGGCAGTGCTTCGGGTGGTGGAGCGGCGGCTGCGATCGCTCAGCTTGCTTTCGCGTCTCACCATCGCGCCGGGGATCACCGTTGCCGTCACGGCATTATTATTTGTTTGGTGCGATCTCTGCCGGATCCGTCCCGGTCCGGCACTGCCGTGGCTGATGCTCGCCGGTTCAGTGTTCATTTTGATATTCGTTAGGCAAGGCCGTTTCTGGTGGCCGCGACACCGGATCACTGCCTTGCAGCTAAGGCGAATTCCGGCAACCGAATGGCTCGCTGCCGCCGCTCTCGTCGGCATTTTTTTAATCTTGTTCGTGGTGCGGTTTCGCGCGACCTGGGGATGGTGCGTTCCCCCGGGAGTCGATACTGCGCAGCATACCGTCATCACTCAACTGCTGATCCAGCATAACGGCCTCTACAAATCGTGGGCGCCCTATGCCGATGCGGAAGCGTTCACGTATCATTTCGGTTTTCACGCGCTCGCAGCCATGTTCGCATGGTTGTCCGGCGCAGATGCGGCCACGTCGGTCTTCATCATGAGTCGGGTTTTCGGCGCGGTGGCCGCGGCATCCTTGTTTGCGGTGGTTCGATTATGGATGCGGAACGTTTGGGGCGGTGTTTTTGCGGTTGTACTGTGGCTGGTTTATTCCAATTTCCTTTTTTACTTCGACGTCAACGGGCGATGGACCCTGCTGGCTGGCCTAACGACTCTGTCCACCGGCCTGGTATTACTCTCTCATTATCTGCGGCCGGGACGACTATCAAAATCAACGGGCCTGGGTTCAGTATGCGCGCTTGTTGCCGGCGGCATTATCGTCGTTCAGTACAAAAGCGCGCTCATTTTCGCCGTGCTGGCAGGGATTCTTTTCCTCAGCCGCGGTGTGACCGAGCTTTTCCGCGATCGACCCGGTCGGTTCAGGCGAATTTGGCAGATAAGCTATCGGACTATCGCTATCGCGGCTCTGGCCTTTTTGCTGGCGGCGCCCCGGTTGACCACGATCATGGAAGCTCGTGTAGGCCGGGCCTTCAAGCGCATCGTCATGGAAGCACCCGCCGCCAGTACGAGCAAGTTCGACAAGCCGACTCTTGGGGCCACCGGCATTGTGCAGCGTGCGTCTGAGACGCACCGGAAGGCCGCGGTTGCTCTGCTTGCGATTGCCGGCGTGATTCTGGTGGCCATTCGACGCCGCCCGGCCCTCTGGTTCGTGATTGGTTGGGTGGTCGTGACTCTCATTATGAATCCCGCATTAATCGGCAATGCCCGGACGGGAGTCATCGATGAAACGCACTGGCTTTATGCGGTGGAAACCGCGCTCGCGGTGATGGCGGGCCTAACGATAGGGTTGATTTGGGAGCTCCTGCCAAAAACGAGGTCGATGTGGTGGGATGCTGTTGTAATGGTTGCCGCTGTAATCATAACCGTGCGCACCACGGTCGGTTTGCGGGCTGTTCCAGATCTCTGCCGATACGTGATGCCGGAGGACCTTCGGCTGTTCGATTGGATTCGGCAGAATATTCCCCGTGAGCAGTTGATCGCCGGCCGCGGATTCTTTGATCACGGGGAGGTTCTCGGGCGCGACGCGCTGATTTGGCTGCCGTATTTCACGAGTCATCGGACGAACGTTACCTATCTGGCCGCGGCCCTGGACAAGGGCCCCCCCGATCAACGTCACCAGCTCCGGGATTTCCAACGCCACCTGTACCAGCGCGACATGTCCACCCCCGAATCGGCAAAATGGCTGCAAGAACAAGGTTTTGGCTGGTTTTATGTCGGGACGCTTGAGCAGGATAAGGACACTAATCTGCCGGATCAGTTGGCCAGAAATCCAGGCCTAGAGGTGGCTCGATCAGAAGGGCCAGCGCGGCTTTATCACGTGAAATAAGGATATATAACCCGTTGCCGCCCTGTTTATTGATGTGGTACCATCACCTACGGCCATGTCCCAGCCAACACACAGCTCCAACGGCAATTCCCCCGCGTTATCGGTAATTATCGCCGTAGGCGGTCAACGCGCACGCGCTGGACGCGCGCTTCAGAGCTTGCTGGATCAAAGCATTATCGACCGCATGGAAATCCTGCTGTTCGATTTGGGGCCAAAGGAGTGTTCGCCTCTGCCCGGTAGTGATCATCCCCGGGTAAAGCTGACCCGCTGGGATCCTACTGGACTGTTGTCCACCGCGCGCGCGCAAGGTATTCGCGCCGCGAAATCCCCGGTGGTCGCGTTCATGGAGGAACATTGTGAAATGCAGGCCGGATGGGCCGAAGCGGTTGTTTCGGATCACAAGGAACCATGGGCCGGTGTTGGCACCGATTTTATCAACGCAAACCCGGACGCGGGAAAAAGTAACAAGGCGTTCCAGATGAATTACGGATCGTACATTCGTCCGGTTGGTGGTCGCGGGCCGACCCGGCTGATCGCGGGTCAAAATTCTTCATTCAAACGCAATGTTTTGCTTCGCTATGAACCAAATCTGGAACTGCTGTTGAAGGCCGAGATGATCCTTCAATGGAAAATTCTGGAAGATGGTTACCAGATGTTTTACGACCCGAGCGTCAAGATTGCCCATCTTAACGAGAACACTTTTCGAAGGCTGGCAATCGGAGTGTTTTATTGGAACTGGGGTTATGGGAATGTCCGCGCACAGGTTTACAAATGGGGACCTTTCCGCCGATGGACCTGGATCGTGCTCAGTCCCCTGATTCCATGGCTACGTCTATTGCGCCTTTTTCGGCAGCAGCTGACAATCCGACCCGTTCCCTTCTCGCAATTTCTCCGTGACATTCCATTCATTTTCGGGATCAGCCTTTGCAGCGCCGCCGGCCAGGTAGTCGGTCTACTTAAATCGGGCGAACGTGCCTATTGGGAATTCTCGCATTTCGAGATGAACGAGCCGCGGCTTTCGCGTGAGGAATTTGCGCGATGAACGTTTCAGATAAGTCAGCGGTGAAGCTGTCCGTCATCATACCCTCGTATGAATCACAGGCCACGGCGCGCGCGACTCTGGAAAGTTTGCGCAAACAAACCTTTCGCGATTTCGAAACGATTCTGATCGATAGCGGGCCGAGCGATGAAGTCGAACGGGTCGCCGCGGATTTTAGCGAAGTGCGCTATCACCGTTCCAAAGTCAGACTGCTGCCACACGAGGCCAGGAACGTCGGAGTCACTCTGGCGCAAAGCGACGTCTTTGTATTTACAGACCCGGATATCGTGGCCGCTCCCGACTGGTTGGAGAAGTTAATGGCGGTTTATGATCGTGTTCACGGTCCGGTCGCAGGAGCGGTGGCCGGCTTGGGACGGGACTGGGTCGAAACGGGGACCCATTTGGTGAAATTCGATCTTTGGTTGCCAAGGGTTAGCAGCTGCGAGGTGCCAACAGTGGCAACCGTCAATTTTTTGTGCACCCGGGACCTTCTTCGAAGAGCCGGCGGGTTTGACGGAACGGAAATGATCGGGGACACCATTCTGGCTTGGGATTTGATCGAGCTCGGTGAGACTTTTCACTTCGCACCGGATGCGGTCGTCTACCACGACCATCGTAGCAGCTTCATTCAGATGATGCGTGAACGCTTCGCCCGAGGATCGGATTTCGGGCGACTTCGAAGCGAAAGGGAAAATTGGAGAGGATCGCACACGCTCCGAATTCTGATCGTTAGTCTCGTGCCGGTGCGCCTATTCAAATTAGTCTTGCGCACACTGAGCAGCAGTATTCAGGCGGGATGCGTCTTTGACTGGCTGAAGACGTTCCCCGTCATCATGGCTGGTCACGCCGCCTGGCTCGCCGGAGAAAGCACTCAGTACTGGAGGCGTCTGCAACTGGGATCGGCTGCGCCTGAACCGAAACGAGCGTGCATGTAGTCATGCTGGTGCACAACACGATTGGGCGCGGCACTTTCGATCGCGCCCATTCGATAGGGCGGCATTTAGTTAAGCGCGGCCATAATGTAACCCTTTTTGCCGGCGCCAGCGCACGGGCGGCTGCCCGCTGCCATCTTATGGACGGCGTCGAAGTAATTGAGGGCTTCGATCCATTTTCAGCACGCGGCCGGGAGAGTGGCTTGAGCCCGTTTGAGCTATTTCATCGTTTTCGCGGCCTGCGATCGCGACGGTGGGACCTGATCCATTGCTTCGATCATCGCCCCGCGGTATCTCTGCCCGGCCTGATTTTCGCCCGCAGCCGCGGAACACCCTGCATTTTCGACTGGGCCGACCTTTGGGGAAAAGAGGGAATAGCCGGTGAGCGACCATTTCTTGCGCGCATTGGCCTTGGAACTTTTGATGACGTAATGGAAAACGAAGTACGCCGGAGAGCTGATGGGTTAACTGTCATCAGCACGGCGCTCCGCGCTCGAGCACAACAACGTTTTCGCGCTCCCGCCCACCTTCTTCAAGTCGGCGCCAATTCGGATCTGATCAGGCCTTTATCCAAAAAGGAAACACGGCAGAGATTAGGCCTTCCTCTCGATGTTTCCATCGCCGTTCACACCGGCCTTGCGCCCTATGACATGCCATATCTTGGACAAGCATTTGTGGAGCTGGCGAGGCGCAATCCGAAAGCGTTCCTGGTAATGTCGGGCCGGCGGTTTCCGGATTTGGAAAACATTGTTGAATCGGCGGGTTTCTCGAAGCGATACGTGCACCTGGGACTGCTCGACCGGTCGTCGTTAACGGCAGCCATGGCTTGCGCCGATGTGCTTCTTATCCCGTTCACCAATCGTTCGGTGAACCGGTTCCGGCACCCCAACAAATTCGGAGATTATATTTCTGCCGGGCGCCCAATTGTGACGAATCGCACCGGTGACCTGGGACATATAATTGCCGAGGAGAAGATTGGCCTAACGGTTGACGATACACCCGAAGCATTCGCAGAGGCGGTGAATCAACTGTTCGAAGATCCCGATCTGGCCGATCAGATGGGTCGGCGCGGCCGCGAAGTTGCCGAAACAAAACTAGACTGGAGTTTCCTCACCGCCGATCTCGACCGGTTCTACTCCGATATCCTTGCTCGTCGCTGAAACAGCAAGACCCTTTCGAAGCGGGATCAAAAATGAATAGCTGATCGCAAGGCGCACCGCCGCAATCAGTGCAGCCGCGACTACAAGCCCTTTCATTCCGAAGCGCGAAGCGCCCGTCACCATCAGAACGATACCAATAATAGCTGCGGCACACTGCATTGACGCAAACTGACGCAGAAGTCGTTGCGACGCTCGATAGGCAAGAAATCCTCTCGGCACGACTTCCACCAGTCGCAGGACAGCAGCTGCAACCAGCCACGGCAGGAGTGGCAAGGCCATATCGTACCGCCCGCCGTAAAACCGATGTACCACAGTCGGAAGTATGAAGAGGAGCGCAGCCGCCAGCAGCGTAGCCAATAACCAGGGCCCGGCGAAGAGGCCGGCGCTGATCCGTTCGGAATTTCGCGCGGCCTCCGTTGAAAAGACTCGGCCCGCCGAATCGCCAATAAGATCAAACACACGAAGGATGCTGACCAAAGCGGCCAGTGAAGCAACCGTCGCGGGATTCAACATCGCGCCGGCAACGACTAATAATCCGCGCTGCGGAACCACGAGCGCAAAAAGAAAAGCGAGAAAAACCAAACCGGAAATACGTTGTCGCAGTGTGATGTGAAATTGACCCCGCTTTAGCCAGCGAGACAATAGGATCGCGCCCAACACCGTTACGCAACCGAGGAAAATCAGGAGACTCACCATCACGAAATCGAGCCGGCGCAGTGATGGAATTACCAGCATGAGCACAGCGGGGATGATAAGGAGGCCGTTACCCAGGCGGACAAGCGCACTCGACCAGATATAATGGCGTTGCAGGGCGAGTACCGCAGCGAAACAACTGGTCAGTATAAAAAGCTCCGCACCCAGAGCGATGAACAGCCCCTGCCACATCGTTAGGCCATAAGGGACGCCGATTGCCAGGACGCCGGCCGCCAGGACCGGACCAGTCGTTAGAATTGTCGATCGAAAGTCGCGGACCCAGTCGAAGTGGCCGGTGCCGGCTTGAAGATACATCCGGCCTTGAAGAATGGGTTGCCCGAGTGAGCCGAGCAGACCGACGGCGTAGAGCAACTCCACCAGAAACGCAAATGTGCCCGCTTCTTCACGAGAAAGAACCCGCAGAATGAGCACCGAAGCGCTAAGGCTGCACAGGGTGGTAAATGCGGACGCGGCAATCGAGCCGGCGGCCAGCAGTCCGCCTTGGCGCAGCCTGGCCGAAGTATCAGCAATACCCGCCCGGACCGCTTTCAAGAGCACCTTTCTTCATCTCGAGAACGCTTGGTTGTTTTGCCGCCGATGCCTTGCAGTGTTGTCCGAGGTCGTTTACCAACCAGATCAACTGTGGACATCGAACCGGTCTTTCGCGTTTTCAAAGCATTCCGCAAGCGAAGAATGCGGTTTTTCTACGACCATTTTCAGATCCGGCCAGAAACAACCGTGCTCGATATCGGTGGGCGCGAGTTTAACTGGAGCCTGATGCCGTTCGTACCGCGGGTGACCATTCTGAATCTGACTGAGCAGGGCGAACGAAGCGGAAAATTTGAATGGGTGATCGGCGACGCCCGGCAGCTGCCATTTCCTGACAAAGCGTTCGACGTCGTTTACAGCAACTCGGTTATCGAGCACGTAGGCGATCCCGGCGATCAAAGGAGATTCGCTGAGGAATGCCGTCGGGTGGGGCGCGCTTATTTCGTGCAAACGCCTAACCGCAACTTTCCGATCGAACCCCACGTAATCACTCCGTTCATTCACTGGCTTCCGAGAAGATGGCAGGAACGTCTGCTGCGGAATTTCACGGTTTGGGGCTGGGTCACACGCCCGGATCCAGCCAAGGTTCAGTGGTTGCTAAATACCACTCGGATGCTGACCAAAGCCGAGTTTCAACCGCTCTTTCCCGATGCTGAAATCCAATCGGAGCGTTTTGTTGGCTTGACGAAAAGTTTGATAGCAATCAAGCGATCGAACTAACGAGCTGCGCCGCGACTTAGTTCTTTTAGTGCATTCGCCACCGCGCGAGGCAAAGGAACTGGACCCTGTCCTTTCAAAGCGAGATCGACATCCTCCAAACGACGGATCAAATCGATGACTTCGTGGCGCGCGAACGGTCCGCCGGCTGCGGAACAAAAATGGGTTCGACATCCAAATGGGCGGGCTTCGTAGATGAGACAATTCCCGGTCTCACGTTGCAACATTGGGCAACTGCCATCGCCGTTGTCGGGGAGCGATTTCCGGCCAGTCGCGCGGAGCGCTTGGGCAGCGAGCAGCGCCTCACCCTTGGTCAGGTAGGGCGTTCGACCAGTGAGTTTGAAATGGCAGCACTCGGTCCGGCGGATGCAATTGCGCTCGATCGGACGCTGGGCAAGATCGTCGTAGACCTTGCGCACTTTATTGAGCGCGGCTGTTGCTTTGAGCGCACCACTCATACCGGAACGCCGGCCATGGCGTGTCCGGCGATCCATCCGGTCGTCCATGCGGATTGAAAGTTGAATCCGCCGGTGATGCCATCGATGTCGAGCAATTCGCCGGCAAAATAGAGTCGAGGTGTGATGCGGCTTTCCATGTTCTTGAAGTTGATCTCGCGCAATCGCACTCCACCGCAAGTAACGAACTCATCTTTGTTGAGCGATTTGCCATTCACGTCGAGCTCGGTGGCACGCAGTTGCCGGATCAGTTCATTCGCGTTAACCCGTGACAACGAAGTCCAAATTGTCTCTTCCGAAATGCCGGCGCTCAAGGCTAGTTTTTCCCATAACCGGGCGGGCAGATTACCGATCGGTGTATTAACGACTCGTCGATTTGGCTGGGTCTGCCGGCGCGATTGAAACTCAGCGCGCAAGGCGTCCTCGTTCATTTCGGGAATCCAATTCAGACGCAAAGTGAACCGATAATTCATTTGGTGCAAAACACGCGCGCCCCAGGCCGAGAGTCTCAACACGACCGGCCCGCTGATCCCAGTGTGAGTCACAAGCAGAGGCCCGCGCTCACGCAATTTTTCCACCGACAACTCCACTTCTGCGACAGAAATTCCGGGTAACGATTGCAACCACGAATTTGGAACATGCAGGGAAAATAGCGAAGGAACTGGCGGCTCAATAGTGTGACCTAACGATTGTGCGATCGCTGCGCCACTCACGCTCCGACAACCACCCGTGGCGAGCAATAACCGATCGCATTTGATCGAACTTCCATCCGTCAATTTTAAGTCGAATTGACCGTTCGCTTGTACCGCACCTTCGATTCCTTTGCGGCTGAACAGTCGCACGCCCGCGGCTTCGGCTTCCGCCATCAAACAATCAATTACGGTTTGCGACGAATCCGTTACCGGAAACATCCGTCCATCCGATTCGCGTTTTAATTGGACGCCCCGCGCTTGGAACCAGGATATGGTGTCGTCGGCTGAAAATCGGTGAAACGGTGAAATTAACTCGCGATCCCCGCGCGGATAACGGGTGGTGAACATTCCCACGTCCGATAAACCATGGGTGACGTTGCAGCGTCCGCCGCCGGAGATGCGCACCTTGGAAAGAAATTGTGTACCGCGCTCGAAGATCGATACCTCACAGTTCGGGTTCGCCTCCGCACATGCGATCGCAGAAAAGAACCCAGCCGCGCCGCCGCCTGCAATTGCGATCTGCTCCTGCTCCACACGAAAAACGTTTCAACACGACTATCAACCGATGGCATCGACAGTCTGTCTCACGGATTGAGTCCCATCCGCCGAATCAGATCAATACCACGAGGCTCGCTGCGGATCTGTTCAAATTGAACCCGCTCCATAATATGTTGTAACTCGGCGCTGTGCGCGGCGAAGTCCTTTTCGAGCCAGGCGAAGGCCTGATCTTTGTCGCCCAGGCCATAATAAATCGCCGCCACATGCTGGCCAATCGTCTCGCCCCGGGCATATTTCTCTTCGAGATCCTTCAATATCGCAAGCGCCTCTGCGCGTCTGCCAGACAAGGCATAGACGTAGCCGAGGCCACCGAGCTGCGGGCCGGATCCCTGGGATAACTCGGCGACTTTCTCGCGCTCGGCGATCGCTTCCGGGTAGCGCCCCTGCTTGACGTAAGTCCAGCCTAACCAATCGTGTCCCGAGATATGGTTCGGATCGAGCTGGATGATTTTCTGGCATTGCGCAAAAGCCGCATCGGTATCGTTCCTAAGCAAAAAAATGATCGCCAGGTTGGCGCTGATGATTTGCGAAAGAGGATCAAGTTCCTGCGCTCGCCGGATCTCTCTCTCGGAAGAATCCAATTGGCGCGTTATATAAAGGTAAACCCCAAACCAGTGATGCGCCCCAGGGTAATTGTCATTCAGACTGAGGGCGCGCTGATATTCTTTTTCGGCTTGCGGCCATTGCCACGCAAACTGATAGGCCAAACCAGAAGAGGCATGAGCCTCTGGCAGGGATTCGTCAATTTGCAGCGCCCGATCAACCGCGGCTCTTGCCTTGGGCATGGCATCGCGCGAAGGCACACCGATGTACTGCTGAACCAATAGATAGGCGTCAGCCAAACCCACATACCCGAGGGCAAAATTCGGATCGCGTTCGATCGCCTGTTGAAATTGGTCAATGGCGAGATTGAGCCCTTCGGGAGTACGCTTATTCCAAAGATAACGGCCGCGGAGGTAGAATTGATAGGCCTCGGCATTCGCCGTGTCCCGTTTTACGAGCCGGCGCTGGTCCTCGCCCGATAATTTCAGCTTCAACTTCTCCGTCACCTCTCGCGCGATGGTCTGTTTGACCGTAACGACGTCGGAAATTTTACGGTCGTATGCTGCACCCCAAAGTTGCGCACCGGTAGCAGCGTCAACCAAGTCGACTTGCACGCTCAGCGCGTCCTGCATCTGCCGCACTTTGCCGGTCAACACCGTTGCGACCTGCAACTCCCGGCCAACCCGCTTAGGATCGACATCCTTTCCCTTGTAATGAAAAGCAGTTGAACGTGCGATCACTTTCAACTGCTGCAATTCGGTTAGGCTATTAATCAGCGCCTCGGAAATTCCTTCCGATAAATACTCCGCGTTCGGATCGTTGCTCGCATTTTCGAATGGCAAGACAGCAATCGATTGAGTATTTGCCTGCAATGCAACCGGGCTTTTTCCCGTCTGCAGAGTTTTTGCCCGAAAGAAAACCAAAGCCCCAACACCCAGGGCGATTAACAGCAGAGCCAGCGCGCCAATCAACGGACCCCGCGGTCCAGCACGCCGGGAAGCAGCGGATGCTGCGCTTACCGGTAATATTTCCTTTGCTCTCGAACATTTTGCCGGCGTCTCGGGGTTGCCAACTTCTTCAGTGAAAAAGTTCACCAGACCGACTCTCTCGCCGTGTTTCATCTCGCACTCACCCAGATCGTGGAGGTAACGATTCCACTTTGGATAAGGCGAAAGATCGTCAGCCACTCGTTTGGACAACAGGATATGCCCGCCGTCACCGCAGCTCATTACCCGTTGGGCGATATTGACGCCCGCACCAGCAATGTTTACCTGCTCGTTCAGATCGGCGACCTCGTTGACCGGACCGCTGTGCACTCCCATGCGGACTAACAGCTCCGGATGATCTTTTAGCGCCTTGCTGATCTCCATTGCGCACAGAATCGGTGCCTCCGGGTGGTTGCGAAAAACCAGCGCCCCGCCATCCCCGGATGGCAGCCGCAGGAGTTTTCCTTCCGATTCCGCGAGACGGAATTGTTCCGTGCCCCGCACGACCTGCCTCAGCTGGTCGATCTGTTCGCTCTGCTGGTTAATCAAAAGCTTCGAGTAACCGACGATGTCGATGAACAGGACGTGGCCGATATCGAACTTTACGTCTGAGGGGGCCTCCGACGCCATAAAAGACCCTTTACTCAAGTTCGACAGTTAGACGAGCCCGAATTTCGCTTAACGCGCCAACGCTGTCTGCAGATGCGGGACCAAGCGCTTTGTGAATTCGACCGAATCACCGGCGGTAAGATGCGACCACTCCGGGCAATCAAAATTGGATAGCTCAGGAAAATCCGAATAATAGATTCCAGGCACCCCGCTCTTCTGAATTAATGGGTCCCAGGTTCTCTCGCGCGGCGTGATTCGGTCTTCCAATTCCTTCAGTCCGCCAGAATGCGGAAACCGCACGAACACAATTTTGCCTCCGCGGCCCCGAATTTTTTCGATAGCGGCAATGACGTCGGCAAAACGCTGCTCCATGCCCTTCTTCACGGTCGCGAAGAACACGTCTTTGGGGATGTAGGTCGGCGGCGGTGGCGGAGTGAAAAGCGGGAGCCAGATCTGCTGAATCTCCTTTGCCAATTTGCTTCCCGGTTCCGCACACTTTTCCCACATTCGCGCGCGACGCTCGCGATCTTCAGTTTGAAAATAAGGCGGAAACCGCGGGGGAACGAGTGCACCTGGCCGATTAGGGATCGGCAATCGGTTTAACAGCGCTTCCAGACTCAAATCATCCGGCTTCAAAAATGCAACATGCTCTTCCAGCGGGATGCCGAGATACTCGCCCACACGCTGCGCCGGTGTTTGGCTGTGCAATCGTTTTACACCTTTTTCTGCGCGCTCCATTGGCGGACTGCCGGGCGGGGCGAAAAACAACATCGGCACAAAGCTGCAAATGATTGTGCCGTGAAAATTGTTGTCGCCGGCCAAATCGGACAGCACGGGCCAGACTGTGGAGCCCGCCATCGCCAGTTGTATCGGCCGTTTGCCGAGTCCCTTTTGTAATTCGTCGAGATCGAAATCGAACCAGGCGCGCGAATCCCCGACTATCACGATTGATTCCGGCTGCACTTTTCGACGCGCCATTGTCCAAAGGTCTTCGTTATCATTCAGGGTGGGACCGTAGCCGAGCGATCGAGCGTACATTTCCCAGAAAACGGTCGCGGCGATCACGATAATCGTTACCGAAACCGCAATTCCGCGCCAGGGTGCCGGCGGGATCGGCCGCTCGAATTCCAGAGGCGGTCCCCCATGGATTTGTTCTTCCAGCGAAGGCCGGCGGAAAAATAACCGCGGTAGACGCAGTCTTTCTCTAAAACTGGAAATAGATGAACGCATTACTGTTTCCCTGAGTGAAAATGATGGCGAAGGCCATGATCGAGCCGATTCCAGTGATGGCCCAGGCCGGCAAACGCATCACCGTTGTTTCAAAGCTTTCATCACGCATCACCCAGTGCATGGCAATCACGCCGGCAGTGATGATTCCGATTTGCAACAATTCGCGCGTGGAAAGAATGGCGTCGCCGCCGTTCTGATGCCCACCAAACATGCCGTTCAGCATTCGACTGGCGACCGTGAAATTGGAGGCGCGGAAAAACACCCAGGCGACGCAGACCGCGCCATAAGTCGCGAAACCGGCGAGCACACGGATGCCCGGACTGGATGCCCAACTCTTGTTTTCAAAGGAAACTCGAAGGACGCGTTCCATCACCAGATAGGAACCGTGGAGCAAACCCCAGACAACAAAGGTCCAGGCGGCCCCGTGCCAGAGTCCGCCGATAAACATCACAATGACTAGATTGAGTGCCGCACGAAACGGCCCCACCTGATTTCCGCCTAACGGAATGTAAAGGTAGTCGCGCAGGAATGTGGAAAGTGAGATGTGCCAGCGCCTCCAAAAATCCGAGAATCCAATCGCAGCATAAGGAAAACGAAAATTATCCTTGAGGTGAAAGCCGAGCGTTAACGCCGCGCCAATCGCGCAAATGGAATAGCCGGCGAAATCGAAGAAGATCTGTCCGGCAAACGCGAGCACACCGGCCCATGAATCCATCGCTACCAGCGGACCGGCATAATTAAAGATGCGATCAGCCGGACCGGAAAGTAATGTGTCGGCAAGCACAACCTTCTCGAACAAACCCAGGGTCATCAGCGCGAGTCCCCAAAGGAACTGGTTTGTTTTCAGGCGTTGCGGCCTAACCAGTTGCGGAAGAAAATCGCCGGCGCGAACGATTGGTCCGGCGACCAGCTGAGGAAAAAACGAAACCGCGAGCACGAAATCCCGGAGCGACCTGGTCGGCTGCAAAACACCGCGATAAATGTCCAGGGTGTAGGAGAGGGAATGAAACGTATAAAATGAAATGCCGACTGGCAGAAGAATATCGAGATGCGGTGGCTGATACATCACTCCGATGCGAGCCAGCAGCCATTGGAAGTTTTCGAGCAGAAAATTTCCGTATTTGAAGAACCCCAGCATGCTGAGATTCATGCAAACGCTCGCCACCAGCCACCATCGGTGTGATGGTTTGCCTTTGGCTTTAGCGAGCTGGCGCCCGAGCCAGAAATCCATCGCAGTCGTGGAGAAGAGCAAAGCCGCGAACGGCGGATTCCAGGCGCCGTAAAAAATGTAGCTGGCCACCACGAGCACGTTCTTCTGCGCCGTCCATGAAGCCAGACTCCAGAAAAGGATCAGGACAACGACAAAAAAGACAACGAACGTGAGCGAATTAAACAGCATCTTCCCCGAGGTTGGGCTGTTTTAAACCAGGCACCGGTGAGTGCCAGCAAATTCTGCCTGCCGGTCTGCAATACAGCTGAAACTACAGGAAAAATCCTGCTTTCAGATCGTAATCGCTTAGCTCAGCGGCAGCCAGTTCCCGGGCTGCGGTGCTGGCTTGGTCCCGTTGAGTGAAAGGTAAGTATACTCCTGAAGGAGGCGTTCGTAATCCGACAATATTTTCATACCGTCGTTAGGCTTCATCCGGTCGCTTTTGATCAAGGCATCCACCTGGGTTTTGAGAAGTCTCATCAACTCGACCTTGTCCCACTGCGTCATCGAGAGCACTTCGCCGATGGTGCTACCTTCAATCACTTCCTCGATGTACCAACCTGATTCTTCGTCGGGATCGAGAAACACGTGAACTTCGGTCACCCGGCCGAACAGATTGTGCAGATCGCCCATGATGTCCTGGTAGGCGCCCACCATGAAGACGCCGAGATAATAAATCTCTCCCGGGATAATGCGGTGGAGCGGCAGCGTCTCTTTCACATCCTGTAAGTCGATAAACTTGGAAACCTTGCCATCGGAATCGCAGGTGATATCCACAATCATGCCGTGACGATCCGGCGGACTGCTCAACCGATGAATTGGCATGATCGGGAATAACTGGCCGAGCGCCCAGTGATCGAGCAGAGACTGAAACACCGAGAAGTTACAGATATACTGGTCGCCTAACGACGTTTCGAGTTCTTTTACTTCCTCCGGGATGTAACGCAACCCGCGATGCATGTTGATGATTTGCTGGGCCAGCTGCCAGTAAACCGTGTCAATCTTGGCTTTTGACTCGAGATCGAGCAGCCCGAGGTCGAACGTGTGCTGCGATTCCTCCTTAATCTGCTGAATGTCGTGCAAACTTTCCTGGCGGTTGCCGCGCCTCAGCCGTTGTTTCACCTCGAGAATCTCACGCACCAGTTTGTGATCTTTTTCGGTCGCTTCGACCTTGAGCTTCGGCGCGGTTTTCTCGATCGAGCTGAATGCTTCCACTACCAGCACCGAATGATGGGCCACAATCGCGCGACCGCCCTCACTAACGATGATGGGATGCGGAACGGACTCTGAATCGCACACGTCCATGATGTTCCAGACGACGTCGTTCGCGTATTCCTGCAGCGAGTAATTCGCGGAGCTGTCAAAATCGCTGCGAGATCCGTCGTAATCGACGCCAAGACCGCCACCGACATCGAGATAACCGAGCTCGTGGCCGAGTTTCGCCAACTTCGCGTAATAGCGCGCCGCTTCGCGAACCGCCCGTTTGATGGTTGAAATATCGGGCACCTGCGAGCCGACATGGAAATGGACCAGCTTCAGGCAATGCCCCAGGCCGGCCGCCTTCAGCATTTCGCTTGCAGCCACCAGGTTTGTGGAATCGAGACCGAACTTGGCATTTTCGCCAGCGCTCGGAGCCCAGCGACCGGCACCCTTGCTGTACAGGCGAACTCTGATACCGATGAAAGGCTCGACCCCGACTTCCTTGGAAGCGCGGATCGTTTGCTCAAGCTCTTCGAGTTTCTCAACAACGATGACCGTTGGTTTGCCGAGTTTCCGGCCGAGCAGCGCGATTCGAATGAAGGCCCGATCCTTGTAACCGTTGCAAACAATAAGGCTTTCCGGGTCCTTATGCATGGCCAGCGCCGCCACCAGTTCAGGTTTACTACCCGCTTCCAGTCCGAAATGAAATTGCTCGCCGGCGTCGACAATCTCTTCCACGACTTCTCGCAGCTGGTTCACCTTGATCGGGAAAACGCCGCGGTAAGTGCTGCGATACCCAAATTCGTTAATCGCGCCCTGAAACGCGCGGTTCACCGATTCCACTCGATGCCGCAACAGATCCTGGAACCGGATAACGATCGGGAATGGCAACCCGCGCGCACGCGCTTCGCTTACCACTTCCAGAATGTCGATCGAGCCGCCGGCATCCTGCATCGGCCTAACTTCAACGTTACCGTTGCCGTTGATGCTGAAATAATCGCCGCCCCAACGATCCACATTGTAAGTGGCGATGGCAGACTCTACGTCCCAGTCAGTTTTCATTTAGTGTTGTTTAACACTGGTTTAGTCGCGGGGGTTTCAGAATGCGCGACCGACATTTTCATTCAGAGACAAAAACATGCAAGTAACGTCTCAAAGAAATAATGATTATTCGCAAATCGGCTGTCCGGCCGTGTCTGACCCGCACGAGTCTCCATCTTGCAAACCAGACACGACTGTTTTCCGGCGATTTGGCAGCAGCAGTTTGCGTTCTAGTGGAGTCATTCGCACATCAAATGTTGCGTCGAATTGGCGATTCGTTGGCACCGCGCTGGCTTGTTTTTCCTTATTGGACGGGATACCATTCTTCGAGATGAACAAAACGGTCATCGAGGTACAAGTCAGGGCTGTGCTGCCTACCAGCGGGGGGTGCGCGGTGTTTCTGGGAAACAGCGACAAGGTGTTCATCATCTACGTCGATCAAACGGTAGGCAGTGCGATTACCATGTTCATGCGGGAAATTTCCAAGGAACGTCCCTTGACCCACGATTTGATTGCACACCTGATGACCGCGCTTGGAGCGCGAGTGGAACGGGTGATCATCAATGACCTCAAAAATGCGACCTATTATGCGCGGATGATCATTCGGGCCGAAAACGAATTGCAGCAGAAGAAGATCATCGAGCTCGACGGCCGGCCAAGTGATTGCATTGCCATGGCCACCCAACAGAAGGCGCCGATCTACGTTAGCCAGGAAGTGTGGGACGAGGTGGACGACATGAGCGACGTGCTGCGGAAGATGGAGGAAGAAGGACTGAAGCCGGATCCAGATCCGGAAGCGGAGTCGGCGGAGGAAGAGTAGGGCGCGAACTTCGTTCGCGAAACGTTGAACGCCCAACGCCGAATTCAGAAGGCGGCCGTTGTAACCTTTGTAACGCTTTTAACCTTGTAACTTTTGCTCGGCTCAGCCGAGCAAGTCCCCGTAACGGGCGGTCGCGAGAGCGAGGCAGCGATCGAGAATCTCAGTAGGAGTATGCAGGTTCAGCGCCTCGCTGACGAGGTTCCGGCACTCTAACGTTTCCAAACTTTGCAGGGCACGTTTCACCCGCGGCACCGACGTAGCTCCAACACTGAGCTCGTCCATTCCGAGGCCAAGCAGCAACGGGATCAGCGCAACATCGCCGGCCATTTCTCCGCATACTCCCACCCAGATATGATTCGCGTGCGCGGCGTCGGCGATCATCTTGAGTAATCGCACAACCGCCGGATGCGTGGGCTGATACAGATGCGCTATCTGTTCGTTCACCCGATCCACCGCGAGCACGTACTGAATGAGATCGTTTGTGCCGATGCTGAAGAAATCGACTTCGCGCGCCAACATATCGGCCGCGATCGCCGCGCCTGGAATTTCGATCATCGCGCCCACCTCCGTGTCCTCACCATATTGAATGCCGTCGCGACGGAGCTCCTCTTTGCACTCCTCCAGAACTTCAACCGCTCTGCGCAACTCCTGTAAGCCCGAGATCATGGGAAACATGATCTTGATGTTGCCGACTACGCTCGCGCGCAAAATGGCGCGCAGCTGGGTCTTAAAGATGTCGAGATTCTCCAGACAGAACCGGATTGCGCGGCAGCCAAGAAAGGGGTTGAGCTCGTCTGTCGCCTCGACTGTTCCGGGCGCAAGTTTATCGCCACCGAGATCGAACGTACGAATGATCAACGGATTGGGATGAACGCGCTGCGCCACTGTCCGGTAGACGTCGTGTTGTTCGTCCTCGGTAGGCAGGCTGGTGCGATTCAGATAAAGGAATTCGGTTCGATACAACCCAATACCTTCGGCGCCATTGGCCAAAACGCTGTCGACATCCTTAGGCAGCTCGATGTTAGCTGAGAGTACTATATGCCGGCCATCGCGGGTGGTCGATTTTGTTTCTCGCAGCTGCGTCAGCTGTTCTGCGATCCGCACTCGCCGCGTTTCGATCTCTCGATAAGCAGCAACCGTCGGCTCGGTCGGATTAAGGATTATCAGACCGTTGATTCCGTCGAGTAAAACCGATTCGCCAGTCTCCAGACGTTTGGTGGCATCGTGCAAACCGACTACCGACGGAATGCCCAGCGAGCGGGCCATGATCGCAGTGTGCGAAGTTCGACTGCCAAGATCAGTGGCAATACCCAGAACCCGCTCGCGATTCATCATCGCGGTGTCGGACGGCGTGAGATCATGCGCGACCAGGATGTGCGGTTCATCCAATGCCAGGAATGGTTTCGGCGCTTTCCCGAGCAGATTGCGAATCACCCGTTTGGTCACGTCCTGGATATCCAGAGCGCGCTCCCGCAGATAGGGATCGTCGATCTTGCTTAGGGTGTCGGCATAACTGGTGGCTACTTCCTGGAAAACCGATTCCACATTGCAACGATCTTTATCCAGCTTGCGAAGAACCTCGTCGATCAGGGTGCGATCCTCGACCACCAGCAGGTGAGCGTCGAAAATGCCGGCGTCCTTTGCCCCGATTGATTCCGCAATACGCTGCTGCATTTCGAGGATCTGCATGCGGGTTTGAATCAACGCCGCCTCGAACCGGCCGATCTCGTCAGGAATTTGCGATGCTTCGATCGTGTAACGCGGGGCATCGTCGAAATCGTCTCGAACGACGTGGATGACGCCATGGGCTATTCCCGGCGAAACGCCGGCGCCCTGCAAACGGATTTCCTTTTGCGTCTGGTCACTCATCCACCTGCGAGATTAGCGGCGATATCAAACTCGGGAAAGTGCGTAATGCGACGGACGCTGGCGCGCTCTGAAAGCACCAAAAACCAAACCCCAAGCACCAGGGAATATCCAACGACCAACTTCCAAGCGAGCGCCGCTCTCAACGTTGGCTTCTCGCCCATTAAGTTGGGCGTTGGACGTTGAGCGTTCGGCGTTCCGCCGCGCAGCGGCGGCCCTACTCTTCGTTGAAGTTGGACTTGATGAGCCCTTCCAGTTCCTCCAAGGCCTTATCCGCATCCGGACCTTCGCAGCGTAGACGCAAGGTGGAGCCCTTGCCTGCAGCCAGCATCATCAACCCCATAATGCTCTTTCCGTTCACTTCCTCACCCTCTTTCGATACCCAAACTTCGGAACGGTATCGACTGGCAATGCGCACAAACATCGCCGCGGGACGAGCATGCAGGCCAAGACGATTTGTAATCGCGATGTCCTTTTCGATTTTTTGAGCGCGCGCAGTAGTTTTCCGGTTCAGCAGCCCCATTAGCTCTCTTTCGGCTCCATTAAATTGAGCAATTTCGTATTAAATTCCACCGCACTGTTCTTACCAAGGGCTTTTAGCTTCTGATCCATGGCCGCCACTTCGATCAATCGCGCGATATCGCGCCCGGGCCGAATCGGAATCGTAACGTGTGGCACCTGCAAGCTAAGGATTTCGTAGAACTCCTGGTCGAGACCAATCCGGTCTACTTCTTC
>AR_comb_assmDRAFT_10000305_pt1 | contig 21026 bp, 18 predicted proteins | sample ArasoioldDNA_FD_10543 | JGI IMG/M metagenome (IMG submission 10543) | reverse complement strand
TAGTACCAAGTTTTTTTAGGTAATGGTTATAAACAAAAGAGGTATTTTGGGCGTGAAGATAGACCAGGCCAAGGTTTCAGCGGAAAACTGCGCCTTTTTCTCAGAAATGATAGAATTCTCGAACGGCGCAATTCGTACATGAGCGGCACTACCTGTGTCGGTCGAGATAGGTGGCTTCCCCTTTCTCCAGGTCAGTCACCGCATATCGGGTCACTTTGTTGATGAGCATTTCGTCCAGGACTGCTATAAAATCCTTATAAAAAGTCTCATTTCCTGGTTTTATTAGCACGAAAAGCTCCGCCTTTTCAACGTGCATGTTCTGGAGTTTCAGCTGCTTTTCGCGAATCACCCTTCCTAAACCTTTCAATTCATCAAAAGACGTTTCATACATATGCTCGTTCGCTGCAAACTCAGTTCCGTGGTAATAGAATATTTTGTCAGTTCCGTTTAGCAGAATGGTCAATGATTTTGATTCGGGGGTTTTTATGGGTGGGCCATCATGTGGCATATTCAAATGCATTGTTGCAGGTTTCGAAATTTCAGTGGTAAATATGAAAAATGTAATCAGGAGAAAGCCAAGATCGACCATTGGCGTCATGTCAATTCTTATGCTTTTGTAAGTTGGCTTTATCTTTCTTCCAAGAGCGAGCTTATTTTTTCTGAGTGCCACAAAATTAATTTGTGTCATACTAGTAGCTTTGTAATTAGATACACGTGATAAAAGATTCCATATTTGTTATGAGATTGACGCCGGTCATTCAGTGCGAACACAGCTGCATGTAGCTTTACAAAAAATTTAAAGCGATGAAAACGATCGTTGTGCCCATAGACTTTTCAGACATTTCTAACAACGCAATGGAATACGCAATCGGGCTCGCGCAAAATACGGGTAGCAGTTTGTTGATCTTTCACGCATACCAGGTTCCAGTTAGTATGACCGATGTTCCCATTGTATTGGTGTCCGTGGAAGATTTGCAAAAGAATGCGGAAAACAAAATGGCCGAAGTAAAGAAATACGTTGAGGACAAGACCGGCAAGGGAATTAAGATTTATGCTGAAACAAAACTAGGCGACACAGTGGATGAGCTTGAAAATATTTGTAGTCATGTAAAACCATTTGCAGTAGTGATGGGCACGAAGGGAGCCACCGGGTTAGAAAGAGTTTTTTTTGGCAGCACGACACTAACAACTGTAAAGCATTTGAGCTGGCCGGTTATTGTTGTACCGCCTGATAAGAAATATTCGGCAATAAAGAAAATCGGTTTTGCTTGCGATTTCAGGGAAGTAGTGAAAACGACTCCAACGCATTTCATAAAGGACTTTGTCACGGAATTTAATGCGGAACTACACGTACTGAACGTGGATTATAGAAATTCGCACTTTAAGGCGGGAACTCCGGAGGAGTCGGCGCTATTGCACGCCATGCTTGAGGAGCTCAATCCTAAGTACGACTTTATTGAAGATGAAAACATCGAAACGGGTATTGAAAAATTTGCAGAGAAGAACAATCTTGATCTCGTGATAACCATCCCCAAGAAACACAAACTACTCGATGGACTGTTCAGGAAAAGTCACACGAAGGATCTGGTGTTTCATTCGCACATTCCTATCATGTGCGTACATGAATAGTTTTTTTGCATTTTGTTTATAGTTTCCGGAACGACTTCTAAAACTCCGCGTTCTTCGGTGTTCTTGGAAAAGCAATCACGTCCCGAATGTTGCTCATTCCGGTCACGAACTGAACCATTCGTTCAAACCCCAGCCCGAAACCTGAGTGTGGGACAGTGCCGAATCTTCTTGTATCCAAATACCACCACAACTGTTCTATAGGCACATTCATTTCTTTCATTCGTTGCTCCAATTTGTCCAATCTCTCTTCGCGCTGCGAACCGCCCACAATTTCGCCAATCCCGGGAGCGAGTATATCCATGGCGGCTACTGTTTTTCCGTCGTCATTCTGGCGCATGTAGAACGCTTTGATCTCTTTGGGATAGCCCGTAACAATGACTGGCTTTTTGAAATGCCTTTCCACGAGGTATCGTTCATGTTCACTTTGCAAATCGACGCCCCATTTTACTTCGAATTGGAATTTCTTTTTCTTATATGGAGGAGATTGCAATAGAATATCGATTGCGTCGGTGTAAGTAACCCTTTCAAATTTGCTGTTCAGGACAAATTCAAGTTTCTGCATCAAGCCCATTTCACTTCTCTTGTCCTGGGGCAACTGTTTTTCTTCGTCACCCAGGCGCTGTGCAAGAAATTCCAAATCGTCCTTACTGTTATTCATCACGTACAGGATAATGTATTTGATGAATTCTTCCGCCAGGTTCATGTTGTCTTCCAGGTCATAAAATGCCATTTCTGGCTCAATCATCCAAAACTCAGCGAGATGTCGGGGTGTGTTCGAATTTTCCGCGCGGAATGTAGGTCCGAACGTGTAGATATCGGCAAATGCGGTAGCGGCAAGCTCACCTTCCAATTGCCCGCTTACTGTGAGGTTTGTACTGCGACCAAAAAAATCTTCTTTGAAATCAATTGCGCCTTCATCATTGCGAGGTGGACCTTCAAGGGGCAGCGTTGTCACGCGAAACATTTCGCCCGCTCCCTCTGCATCGCTTGAAGTGATGATGGGAGTCTGCAAGTACAGGAAACCTTTATCGTTAAAGAATTTGTGAACGGCGAACCCAAGGGCATGCCGCACGCGAAACACGGCTCCAAAAGTATTTGTTCGAAATCTTAGGTGTGCAATCTCTCTTAAGAATTCAAGGCTATGTTTCTTGGGTTGAAGCGGATATTTTTCAGCATCACTTTCGCCGAGGATTTCGATGGACGTGGCTTTAACCTCCAAATGTTGTCCTTTTCCCAACGAAGGAATTACGATACCATTCACTTTCAAAGCCGCTGAGGTTGTGATTCTTTTCAAAAATGCGTCATCAAATTTTCCCAATTCAACTACCACCTGCAGATTTGTGTTGGTAGATCCGTCATTCAAAGCAATGAATTGATTGTTGCGAAAGGTTCGAACCCAGCCCATCACTGTTACGTCCTGCTCATTTGGCTCGATACTTAGCAGATCCCTGATCTTCGTTCTGGTATTAAACATTGTTGAAATTAAGCGCGGCAAAGATAATCACGGATCGCGCTGATTAATGGGTTATATGTGGTCCGGTATGGGTTCAAGCCGTCCATCTCAAAGTTCTTTGGTGGTTTACTTAAGAATTCCTGTGGATAAATATTTTTAATTTCGACGATTTCGGCGTATAATTGCAAGCGAAATAGCCTGATAAGCTCATTACTCCTTAGTTAGCTGGTCAGTTTTTTATAAAGTTTCCCATTCAAATAAACACTATAATTTCAGTTTTTAAGATTGGTTACGAGTGATGTGTTAACTCAACATTTTTTATGTACGATATCCTTCAATTGAACGACATGATCGTTCCTGAGCTGTTAGATATTGCCGAACAGCTCAAAATTCCCAATGCAAAAAGAATGGACAAGCAGGAACTTGTCTACAAAATTCTGGATAACCAGGCGATCGCCGGCGCAAAAAATAGCACCGACAACAGATCAAGACAGCGCAAACGCATTGTAAAAGCCACTACAGGCAATACTACTGAAGAGGCTATCGTGGAATCAAATGATAAAAAACCCGTGAAAAAAGTTCAACCAAAAAAGAGTCAAAAGGAATCTTTTTCTGAAGATAGAGGCGGCCACAAAAAGGGTCGCAAGAAAGAAGAACTCGTCGACTCGGCTCCTAACGAGCAAGGCGGCCCGGACGAAGAAGTGGAAATTCCGGAATCGACGGAAGAGCCTGAACTTACTTCCGGAGATGGAGATGGCGGCGAGCAGACGCCTGCACAAATGCCAAAAGTTTATCCTCCACGTCGCGACCAAATCTTCAACATTGAATTTGATGGAGTGATCATGAGCGAAGGTGTGTTGGAAATGATGCCCGACGGGTATGGCTTTCTTCGTTCTTCGGATTACAACTATCTATCGTCTCCTGATGATGTGTATGTGTCGCCGTCGCAAATAAAATTGTTTGGTTTGAAGACGGGTGACACAGTGTACGGTGCGGTGCGCCCACCCAAAGAAGGAGAAAAATATTTTGCTTTACTCAAGGTTGATACCATCAATGGCAAAAGACCCGAGGAGGTTCGCGACCGAGTGCCGTTTGATTATCTCACGCCACTGTTTCCTTACGAAAAACTCAACTTGTTTGACAGCCCAGACAATTATTCGACCCGAATCATGGATCTATTTACTCCGATTGGAAAGGGCCAGCGCGGACTTATTGTTGCTCAGCCCAAAACAGGAAAGACGATGTTGCTGAAAGCCGTTGCAAATGCAGTTGCTAAAAATCACCCGGACTGTTACCTGATGGTTGTGCTAGTAGATGAAAGACCGGAGGAAGTTACGGATATGGAACGGAGCGTAAAAGCAGAAGTCATTGCTTCAACCTTTGATGAGCCCGCTGAAAAACACGTTAAGGTTTCAACCATGGCTCTACAGAAGGCCAAACGATTGGTTGAATGCGGTCATGACGTCATTATTTTGCTGGATTCTATCACGCGGTTAGCCCGCGCACATAATACTGTTGCACCTGCAAGTGGGAAAGTCCTCTCTGGTGGTGTCGAAGCAAATGCGATGCAGAAGCCAAAGCAGTTTTTTGGGGCGGCAAGAAAAATTGAAAATGGCGGATCGCTTACCATCCTTGCTACCGCCCTTATTGACACAGGCAGCAAGATGGACGAAGTGATCTTTGAAGAGTTTAAAGGAACGGGTAATATGGAATTGCAGTTAGACAGAAGACTTTCTAATAGGAGAATCTATCCTGCAATTGATCTTACAGCATCGTCTACTCGCCGTGACGACCTATTACTCGAACGGGACGTACTACAAAGGATGAATCTGCTCCGTGTGTATTTAACCGATATGAACACAGAAGAAGCCATGAACGAGCTGTTAAGGCGAATGAAAGGCACAAAAGACAATTTCGAATTTTTGGCGAGCATGAACGGGTGACGCTAATTTTCGCTAATGATAACTAATAAACCGCCAACGCAGGCGGTTTTGTTTTTATAAATTTGGCAAGTGCCAATTGAGAAAATAAATATTGAGAGATTTCTTGAGTTGTCGAAACAGCATGTCGTGATCGATGTACGCTCGCCAGCGGAATATGCACATGCTCACATTCCCGGAGCATACAATCTTCCTTTATTTTCCGACGAGGAAAGAAAAATTGTGGGTACCGCATATAAACAGCAAAGCCGCGAAGCAGCGATAAAGATTGGACTCGATTTCTTTGGACCGAAGATGAGGAAGACGGTGGAGCAGGTCGAGTCGATGGTCAATAGTCGCCAGTCGGCTGTCGGCAGTCTTCAAATTGGGCTGCAGACTGGCAACTGTCTACTGGTCTACTGCTGGCGCGGGGGAATGCGCAGCGCCGCCGTTGCCTGGTTGCTGGATGTTTACGGATTTAAAGTATTTGGATTGATCGGCGGCTACAAAAAATTCCGGAATTATGTTCTTGAAACTTTTAAACTCCCGTTTCAGTTTAATATCCTTGGAGGATATACCGGCTCAGGGAAAACAGAAATGCTGAAGGCGCTACAACACCAGGGTGAGGTTGCCATCGATCTCGAAGAAATCGCCGGGCACCGGGGCTCGGCATTTGGAAAAACGGGCTGCCAGCAACCTTCACAGGAAATGTTTGAGAATATTCTTGCACAAGAACTACGCAAGGAATTGTCAATTGGCAATAGACAATTGGCAAACAATGTGGACGAGTGTCCGCCATTGACCATTGACCATTCACCGATTTGGCTCGAGGATGAAAGCCAGCGGATCGGTGATATCAATATTCCGCATGAACTCTGGAAAACCATTCGGCAGTCGCCAGTTTATTTTTTTGATATCCCCTTTGAAAAGAGGCTTCACCGCATTGTGGAAGAGTATGGAAACATGGACAAGGAAGAATTAATCGACTGCATCATAAGAATTCAAAAAAGATTGGGAAGCCTGGAAACAAAAAATGCGATTCACTATCTGCATGAGAATAATACTGTCGAATGTTTCCGAATTCTCTTGAAATATTACGATAAATGGTATTTGAAAAGCTTGCACAACAGGAATAACTTAAATTCGTTATTAGTAAGTATTTCCTGTGAAAACGTAGGGCTGGACAACACTCGGGCCCTCCGGCAACAAGCAACAATATCATGAAAAACCTGTACCTGTTTGTTTTCATACTGACATCCCCCCTTTCAATGCTATCGCAAAGTCTTCATGGTCTCTGGTCCGGTACAATGGTCAATGACACATTACGAGTAACACAAAATTTTGAATTGGCTCTTAGTGAATATCGTGGAAAAATCACAGGGTACACTTATCAAACCTATATTATTCGGGACACTTTTTACTACAGCGTCAAAAGGGTGAAAGCGGAAAGAACAGGTGGTTTTTTGATCGTTGAAGATGTGGAAAGAATTGCAGATAACTTCCCTGATAAGGCTGCGAAGAAAGTGAGATTGACCGCAAAATTTCCTCTCATCAATGACACCACAATTGACTTTCACAAAGGTCACTGGACGACTAATCAAACGAAGGTTTATTATTCAGTGGGCGGCGACATGAAATTGACGCAGTTGAAAGACGAAAAGCAGTCTGACCTGTTGGCGCATTTGCAAGAACTGCGAGTCAACACCGATTTGGCCGTTTATGAAAAAGAGGAGAAGAAAGAAGAACCAGTCGTGAAAAAGACACCACCTGTTAAGCCCCAAACCAATTCTAAGGTTTCTCAAAACAATAATGATGTAGCAACAAATTCAAAGCAACCTGTACAGGGTAGTAAATCAGCGATGTCAACGGCCGACATTCAGAAGCAGGAGCCTGCGGAAGTGGTTGAAAATAAAGCCCCGAATATTGCCTCAAACAACACTATAGTGAATGAAAATAAAGCCCCCGTTCAAACTACAATTGCAAAACAAGAACCAACTAATAGCAACAATCTCGCACAACAGAATAATGTTGGCAATTCAAGTCAGGGTACAACAGAAAATAAATCTGCTCAAGTCGCGATTTCGGAACAGAAAAAATCCGTAGTGCAACCGGTGGTCGAGAAGAAGCAAGTGACAACCGACAGAGTGGCCGAGCAAAAAGCGATCAATGCCGTTTCGGTTAAGCCGGTCACTCGAAACACCGAATCAGTCACGGCAAAGGAATTGCCCAGTATTGTGTCGCAAAGAAAAAATGGAACCATTCAAAGCCTGTACTTCAAAAATGACAGCCTGGTACTCTCTCTATACGACAACGGTATTATTGACGGCGATACGGTCAGTGTTTATATGAATGGAGAGAATATTATTTCGCGCCAAAAACTGAAAGAGGCTGCAACCAAGAAGACCATTTATATATCTTCAAACATGGATTCAGTTCAGTTGGTGTTATTTGCGGACAACCTGGGGAGCATCCCTCCGAATACGGGTTTGCTAACCGTTCGCGATGGAGACGATGTTTACCAGGTGCGCTTTAGTGCGGATCTGCAAACAAATGCTTCAATCATTTTGCGAAGAAAGAAAGATCAATAAATCCCCCGAAATTTGCGCAACTGATTTTATGCCTAATGTATAAGTTCAGTTGAAAATGCCTACCGACGCAATCAGGCTTACTCAATATTCTCATGGTGCCGGATGCGGATGTAAAATCGCTCCTGCCGTGCTTGATGAAATTTTGAAATCAAGCATTGCCGTCGCCGATGACAAAAAGCTATTGGTTGGGAATGGCAGCAGGGATGACGCTGCCGTTTATGAGCTCGGCAATGGCATGGCTCTCATTTCAACCACTGATTTCTTTATGCCTATTGTGGACGATCCGTTTGATTTTGGGAGAGTCGCTGCGGCAAACGCAATTAGTGACATCTATGCTATGGGAGGAAAGCCATTGCTCGCAATAGCTATATTAGGCTGGCCAGTGACAACGCTGCATCCAGAGTTGGCACAACGTGTTGTTGAAGGAGGTCGAGTTGTATGCCAGGAGGCAGGAATTCCACTTGCGGGCGGCCACAGCATTGATTCACCTGAACCCATTTTTGGACTTGCAGTAAACGGAATTGTCGCAATTGAACGTTTGAAGAAAAATAGTACGGCAAAAGCAGGCGACCATTTGTTTCTAACAAAACCTCTTGGCGTGGGAGTTTTGTCAACTGCGCAAAAAAGAGGTTTGCTGAAAGAAGATCATTCCTTGCACATGATCAAGCAAATGACAACTCTCAATAAGTTGGGTGAGGAATTGGGCGCGGTACAAGGTGTAACTGCAATGACTGATGTTACAGGGTTTGGTTTATTAGGCCATTTGATCGAAATGGCCGAAGGAAGTGGACTAACTGCAGAAATATATTATGATAAGATTCCCCTGATTGAGGGAGTGAGGGAATATATTAGCCAACGTATTTCACCAGATGCCACATTTCGCAACTGGAATAGTTATAACAATAGAGTCAAATTCGAGCACGGAGTTAATGTAATGGAGGCTTTTGTAATTCTTCCAGACCCGCAAACCAATGGTGGACTGTTATTCAGTGTTGATGAAAAATCTATACCGCAGGTGAGCAAAATTTTACGAGAGGCGGGACTTAGCGAATTCTCAGAACCAATCGGTAAAATGATCTCAGAAAACGAAAAGACCGTTTATGTGCTTCCACAAATGCTCCATGGTTCAATCAAAAAAAACGCCTCAACGTGATTAATGAGGCGGCGATATATGTCGAATAACAATTTTAATTTCTAATAATTATCCGGTTGTTTCCATTACCCTGATTATTCTTTTGCATCTCATCCATCATCTTATTTCTTTCATCATTAAATTGAGCAGGAGTAACTTTTTTTCCTTTCGTCGGTTCTTTTATAGCGGCAAGGTCAACTTTGGGGGACATCTCAAGGGCTTTATACACCATTCGGCCATCATTGAGATCAAGTGCGAGGATAAGTCCGGGTAATTGTCCCTGTACCTCCGGCCCAGCCGAGACAGGAACATCACTGGCGAACCAGGCAACAATGTTATTTGTGTCCGCCACCTCTTTTCGTTCCATTTTTCCGTTGTCGATTGTCATTTGCATGCGCGAAGAGATTCGTTGCGCTATCGCTTTCTGGCACGGGTGACCAAGCAACGTCTGCGACTCACCAGTAAGTTTCCAATTGAGTTTGCGGATACTATCTTCCACAACAAATTTTTTATCAAACAATTCTCTTTGCTCGACCCGTCTCGCGTTGTTAAAGTCACAAAACAAAATATCATTCTGACCCGGTCCCACCATTTTTATTTGCATTCCACCTCCGCCGAACTCGTCACTGTTCTCCTCTTCATCTACATGTTTCCACAGCGACTGGTTGTTCCCAAAACTCAATTCAAATTTGTCGGTACGCGTTTTAGGGAGCATTTGTTCAATAGCATGATCATCATTTATTCGAAGCTGCATCTGCATCGTGCGCTCATAAACTACAGTACCTTCCTTTTGTTGAGCCCAGAGCGAGGTGACCAATAACAACGATGACCAGGCAAGTAATGTTTTTCTCATTCTTTTTGATTTTGGGCCAAAGCTAAAACACCACATTATCCAAAGAAGTTAATGCACCTTGGATTATGGTTAATAAAGGTTAATGAGCCGCGCACATCCCGGATCGGGGGCTAAATTTGCAGTCGAATTGAACCCCATGGCAAAAGCAAAAGAGGCGCGTGGAATTAAGCATTATGAACCCTTCTTATTCCTGATGTTCATAACAATACTTGTGATCACCGGGTTTCAATTCTATTGGCTAAAAAATACTTACGACAGGGAAAAGCGCACCATGCAAATCAAGGCCAATGTGGCCTTCCAGGAAACCGTAAGGCATTTACAAGCCGTAAGGTTAAAGATTAGGGAACCGTTCTTTCCTGATTCGCCACATAGAGGGAAGATGCAAATTTTTATTGACGACGATGTTCACCATCCCGAAGGGAGACCCGATGGCGTAGCAGGAAGAGAGGTTGTTACAGTGGTGAATGCGATTGGCGAAAAGCTTCGGGATTCTTTAAAGAACAATGGGACAGTCATTATTACTAATAAGAGAGGGAAACCGGTCTATGTACCGAAGGATTCCATTTCCACGACGTTACAGAAAAGAATTCCGCGTGACAACACCATTTACCAGTTTTTGTATGGGATAGATTCGTTGCAGGATTCTATAAAGCTACCTGAAATAACTGCCGCATACCAAAAGAGGCTTGTGCAGGAAAACTTGCCGATTCCTTTTGCTGTAACGCGAACGAACAAAGGTTCCGATGAGGAAGGCCCCAATTTCGCTGATATCACCGTCGGCTTTGCACAGCCAGTCACCTATCATCTTGAGCTTGGGAACACGTTCCCCTATTTACTCAAACGCCTTACTCTACCTATCCTGTTTTCAATTTTCCTTGTTAGCGTCACAATTCTTTCGCTTGTGGTGCTGTACAAGAACGTGCTTAGGCAAAGAAAACTCGCTATCCTGAAGAATGAATTTATTGGCAATATCACCCATGAATTGAAAACTCCAATCGCGACAGTAGGGGTAGCAATTGAGGCTTTAAAAAATTTCAATGCAATGGAGGATCCGGTGCGAACGCGAGAGTATCTCGACATTTCGGCAAACGAGTTGCAGAGGTTGAACCTGCTTGTTGATAAAGTGTTGAAGCTTTCCATGTTCGACAAAAGGGAGATCGATTTCAAATATGAAAGTGTCGACCTGCGCAGTGTGGTGAACGAAGTGGTAACATCTATGCGCCTGCAAATCGAAAAATATCATGCTGAAGTTTCGGTGTCCGAGAATGGAAACACCTATTTGCAAGCTGATCGCCTACACCTGCTAAGTGTGGTGTTTAATCTGCTTGACAATGCTTTAAAATACAGCAATGGTACTCCCGTCATTCAAATTGGATTGATAGGAAACGATAACACTGTTGAGTTAACCGTAGCAGATAACGGCCCAGGTATCGCGCCGGAGTACAAGAATAAGATATTCGAGAAATTCTTTCGCGTACCCACTGGTGATGCGCATAACGCCAAGGGATATGGCCTTGGTTTAAGTTATGTCGCACGCGTCGTAGAAAAACATCAAGGCCACATTTTGGTAGACTCGAGGGCCGGCGGTGGAACAAAATTTACCATTACCTTGCCACGGAATAGCCAACAGTCATGACCAAAACGAAAGTTTTTTATCTAGAAGACGAAGTCTTTCTGGCCAGGATCGTGAAGGAAAGCCTGGAAAGTCGCGGCTTTGATGTGGTGATGGAAAGCGATGGCGGGAAAGCGATCAATACGTTCAAACAAGCCAAGCCAGACATTTGCGTGCTCGACGTGATGCTTCCCAATAAAGATGGGTTCGAGGTGGCGGATGAAATAAGAGACCTCGACGAAAACATTCCTATCATTTTTCTCACCGCAAAAACGCAAACTGAAGATGTGGTGAAGGGATTCGCAATAGGGGGCAATGACTACGTTCGTAAACCATTTAGCATGGAAGAGCTAATCGCTCGTTTGCAAAATCTTCTTCGACTTAGAAATGACGAAACTCAGAAAATACACGGCGATTCCGTTAAAATGGGTAAGTACACGTTCCAGGTAAATCGGCAGATCCTAAACAATGGCAAAGAAGATCGCAAGCTTTCCTTTCGCGAGAGTGAACTGCTGAAACTGTTGTATGAAAACCGGGATAAGGTTATCGATCGAAAAGACATCCTGAATCTATTGTGGGGTAACGATTCTTTTTTCAATTCCCGAAATCTCGATGTGTATATTACCAAACTTCGCAGCTATTTAAAAGAGGATTCTTCTCTTGAGATCATTACCATCAAAGGGATCGGTTACCGGTTTGTGGTGAGTTAATTATTTTTGACAGATAAACAAATCATTGACCGAGTTAAAAACTTACGCCGCCGACAGAATTTTTACTGGTGACACCTGGTTGAATGACCAGGCAATCGTTACAAATCGCGGGGTTATCGATGAAATTCTTCCAACCTCCTCATTGGTCGATCGAAGCTCCGTGGAAAGTTTTCCAGGATGTTATATAGCACCAGCATTTATTGACTTGCAAATCTACGGAGCCGATAAAAAGTTGTTTGCTGTTTATCCCGATACTGACGCCCTTATGAAATTGAAGAGCTATTGCAACAGGGGTGGGGCTGCTTACTGTTTGCCAACTGTGGCTACAAATAGCATGGAGGTTTTCCATAAATGCATAGATGCGATCCGAACGTATTGGAAAAGCGGCGGCGACGGGGTACTTGGTTTGCACATCGAAGGTCCATGGATAAATACTGTAAAGAAGGGCGCACATATCGAATCATTCATTCATTCACCGAACATGGATGAGGTGAAGGAGTTGTTGGAATACGGGAAAGACGTCATCAAAATGATTACACTGGCTCCGGAGGTGTGCGATGGGAGAGTGATCGACTACATTCTTTCACACGGCATTATCATCTCCGCGGGGCACAGCAACGCCACCTATAAGCAGGCGACAAATGCGTTTCAACAGGGGATTCGAACGGCAACACATTTATACAATGCGATGAGCCCCTTGCAACATCGGGAGCCCGGTTTAGTTGGGGCAATATTTGATACCAATGTAATGGCAAGTATTATTCCTGACGGCCACCATGTAGATTACGCGGCCATACGAATTGCAAAAAGAATTTTAGAAGATAGACTGTTTGTGATTACGGATGCCGTGACTGAAACCAACCAAGGTTACTACCAGCATTATCTCGCCGGGGACAAATATGAATCAGCTGGTATCCTTAGCGGCTCTGCTCTTAATATGATTGCGGCCATGCAGAATTTAGTAAACGAGGTGGGTATTCAGGTTGATGAGGCTTTGCGCATGTGTAGCCTTTACCCTGCGCGGGTTGCAAAGAAAGAACATCAACTTGGAAAAATTGCGAAAGGCTACAAGGCAAAACTCGTGGTGCTGGATAACAAAATGCAGCTGGTCAAATTGCTCGAATGAAATGCAATGCTCATTTCTTTGGAAGAGAAACCTGGCGATGAGAATTACGAACGATGAAAGGATTGCGACGCAACAGGCGCTAAATAGAATTGCTACAGTGGGTATCAAAATAGGCAAAACGAATTTTGAGACGCGCTAGAAATTATGTGCCTTTGCTCATGATGAGCATCTTCTTTATCAAGACAATTTGTCCCAGGTGGTAGTGCGTATGTTCAGTAACGCCCGCAAGGTTTCGATACCAGGTTCCGTATTTACCATCCAGGAAATTTTCTCCTAATTTAGCATCGGGCAGTTGTTCAATAAGAGCGGCTAGTGTCTCTGCATCCGACCATGTTTTATCCAGCAAATTTTCCCAATCAAGCTGCGACGAAATTGGAGGATGGTCAAAGCTATACTTATCGCTTGCATCCAGGGGCCCTCCTTGTAAAACTTTTATTATAGTGCTTACATAATAATTCATATGGTAGACCAGTGCTACAATGGTGTTAAACGAGGGAGTTTTTGTTGTTGCCTGCTGCCACGTGAGATCCAACAAGTGTTGTTTCAAATTGGATGCAGTCCAGTTTCCTCCAAAATGAACATCTCTTAAATGCTTTGCTATTTGCGCGGTTACATGCATATAGAGAGTTTCAGGTTTTGTGTCTTTGCATTGCTGCGATGTTACTTAGGCGTAGACCTCACTATCGCTTTGTCGCCGCAACGACGCATCCACAAAACGTTAAGCGATAACCATTGCCATCATAAAATTGTTGCATGCCTTCAGCGACGGCCTGTTTAATTAGTGAAAGCGCTTCAGGTGTTTGTCTCCTTAAGAATGTTCCTGACCTTACACCGGCATTTAGTTCCGTGTTGAAATAGTATTCAGCAGTTGGAACAACCCATTCAATCAAATGATCAGTAAAGGTCACATTGTCGAAACCAACTCGCTCCAGAACCTCGGTGGTCAACCTCTCATCACTAAAATAATAGTTCGGCGGAGCCACTGGCATGTTTACATCTTCGCTAGCGTACTTCATGATGTTGTTGAACATTACTTTGGCGGTAGGGCTTCTGTCTGGTCCGGCCCACACGGTGAATCCAAACCTGCCTCCAGGTTTGAGCACCCTTCGTGCTTCAGCCATTCCAAGCTCTGGCTTAGCTAAATGTAACATGCCGAAATTCATGACAACGGCGTCAAATTCACTGTCGGAAAAATTGAGCGCCTGCGCGTCGCCTTCCACAAATTGAATATCGGGATAAAATTCTTTCGCCAGCCGGATCATTGAAGAGGAAAAATCAACTCCGATAGGAATCGCGCTCCTTGCATGGATGGCTTTGGAAACATAACCAGGTCCACATGCAACATCCAGCACTTTCATTCCCTGTCGAATCCCGATGGCATCCAACAGAGGTTCGATGAACTGCTTGGTAAGATTTGCCCACGATTTATCATAAAGACCGGTTACTTCAGTCCACGTGTCGTGTTCAAGTTTCGAAAAATCGTCTTGTAAAACGTTAGCCATGCGAATTATTTTTTAGAATGAGTTGTGCATTGTGTGGTGGTGAATCTCAATAATCGATTACCTGCTCTTGAATTGTTTCCGGAATTTCTCTCCATTCATATTGCTGATTTCGCAGCTGCGGCTCGAAGCCCGCATCACGGATTGCGTTTTGGATAGTCTTGTAGGTAAACCGGTGTGGCGCGCCCGCTGCGCTTACCACATTCTCTTCAATCATTATGGAACCAAAATCATTGGCTCCCGCATGCAGGCAAATCTGCGCGGTTTGTTTTCCAACCGTCAGCCAGCTTGCCTGAACATTTTTTATGTTGGGCAACATGATACGGCTCATCGCAATCATGCGGATATATTCCTCGGCCGTAACCAGGTTATGCACGCCACGAATTTTTGCAAGCAAAGTATCCACATCCTGAAATGTCCAGGGAATAAATGCCAAAAATCCTTTCGCGCCTGGCGGCTTGCGACTTTGCACGTCCCTGATTTGTACAAAATGTTCGAAGCGCTCAGGGATTGTTTCAACATGACCGAACATCATCGTGGCGGAAGTGGTAATATTCAGCTTGTGAGCTTCCTGCATTATGTCCAACCACTCTTGTGCGCCGCATTTCCCTTTGCTTATGAGTCGTCGTACACGATCTACAAGAATTTCCGCACCAGCTCCGGGCAACGAATCGAGTCCAGCGTCCTTTAAAGCAATAAGCACTTCCCTATGTGTGCTTTTTTCTAGCTTGGTAATATGCGCCACCTCAGGAGGACCCAGGGCGTGCAGTTTAATGGTCGGGAACTCCTGTTTTATTTGTCGAAATGTATTCGTGTAAAAATCTAATCCGAGTTCCGGATGGTGTCCACCTTGCAATAACAGCTGGTCACCACCATATTTGAATGTCTCCGAGATCTTCTTCCGATAAGTTGGCATGTCTGTGATGTACGCTTCGGGATCCCCAGGCACACGATAAAAATTGCAGAACTTACAGTTGGCGATGCAAACATTGGTCGTATTTACATTCCGATCGATCTGCCAGGTCACTTTTCCATGAGGAACTTGCTGTTTGCGCATTGCATCAGCTACAAACATCAGGTCTGTTAAAGGAGCATTTTCAAAAAGAAACACTCCCTCATCAACTGTGAGAAAGCCAAAATTCAGCGCTTTGCGAAGTAACTCAGACAAAATCATACTAAATGGTTCAACGCTCAAATTTACGTTAACATTCAACCCGTTGATAAAATATGGCCGATGGTTTTGCCTGAGGGCGCATTTCAGCTAAATTTACGCTTGTTCGTAGCATTGGTTTTGCATCATTTTCCGCAAAAATGTTGTCATTGAATTGAAACTTCTGTAATGAGAAAGGGTTTGCTGCTATATGTCATTGCCCTTAACCTTTGCCGCCTCGTTGCTGGCCAGGAAGAATTTATTGAGCCCCCTTCCAAATTTTTGACGGGTATTCATTTTGCACAGCTCACCGGTGGCGTAATATTAATGCATGGGCAACTGGTGGGATATCCCGATACGCTAAACTTTTTGTTGGACACTGGCAGCGGTGGCATTTCTCTCGATTCATCCACAGCCAGTTATTTGCAATTAAAACCAGTACCGAGCGATCGAACAATTCGCGGAATTGCGGGCATCCGTACAGTTAGTTTTGTCAATAACCAAAAATTAAAGCTCGGTAATCTTGTTGTCGACAGTCTTGACTTCCATATCAACAATTACGACATCCTCACAGCAGTTTATGGAGAACGAATCGATGGTATTGTGGGTTATTCTGTATTGAAGAGATATATTTTTAAAATTGACTACGACAGTTCGAGGATTGAGATTTACTCTCAGGGCACGATGAAATACCCAAAGGGTGGATTTTTGTTCAGACCGCTCATTGCGACACTTCCCATTCAGACATTGAGGGTAAAAGATAACCGTGCTGTTCAGTCTCGTTTTTTGTATGATATAGGTGCTGGTTTATGCATGATGCTTTCCAAAGATTTTATCGAGGACAGTACGTTGCTATATAAAAAGCGGAAAATGTATTACAAAGAGGCGGAAGGACTGGGCGGAAAAATAGATATGCAAATGACAGTGGTGAAAGAGGTAAAATTGGGCCCGTATCGATTTAGAAATGTTCCTGTTTACATATTTAAGGATGAATTCAATATTACCTCCTACCCGTTCCTCGGCGGACTGGTTGGAAGTGACATTTTGCGGCGGTTCAATTGCATTTTGGATTATGATAAAAGGAACTTTTACCTGATGCCTAACTCGCATTATTTGGAGCAGTTTGATTATTCCTATTCGGGCATTGAATTGTACTACATAAATGGGGAAATTGTTGTTGGTGATGTTGCCGCCGGGTCCAGTGCGGAGGCCGCCGGGTTACGGGAAGGAGATGTGGTTGTTTCTGTCAACAAGGTATTTAATCAAAATCTTACTCAATTGAAAGCAGCCTTACAAAGCACGAATGAGAAAGTAAAGATCATTGTGAGACGAAAATCCGACCTGAAAGTATTTGAGTTCAAAGTGAAATCCATCCTTTGAATGCGGGGCTGAGACTGTATTCTTTAGCGTATCTTCAATTGGTAAGCGGCTCGTGTATTATGTTCTTCCTACCTTTACAAACTTTTTTATTCATCTTTTTGTTGTTTTGGAGATATGATACAATTTGACAGATTCACATTAGCGAACGGACTTAGGGTAATTGTTCACCAGGATAATTCGACGCCGATGGCAGTAGTTGACGTGATGTACGATGTTGGCGCGAGGGATGAAGACCCGGAGAGGACCGGGTTTGCCCATCTTTTCGAGCACCTGATGTTTGGAGGATCGCTAAATATTGAATCCTATGATGAGCCGTTGCAAATGGCAGGTGGAGAGAACAACGCGTACACCACAAACGATCTGACTAATTATTATATCCAGTTGCCTCTTGAAAACCTGGAGACGGCTTTTTGGCTGGAGAGCGACAGAATGCTTTCTCTTGCATTTGGCGAAAAAAGCCTCGATGTGCAAAGAAAGGTCGTTTGCGAGGAATTTAAGGAACACTACATCAACAAGCCTTACGGAGATGCCTGGCACAAAATCAGGGAGCTTGCATATAAAACGCATCCATATCGTTGGATGACAATCGGGAAAGAATTATCCCATATTGAAAATGCAAAGCTCCAGGATGTCAAGAATTTCTTCTTCAAATATTATCGCCCAAACAATGCAATTCTTGTTGTAGGCGGGAACGTCACAACGGACAAAGTAAAGCTGCTTGTTGAAAAATGGTTTGGTGATGTTCCATCAGGTGAAAAATACAAGCGGGTTCTTCCGCAGGAGCCTCCGCAAACAAGCGCAAGGAGGAAAGAGCTGCGCGCTGATGTGCCCTTAGACGCCCTTTACAAATGCTGGCATATTTCTTCCAGGCTTGATCAAAAATATTACATCACCGATCTTATCACCGATATCTTAAGTGGGGGCGGCTCGTCGAGATTGTATCATTCTTTGGTAAAACAGAGAAAATTATTTAGCAACATTGAATGTTACCATTTTGGAAGTCTCGATAAGGGTCTACTAGCTATTGAGGGCAAGTTGGTAAAGGGCGTGCAAATGGACGTAGCCGAAAAGGCAATTGGTGAAGAATTGGAGAAACTCAAGAATGAACACGTCAATGAAACGGAATTGCAGAAAGTAAAAAACAAGACAGAAAGCACCATCGCCTTCGAGGACATGACGTTGATGAATCGTGCAAACAGCCTCGCTTTCTACGAATTGCTAGGTGATGCGCAACTGATGAACCAAGAGCTGGAAAAATATAATGCAGTTACAACGGATGATATTCTAATTGAAGCGACGAATATTTTCCGCGAAGAGAACAGCAGTACTTTGTATTATTATTCAAATAACTGAAAGTGATAACGACAACGAAAACCGGTATTGACAGAACGGTGGCTCCTGCGATTGTGGACGCTGTTGATTTTAAGTTAACGCTCAAACCATACAAGAAATATGTCCTGAAAAACGGTATCGAGGTATTTGCGATTGACGCCGGCGCGGAGGAGGTGATGATGGTGGAGTGGGTTTACTACGCCGGGAACAGTTACGCGGAAAAGGATCTTGTTGCATCTGCGACAAATTTTATGCTGAAGAATGGCACTTCTACAAAAACAGCATTCCAGATAAATGAACATTTTGAATATTATGGTGCCTACCTAAACCGTGTCGCTTACAATGAAACTGCGACCATCACATTGCATACATTAACCAAACACATTGCGGAGTTGTTGCCGGTAGTTCGCGAAATGCTTACAGATTCAGTTTTTCCCGAAGAGGAGCTGAGTACTTACAAGAAGATTATGCAACAGCGGTTGTCGGTAAATCTTTTGAAATGTGATTTCGTAGCACATCGCCTTATTGACGCTTATTTGTATGGCGAGCAACATCCATATGGACGGCTCAGCAAGTTTGAAGATTACGAAGCGTTGACACGAGAGCAACTGGTTGAATTTTACAATAGCTACTACGTGCACGGCAAGTTCCTCATTTTTGTAGCCGGCAAACTTCCCAATGACTTGGAACAGCAACTCGACACTCATTTCGGCGACCTTGTAAATAATACGGTTCAAGAAATGAGTCATGTCGTAACATCGGCGAAGGAAAAAAGGCAACGACTCATTAATGATCCGAAGGGCGTGCAAGGAGCCATTCGCATTGCGCGGCCATTTCCAAATCGTCATCATCCCGACTTTCTAAAAGTGCAGGTGCTGAATAGTTTGTTTGGAGGATTTTTTGGCTCCAGGCTAATGGCCAACATACGCGAGGAGAAGGGATATACCTACGGTATTCATAGCTATCTACAAAATCACATTCAGCAATCTGCGTGGGTGGTTAGCACAGAAGCGGGACGGGATGTGTGCGAGGCGACGGTTAAAGAAATTTATCACGAGATGAATAAACTGCGCGATGAGCTGGTAGACGACGAAGAATTGTTACTTGTCCGCAACTACATGATGGGAAGTATTCTCGGTGATCTGGATGGACCGTTCCACATCATTTCGAGGTGGAAGAACATTATTCTTAATGGGCTAACCGAAAAGTATTTTTATGATTCCATCCACACGATTAAAACCATTACCACGGAAGAAATGAAGCAGTTGGCTGAAAAATATCTTCAGCCCGATGAGTTTTATGAGCTGGTGGTGGTATAAATAGATTCATCATTTAAAACCAGCAGTTATGAGATTTCTTATTCGCATCATTGTGATCGCTGCCGTGTCGTTTGGCCTTGCACACGTGTTGCCCGGTATACACATTGACACGTTCTGGACAGCAATTGTCTTCGCCGTTGTCCTTGCCATTCTAAACATTTTTATCCGGCCGCTCATTGTGCTTCTGACTCTTCCCGTTACCATTCTCACGCTCGGGTTGTTTTTGTTTGTGATCAACGCGCTGGTGGTTCTTATTGCCAGCAAGCTTGTCAACGGCATCGCTGTCGCCAGTTTTGGCTGGGCGCTTTTATTTAGTTTGATTTTATCGTTAGTGACTTCCGTGTTGGAGAGAGAGTTGGAAAGGGAGAAGCGGCCGCTGATATAGGAGATTTTATTTTGACCACGAGATGAAATGATTGAGGCTACGCTCGATACCATTTTTGCCTTAGGTTTGCAAACATGAATTTTGATCGCAAGAGTTTGTCCAACGAACAGCTTATCCATTTTTATCGTCAGCTCTTATGGCCGCGAATGATCGAGGAAAAGATGTTGCTGTTATTGCGCCAGGGAAAAATTTCAAAATGGTTTAGCGGGATAGGCCAGGAGGCGATTGCAGTGGGCGCTACTCTTGCACTCGAAAATGATGAGTGGATTATGCCACTACATCGGAACCTGGGCGTGTTTACCTCTCGAAATATGCCGTTACATAAACTGTTTATGCAGTGGCAGGGAAGTAAAGAAGGCTATAGCAAAGGGCGAGAAAGAAGTTTTCACTTCGGGACCAAAGAACATAATATCTGTGGCATGATATCACACCTTGGACCACAGCTCGCAATAGCGGATGGTGCTGCGCTTGCATATAAATTAAGAAAACAAAATAAGGTTTCACTCGCTTTTACAGGTGAGGGAGGAACGAGCGAAGGAGACTTTCACGAAGCCCTTAATGTCGCGGCGGTGTGGGATCTCCCGGTAATTTTCTTAGTTGAGAATAACGGTTACGGGCTGAGTACACCCACTGATGAGCAATATCGTTGTATCACACTAACGGATCGTGCTAAGGGGTATGGAATGGAAGGCGTGCAGATCGATGGCAATAACGTGTTAACTGTATACGACACTGTTAAAGGGGTTCGCGAATACTGCATCAACAATCAAAAGCCTTATTTAATTGAATGTCTCACTTTCCGAATGCGTGGCCATGAAGAAGCTAGCGGTACCAAATACATTCCAAAAAAACTATTTGAGATTTGGGAATTAAAGGACCCGGTGCTTCAGTATGAAGAGTATTTGAAGATAATTAGATTGTTGAACGATGCGGAAATTG
>AR_comb_assmDRAFT_10112199_pt1 | contig 21032 bp, 17 predicted proteins | sample ArasoioldDNA_FD_10543 | JGI IMG/M metagenome (IMG submission 10543) | reverse complement strand
TTAAAACGCTTGGTTCTAATTTGCAAGTTGCTCTCTCCACACAAACCGTTTTGGGAAACGAAGTCGTTGTTACATCTTCACGAGTGGCTGAGAGCATTTTAAAATCACCAGTAGCAATCGAAAAACTCGACATAAGAACAATAAGGGAAACCCCGGCTCCCAGTTTTTATGACGCCCTGGAGAATGTGAAGGGCGTGCAGATGACCACATCCAGTCTCACCTTTAAAGTTCCGAACACGAGAGGATTCAATATTCCAAACAATTTTCGTTTTATGCAATTAGTGGATGGCGTGGACATGCAGGCGGCCACGCTGGGTGTTCCTTTGGGAAACGCAATTGGTCCAACCGAGCTGGATATTCAAAGTGTAGAAATCACGCCGGGTGCCGCGTCCGCATTGTACGGCATGAATGCGATCAATGGAATGGCCAACCTCATTACAAAAAGCCCATTTACATCCCAGGGCCTAAGCGTTTATCAAAAAACCGGAGTCAATCATGTTGATGGAATTGATCATGATCCTTCAATATTGACGGAGTCGGCTGTTCGTTACGCGAAAGTTTTCAAAAATAAGTTTGCGTTCAAAGTAAATTTCGGGTATCTGCAAGGCACAGATTGGATTTCAAACACGCGCCGTGATCAAAATCCTTACTACTTGAAAAGCGCGAATCCTGCATACCTCTCGCTCAATGGCCCCAATAACGTCGCTTTCGATGGATGGAACAAGTATGGTGATGATGCGCTGGCCGGCAGCAATGTTGTGTCTATCGGCGGCCTTTCAATTGACGGGCAGAGCAATCGCACTTTGCGCGTGGCTCGCACCGGTTATTGGGAGAATGAACTCGTTGAGCCTAGCGTAAAGAACATAAAGTTCGATGCTTCCCTCCATTATCGACTCAGTGACAAAGCCGAGCTTTCATATACATATCGTGTTGGTCAAATGGATGGTGTTTTTCAACGCGGAAATAAGGTTAAGCTTGACGGTGTAACAGTACAAAATCACGCATTGGAGTTGAAAGGAAACAATTTTACGATTCTCAGCTATATCTCAATTGAGAATACCGGCAAGTCCTACAATGTGAAACCGCTCGCCGATAATATGGATATGTATACCGGCGGAGCTTCGGATACAAAGACGCCTACCAGTTGGGGAACGAAATTTAAAAACGCATTGAACGCCTATGGCGCGGCGCACGGCGGACTGACCTCTAACAATCTTGCCGCTGCCACGGAGTATGCTCGTCAACAAGCCGATGCCAGCCGGGCGGTGCCGGGAACTCCAAGGTTCGATTCGTTGAAGAATGTGATCACGAACATTAATAACTGGGACATAAAATCCAGCTCAATACCAGACGCGCCAGTCACTGGTGGTGCTGCATTGTGGCAGAAAAGTCGCCTTTACCATACAGAGGGGCAATGGGATCTCTCGAATAAGGTGAAAATTTTCGATTTGCTAATGGGTGCGGATGCGCGTTTTTATGAGGTTATTCCCGATGGAAACAATTTTGTTGACTTCTCCCGTCCGATCGATCAGCGGAACAAACCCTTAAAGGATGGAAGCTTTGGTGGCAATGTGTATTACAAAAAATTTGGTGTGTTTTCGCAAGTCACAAAAACTTTCTTCGATGAAAAATTAAAATTATTTGGCTCGTTGCGGTTTGACTACAATCCTGAGTTCGATCCAAAGCTCACGCCGCGGTTGGCTGCAGTTTACTCGCCGAAAGAGAAACACAATCTTCGATTCACATACCAACAGGGTTATCGGTTCCCCGCACTCTTCGAAGCGTTGTCCTATGTCAATAATGGAAGGGTGAAACGCGTAGGAAGCTTGCCTTATATCAACGAAGGGTTAGGGTACCTCGACAACAGTTACACGCAGACCTCCGTGGTAAATTTTAATGCAGTCGTGAGCGCTGCCGGGAACTCTGATTCGGCTGCTTTGGCCAATAGAAATTTATTGGTTTGGGCGAATCTCCCAAAAGCGCATCCTGAAAAAATAAACTCTTTTGAAATAGGCTACAGATCGGTTCTGCTGAAAAACAAATTAGTGGTAGACTTCGATGCATACATTAACCAGTATGATGGATTTCTTGGCCAGGTACAGGTTTTTGTTCCGCATGAAGAAACCGTGGGTGGCGACCCTGCCGTACTCGCCATGCTTGACCGGAACCGGGATTCAACGGCGGCAACATCAACTACTGCAGCCAGTAAGGGGCAGGACCGATACAGAGTCTATACAAACGCAAAAAACACTTACCACAATTTTGGATCTGCATTAGGTGTTACTTACAATTTTTATAAGCACTACACGATTGCCGGCAACGTTAGCTTCAACAAAATGAAGTCAAACAAGACTGATGATATTTTCGTGACGGGATTTAATACGCCTGAGTGGTCGACGAACATCTCGTTCGGCAACAAAGAATTGGTAAAAAACATAGGGTTCAATATCGTGTGGAGATGGCAGGATGCATTCTTGTGGGAGAGTCCTTTGGTAACCGGCGATGTCTCGGCCTACAATACAATAGACGCGCAGGTTAGTTTTCATCTTCCAAAATTGAAATCACACCTCAAGGTGGGTGGCGCAAATATTTTAAATCACCGTTATTTGCAGTACGCTGGCGGTCCAACGATCGGCGCATTATACTATGTCGCTGTTACTATTGATGGCCTGCTGAATAAATGATGATGATACTGAACAATTTTGGAGTTAAACTGAGATCCGTTCTGGTAATCGTCTTTGGATTGTGTATAATTAATGCGACCTACTCGCAAGAGAAACATACGGAGACGCTAAACCAGGTGTGGCTTGCCTATTTCAACCAGACGAGGTTCAGCAATAAATGGGGTTTATGGGCCGATTTTCATTTGAGAACGAAAGAAGATTTCTTTACAAATTTTTCACAAAGTGTCATTCGACTAGGTTTGACTTATTATCTCAGCGACGATGCGAAGTTAACGGTGGGGTATGCCTACGTAAGCCACTACCCGGAAGATAACCATCCCGGGGTTACCCAACCGGAACATCGCCCCTGGCAACAAATACAATGGAATACGCAATATTCACGGTTAAGGACAAGGCAATGGCTGCGGTTGGAAGAGAAATTCAAAAGGAAAATTCTTAATGACTCAACTTTAGCCAGCGGGTATAACTTCAATTATAAGATCCGGTACAATTTTTCGTTGCAAGCACCTTTGTCAAAAAAGGGATTCGATCCACATACTCTTGCTTTTGTTGTCAACGACGAAGTGCATATTAACTTTGGCAAACAAATCGTGTACAATTATTTCGACCAGAATCGGTTTTTTGTCGGATTCGGATATCAAACAAATGCTCATGACCAGTTGCAGGTTGGCTATATGAATGTGTTTCAGCAATTGGCATCAGGCCACCAGTATAAATCGATCAACGCAGCCAGGATATTTTATTTTCATAATCTTGATTTGAGAAAAAAGAAAGCTTAGAAACGCGTCACGTGCGATACCGTAATTGACCAACAATAGCATGTTAAAATATGGCGAGGATTGAGCCTATATCGGAAGCTAACATCACACCCTCATTGCGACAGGCATTTGAGAAGCACGTAAAGGACTACAACGCCCGCATCACAAACATGAAAGCGACATTAGGCCATTCCATTCTGGCTTTTGAAGTGTACATGCAATGGTATCCATTGTATAAGGAAGTGGAGAAAATCCTAGGAAAGCGGCTTGCGTATTTGTTTGCGTACGCCATTTCCTTTGCGTCCGAATGCCCGTTGTGTTCCACTTTTTTTCGTAAGATTATTATGGATGCTGGTGAAAAACCAGAGAACCTTCAATTAACCTCTTCCGAACAGAAAGTGGTTGATTTTGGAAGTTCTATTGCCAAACACGGTGGGCACATCGCCGATGAGATTTATGAAGGCATGGCAGCGCGATACGATAAAAAAGACATGGTCGTACTGATCGCATTTGCTGGTCAGATGATTGCCACGAATGTTTTTAGTAATGTCACTCAAACTGATATTGATCAATATTTGTTTGATTATTTACCATCCGTAAAAGATTCGTTGAAATGAGTACAGATCTCAAAAATAAAACAGCTTTCATAACCGGGGCTGCGCATGGGCAGGGACGTGCTTCGGCCTTGGCACTTGCCAAAGAAGGAGTAAATATTGTCGCGTACGATATTGCAGAGACACTAACATATCCTGGATACAAACTCGGTTCGGAGCAAGAGTTGCATTCTCTCTCGAAAGAATGTGAATCGTTAGGTGTTCGTTGTCTCTCATTTACAGGAGACGTGAGAATTGATGAGGACATAGTAAAGGCGGTTAACGGTGCAAAAGCTGCATTTGGCAACATTGACATCCTCTTCAACAACGCAGGTATTTGTGCGTATGGACTTGCACACGAACTTTCGGAACAGGAATGGGACGCTATGCTCGGCATAAATCTCAAAGGAGCGTGGATGGTCGCAAGGAGAATTATTCCCATCATGATCAAACAGCGGTCCGGAGTAATCATTAATAATTCATCCGTGGCCGGTTTGCGAGGGATGAATCGACTCAGTCATTATGCCGCTTCAAAATGGGGATTAACTGGCCTCACGAAATCGTGGGCGATAGAGTTAGCGCCATATAATATCCGAGTGGTGTCCATTCATCCAACGGGTGTCAACACGCCGATGAACGACGGCCTCGCAGAGCTGGAAGGGTCAACCCCGAAGGAAATTGCGGAGCGGAGTGCAGGCAATTTAATTGACGTACCCTGGGTTGAACCGGAGGACGTTGCCAATGCGGTAGTATTTCTGGCTTCTGATAAATCGAGATTTGTTACCGGCTCACAGTTCGTGCTTGATGCAGGACTTTTGAGTAAATAACATCATTGAAAATAAAATGGAAAGAATTTACCTAAGCGATTCCGGACCGAAAGTATCCCCAGCAATCTATGGCTTTTACCGGTGGAATACGGATGAAATCAATATCCATAAAATGGAAGGTATCGTTGACCTCTGCCTGGAGTTGGGCATTAATACTTTTGACCATGCTGACATTTATGGGGGTTACCAATGCGAGGAAATGTTTGGTGACATCATAAAAAGCAAAAGAATCAAACGCGAAGAAATTGTTCTGTTCACAAAATGTGGTGTCAACTTGCCGGATGCCAGCCGTCCCGACATTCGGGTGAAGTATTACGACACATCAAAAGAACATATCCTTCGAAGTCTCGAGAGTTCGTTACGCAAGCTTAGAACAGATTATATTGACATCTTTCTTTTGAACCAACTGGACCGGTTATCGAACCTGGAAGAGACGGCTCTGACACTGCAGAAGCTGAAAGATTCGGGGAAAGTAAAAAACATTGGGGTGGTTAATTTTTCAGTTTTCCAACATCAGCTGCTTAGCTCTTACCTGCGCACACCGATCGTGACCAACCATATCGAACTAAACCTTCTAAATACATCTGCGTTGGAAAATGGCCAGGTCGATTATATCAGGCAGCGATACATGCGACCTCTTGCAACGGCACCTCTTGCTGAAGGAAGAATAGCGCATGGCACGGATGATGCACCTGTACGTGTTCGAAAAAAACTGGAAGAGTTGGCTCCAAAATATGGCGCCGATATTGAGTCTATTGCCGTGGCCTGGCTAGTGAAACTGGGCGCGCTCCCCCTGATCGGCACTACAAATGAGCAAAGAATAAAAAATGTAGCCAAGGCATTCCTGATAAACCTGGAGCGACAGGATTGGTATGAGTTATATACCGCTTCCCGCGGATCGATCTAGAACGTCAGTGCGAGAAGCGACATAGTCGCGGGCGAAACAATCTTCCCTGTTTCAGCTCGTGAATTTCTTATTTCGCTTATCCAGTTGTTGCAGTGTTGCTTTCAAATCTTTTGGAACTGGAGCTTCAAACTGATAAGTGTTATTATCCAAAGACGTAAATCTTAACTGGTATGCATGCAAGCCGAGCCGGTCCAGGATAGGCTTCTCTTCTTCCTCGTTCCTCGAGAGCTTGTAATTATGTTTGATAGAGGATAGGAAGATTGCTTTTCCGTCTCCGTATATTTTGTCGCAAGCCACCGGGTGACCAATGTGCTTCATGTGCACACGTATCTGGTGGGTGCGACCCGTATGAATCTGAAATCGAACCCACGAATATATTCTAAAAGTGTTGATCACCTCATAATCTGTAACCGCCTCCTTACCTTTTCTATGTATGATCATCACGCCTTTTTTGGTTGGATGTTCAATGATTGGAGACTCGATCGTATCCTTTTCTTTTAAGGGCGAACCCATAATCAAACCGAGGTAAATTTTTTCTGTTTGCCTTTGCGCAAATTGGTGGGAGAGCAGCTTGTGCAACGCGTCATTTTTCGCAAATACAATCAGTCCGCTTGTGTCCCTATCCAGGCGATGAACGGTAAATATTTTCCCGTACTCTTTCTGTAATATTTTTTTTAAAGAAATGTCCTTTCCCTCGCGGTCAGGAATAGATAACAAACCCGCAGGTTTATTCAGGACGACAAAATCATCATTCTCATAAACCAGTATGTCCGAAATTTTCATTTAAAGACTCAATTATCCAAGTAATCCGCGCTATCAGCAATAGTTACCCACGATTAAAATACTTCAAACTTCTGATTTCTTTCTCGGAAAGAAATCTCCATTTGCCTCTCTCCACATTCTTTTTCGTAAGCCCGGCAAACACTACCCTGTCGAGATTTTTTACTTCGTAACCCAGGTGCTCAAAGATGCGTCGGACGATACGATTGCGCCCGCTGTGGATCTCAATTCCCAATTGTTTCTTGTCCTTGGAATCTGCATAGGCCAGGACGTCCACCCTTGCCGGACCATCTTCCAAATCGACTCCTTTCAACACCTTGTCAAAATCTTTTTTCTCAAGCGCGCGATCAAGACTGACATGATAGACCTTTTTCACTTCGAAACTAGGGTGCGTCAGCTTTTGCGAGAGATCGCCGTCATTCGTGAGTAATAGCACGCCGGATGTGTTTCGATCCAATCGGCCGACCGGGTACACCCTGTCCTTAATGCGGATCAGGTTGAGAACTGTCTTTCTATTTTGTGGATCATCCGTAGTAGTAATGTAATCCTTCGGCTTGTTGAGCAATATATAAATCAGATTCTTAGCCAGTGTAATTTTCTTGCCGTTTATTTTAACCTCGTCCTTCGACGACACTTTATATCCGGGTTCGGTTATTGTCTCATTGTTCACCTTCACATTTCCCAACTTTACTAACTCCGCTGCATCCCTTCTCGAACTTACTCCGCAGTGTGCTATAAACTTGTTCAAGGGCATGTGGTCAAATTCGGGCTTCGGATTTTCGGGTTTCGGATTTCGGATTTCGGATTTGCCGTGGTCCTTAATGGATTTCTTTTCTTTAAAGAACTCTTCTCTTTCCTTTTTCCACAATCGCTTCTCCTGCCTGAACTGTTCTTTCCTCGCGGCGTTGCTCTTCTTTGCAAACCTGCCAAAATTGCCGCTTGATCTTTTTTTCATGGAACAAAATGCTGTTTTATAACAGGATTTATTTTTTACTTGCCTTGTTGGCTAATTGTCCGCAGGCAGCGTCAATATCTTTGCCCCTACTTCGCCGCAACCTTGCATTCACTCGATTCTTTTCAAGATACTTCATAAATGCTTGCGTTTTTTGCTCAGTGGGCTTTTCGAATTCAGCAAAGTCGATGGGGTTGTATTCAATAATGTTAATCAGGTCGGCGGGAACCTGGCGGTAGATCTTAATCAGTTCATCTGCGTCTTTCAGGCCGTCGTTGAAATTATTAAACAAGATGTATTCAAAAGTGATCTCATTTTTTGTTTGCTTGTAGAAATAGTTCAGGGCCTCAACCAATGACTGAATATTGTTGGAATCGTTGACCGGCATGATCTCGTGCCGCTTTTTATCGTTAGCTGCATGTAATGATAACGCCAATTTGAATTTCACTTTGTCATCGCCAAGCTGCTTGATCATTTTTGCAACTCCCGCCGTGGACACCGTAATTCTTCGCGGACTCATCCCTAACCCGCCAGGAGAAGATATCCGCTCGACCGATTTCAAAACATTCTTGTAATTCAACAACGGCTCGCCCATACCCATGAAAACAATATTGGAAAGTTTCTTTCCGTAAGTGCGCTCACATTGTTGGTTGATCAGTACGACTTCGTCATATATCTCATCAAATTCAAGATTACGTTGCCGGTCCATATAACCCGTAGCGCAGAACTTGCAACTCAGGCTACAACCGATTTGTGAAGAGACACAGGCAGTATAGCGCGACTCGGTAGGTATTAGTACACCTTCAACAAGATGGTTATCCCAAGTCTTGAACCGTGTTTTGATTGTGCCATCTGCGCTAAATTGCGTGGTATCGATCGTTAGTGCCGGTAAGGTAAAATTGTCACCGAGGCGCTGGCGGAGCTCTTTACTTAAATTAGTCATGTCTGCAAAACTCAATGCGCCCTTTTGCCAAATCCATTCATACACCTGCTTTGCCCGGAATTTTTTTTCGCCGATACTTTCAAAGTAATCTTCAAGGTCATTTAGCGTCAGGTGCCTGATATTCCCATCGATTTTCACCATCCTGCAAAGATATCACGGATTGCAGGATTTAATTGATTTCACAGATATTTGAACCGTTAAACGAGTCATTGATGAAAGAAGTATTTGTAATCGATGCGGTCAGAACACCGATTGGAAAATATGGAGGGGTTTTAAGTTCAGTGCGACCCGATGATCTGTTAGCTCATGTCATAAGAGTTTTGCTTGAAAGAAATTCATCCGTCGATCCGAACTCAATTGAAGACGTAATCGCGGGAGATGCAAATCAAGCCGGTGAAGACAATCGCAATGTTGCACGGATGGCCGCGTTGTTGGCCGGCTTACCCATTGGTGTCGCAGGAACAACCGTCAACCGTTTATGCGCATCGGGATTGGAGGCGATTATGAATGGAGCACGGCAGGTGATGTGTGGAGATGCGGAATTGATCATCGCGGCGGGCGTTGAAAGTATGAGTAGGGCACCATTCGTCATTTCAAAGGCTACTTCGGCGTTTCAGCGACAAACAGAAATATTTGACACTACTCTGGGATGGCGATTTAAAAATGAAAAACTTGTTGCAGCTCACTATCCATATAGCATGGGAGAAACAGCTGAAAACGTAGCGAGGCAGTGGAAAATCTCAAGAAAAGAACAGGATGAATTTGCTCTGTCATCACAGGAAAAATATTTTGCTGCGCTTGCCGCGGGCAAATGGTCCGACGAAATTGTAAAGTTGAACATTGAAAAGGAAAAGGGTGAAACGATTGTTGTCGACAAAGATGAGCAACCACGCAAAACATCTATGGACAAGTTGGCTGCATTGAAGGCTGCCTTCATCAAGGATGGAACCGTAACGGCGGGAAATTCGTCGGGCATTAATGATGGCGCTGCAGCAATGTTGCTGGCGAGTGAGGCCTCGGTAAAAAAATTTGCTTTGAAGCCAATGGCAAAAATTGTTTCGATGGCCGTGGCGGGCGTTGATCCGGCAATCATGGGCATCGGCCCGGTACCAGCCACACAGAAGGCACTGGGGAGAGCAAGTTTAAACGCAGGTGATATTGATTTGATCGAACTGAACGAAGCATTTGCATCGCAGTCGTTGGCGTGTATTCGGGACATTGGCCTTAACATAAACAAGGTAAACGTCAACGGAGGTGCGATTGCTATCGGCCATCCCCTGGGCTGCAGCGGCGTCAGAATTTCAACTACACTTTTGTACGAAATGAAACGCCGCCAGTCAAAATATGGATTGGCGACTATGTGTGTTGGCGTGGGGCAAGGTGCGTCTATCATCTTTTGTGACCGCTCATAAGGCCAATGACATGCGACGAGTAGTTATTAATATAATAGTAGTTATCCAGAACGTGTGAAATAAAATCATTTAAATTTGCTATTTCAAATTCTATTTTTGCCAGTCGATTATTTTTTTAGCAAAGCAGCTTTTGAGAACAAGATGGTGTCAAAAGTGCTAGAAACTGACTGATTTCATATTCTTACCACGACCAACATGAGGTTATTCTATAATTTGTAGAATACAAAAGTCTTTTTTCGAACATAAAAACTAAGTTCAGATGAGAAAATTCCTCCTTTTGCTTATGGCAACTATTCTTGCCATTGGCCAACTTCAAGCACAACAAAGAGTAATTAGCGGAAAAGTAACCGATGAAAAAGGGGACGTAGTTCCCAATGCTTCGGTGATCATTAAAGGGACGACGGTTGGAACCACTACATCAGCTGACGGTATTTTCACTCTTTCTGTTCCATCCAACGCCCGCGCTTTGGTAGTAACCTCAGTGGGGATGGGCACAAGTGAAATTGCGTTGACAAGCGCTACTTCTTATAGCGTAGTTCTGTCTACCGCCACGAAAAGCTTAGACGAAGTAGTGGTTGTAGGTTATGGCACGGCAAAAAGAACAAATGTTACCGGTGCTGTTGCCACCGTTAAAGGAGCTGCAATCGAGAACAAACCATTCACTTCAGTGGACAAAGCATTACAGGGCGCCGTACCGGGCCTACAGTCCACATCCGGATCCGGAGCTCCTGGCGCTTTCACTGATATCAGGATACGCGGTCAGGGTTCTATCAATGCAAGCAATCAGCCGTTGTGGGTTATCGATGGAATTATCGCCCAAACAGGGGATCTTACCAGCAATACCACAACTGCAAACGTGCTCAGCACACTAAATCCAGATGACATTGAAAGTATTTCAGTACTTAAAGATGCATCGGCCGCATCCATTTATGGTTCTCGCGCTGCCAACGGCGTGATTCTCGTCACAACCAAGAAAGGAAGAGTTGGAAAAACTGTATTTAATTTTTCCGTCGAGGCCGGGCAAAATAGCATTGCCTACAAGAACGACAAGAACAGAGCTATGACGACTAGAGAATACCAAACTGTTCTTCAACAGGCGTTGATCAATGCGGGTTATGCCACCGATACTGCCGACGCGAATACAATTATTACCGATCCCGTCAATGGTTTTGGGTTGAAGCCCGACGTAAACACAAATTGGTTCGACCAAGTTACTCAGAATGGTTCTCAGCAACAATACAACCTCAGTATGACAGGGGGAACCGATAAAACTCAGTTCTATATTTCCGGCGGTTATTTTAGACAAGTGGGGACAACTATTGCTACCGACTTCGATCGCTACAATGGTGAGATATCTTTGACGCACAAAGCTACAGACCGTCTAACCATTAGTGCGATATTAAATGGAGCAGCAACGAATCAACACACTCCGGCCAACGGGGGGGCATTCGCCAACCCAGTTTTGGAATCATATTTCTTACTGCCATGGTATTCGCCATACAATGCTGACGGATCTTTAAAATATGATGACCCTGAGTTCCAATTCCCTGTCAACGGTGGAATTTATAATCCCTTAATACAAGCTCAGTGGAACAAGTCAACGGCCAAGCAAGCGCAATTGAGAGGCAATGTAACCGGCGAATACAGAATATGGGTTAATTCCGTGAACAATTTGAAATTCACTACCCGTTTTGCGGGCGAATACATCAACATCTTGGAGGACCAATACCGTAATCCATTATATGGTGATGGTTATCCAAAGGGTGACGCTTTTTCATCTTACAGAAAAGTCACTAACTATACGTGGAGCAATTTTGCCGACTACCGACGCGATATCAAAAGCGACCTGTATTTCGATTTCAAATTGGGATATGAGGCCCACTTGACAAAGGATTATATTTTGCAGGCAGGTGGTGAACAATTCCCGCAAGATCTGCAACTGCAATATTTGGCTTCAGCAGCTACACCTACAACAGCTTTCACTCTCCCTAGTGAGGCAACGACTAATTCAATATTTTCTACAGGTGATATTAATTTCAAAAATAGATACGTTCTTAGTGGAAGTTACAGAAGGGATGGTTCGTCTGTCTTTGGCTCTAATCACAGATGGGGGAATTTTTATTCTGTCGGAGGCTCATGGAATATTAGTGAAGAGGCGTTCATGGAGAATATTGCATTCGTCAATTTCCTCAAACTGCGCGCCTCGTATGGCACGAATGGTAACGCCAACGGTTTTGGCTTCTACTCTTCCTTGCCAACTTACGCATACGGAGCTAACTATACGGGCTTGCCAGGAAGTGCGCCAACGAACGTGGGAAATGAAAATCTAACCTGGGAAAAGAATGCTATTAGCAATATTGGCCTGGACTTTGGCTTTTTGAAAGATCGCATAAACGGTACAGTGGAATTTTATGACCGTAAAACATCTGATCTTATTCTAGCTGTTCCCTTGTCTCCAACGTCAGGATTCACTTCCCAAAATCAAAATGTTGGCGCCATGACGAATAAAGGAATAGAAGTTTCAGTAAATGGTACACCTTTGAAAATGAAGGATTTTACGTGGATCATTTCTGTGAACTTTACTCACAATACGAACAAGGTTACAGAATTGTATAACGGCCGCCCTGTAGCCCCGGTGAGTTTTCAACAGGTAGCAGTTGGTCATGACGCGCAATCATTTTATTTGCGCCAGTATGCTGGAGTTGATCAAGCAAATGGAGATCCTTTGTGGTACACCGATAGCTCGCGCAGCAAGACGACAAATGTTTATTCATCAGCAAAGTTGGTCTTGCACGGGCAGGCTGATCCTAAGTATTACGGATCAGTCACGAACACATTCTCGTACAAAGGTTTCTCTCTTGCGGTGCAGTTCTATTATAATTTTGGAAACAACATTTACGACATATGGGATAGGTACTTGAATAGTGATGGTCTCTATTACGGTGCATTTAATCAAATGAGCGACCAACTGCACAGTTGGAAAAATCCCGGCGATGTTACCAATGTGCCCAAGATTATTTACGGCGGAAACAAGAGCTCATACAATCACTCCACCCGCTATTTATATGATGGCGATTACATCCGCCTAAGGGATGCTCAGTTGTCATATACCTTGCCAAAGACACTGGTAGCTAAAATACATCTTTCCAATCTGATGGTGTATGCAAGAGGAACTAACCTGGCAACATTTGGACAAGATAAGAGGCTGCCTTTTGATCCTGAGGCCGGTGCTGTTTCGCAAACTAATTTTGACGTGTTTATTCCCAGGACAATAACCGGCGGAATAAAACTTACATTTTAATGCTTAAAAAAAATAGTATGCAAAAAATAAATAAACTCTATTTTATAACGCTGTTTGCTGGCTCATTGCTCATCGGTGGGTGTAAGAAGAGCTATTTGGAAAAAACTCCCTTCGACTCATTAACTCCAAGCCAGGCATTAAGCAGCGAGAGCGGTTTGACCAGCGCCGTCAATGGCGCCTACGCCGACTTGCGTTCAGTTTCATTGTATGGTAGAGATTTCGTGATCATCGGCGACTTGATGGCCGATAACACCTACGTGGAAAAGAAGAATTCGGGCCGCTATTTGATCCAATATAATTATACAATGTCGTCCAGTGACGGAGTAGCTGCAGAGATGTGGATACAGGGCTACAATGGTATTTTGCGGGTGAACCAAGTCATTGATGCTAACGTAACAGGCTCCAAGGTGGCGAACATCAAAGCCGAGGCTTACGCCATCCGTGCATTGTTGTATTTCAAACTAGTCAATATTTTTGCTAAACCCTATTCTGATGATCCAAGTGCTTTAGGTGTTCCGCTGGTGGTGCATTACGACCCTTATTTTTTGCCGACCCGCGCCAAGGTTAGCGACATTTACCAGCAAATCGTTAATGATTTGAAGGCGGCATTTCAGAATGCGCCTGACTATGTAAACTCCACTCGGTTCAGCAAGTATTCTATTGAAGCTTTATTGGCGAAGGTTTATCTATATATGGGAGATAAGGCAAACGCCAAAGCGGCAGCAGAGGATGTGATCAATGTTAGTGGATTTACATTAGTTTCAGCAACGGGATACGATGATTATTGGGCTGATCCAGGTAACCGGGACGATCAAGTGGAAACATTGTTTGAGATCGACGCTGATGTAATCAACAATAATGCGTTTGATGATTATGCGGGCATGTACTTAAACGGATACAATGACATTTATGCCTCGCAGCAGCTATACAATTTGTACAGCGCCACGGATGTTCGGAAAAGCGTAATGCAGCCGGGAACTACCAAAAGCGGATCAGCGGCATTCGTTGTGACAAAATTTCCAAACGCAGGTAGCAGCGACAGGGACAATATAAAGGTCATTCGTTTGAGTGAAGTCTATCTCATTGCGGCGGAAGCATCGTTGCCGTCGGACGAAACAAAGGCGAAATTATATTTGAATGCGCTGGTGAGTCAAAGGGATCCAGCATTTGCAGGATATACATCCACCGGTGCAACCCTGATGAACGACATAATTACGGAGAGAAGAAAAGAACTGGCATTCGAAGGAGATAGATTTTACGATCTTAACCGCCTTAAGATGCAAATCGTGCGCGCAAGCAACCCCGGAGCAATACCTGCGCCTCTTACTATTGCATATCCTTTTGACAAAAGATTGGCTCCAATTCCGTTGACCGAAATACAAGCCAACCCGAATATCGCAGGTCAACAAAATCCGGGTTACTAAGTAAACATTGTAGAGAATTTACAGGCTGTCTTTAAGACAGCCTTTTTTATTTCCCTAATTTTGAATAAAACGGTCATGAAAAAGTTCATTTTTTCTATAATCGCTGTTATCTCCTTTCCCTTTCTATACGGCCAGGATACCACATTGAACGAATATGTCGGAACCTACAAATTTCCTGAAGGCAGCGTGGTGCTTTCAGTTGATATAAAACTTGAAAATGGTGCGCTCTCGGCCAGTTCGTCCGCTGGTTCTTCACCACTGGAAAAAATTTCGAAGGATACCTTTAATCTCGTCTCATACAGTGGCACGGTATTTTTTACACGAGATGCAGATAAGAAAGTGAACGGTATTAAAATAGAAGTTCAAGACACAGTGTTGGAGGGAAAGAAGGAAAGTGCAGGTCTCGTAGCCAGCGAGTTCTATCTTACCCGAAGGAAAATTCGGTAAGCTCGCTCAATTTAATTTCCTGCTGCTGACCAGAGGCCATATTTTTTATCTTGACTGAATTGCTTTTTATCTCCTCTTCGCCAATTATCGCGATGAATGGAATCTTTTTCTTCTCCGCATACTTGAATTGCTTGTCAAATTTTGCTGCCTCGTGGTAAATCTCACATCGAATATTTTTGGAACGTAACTCCCGAGCGGCGTGTAGCGCTACTTTACATTCGTTTTCGCCCAGGTTAAAGAATAGCAGTTGCGTAGCCGTGTACACTTCCGAAGGGAAGAGTTGTAATTCCTCCAATACATCATAGATTCTGTCTACACCGAAGGAAATTCCTACGCCAGGAATGTTGGGTACGCCAAACAACCCGGTGAGATCGTCGTAACGGCCGCCGCCACCAATGCTTCCTATTTGAACCCCTTTTGCTTGAACTTCGAAGATGATGCCGGTGTAGTAATTTAGACCACGAGCAAGAGTGAAGTCGATGGTGAGTCGTAAGTCGTGATTCGTGAGTCGTGATTCCTGAGTCGTGACTCGATATTTGAGGAGTTCCTCGAGTGCGAAAATTCCATTTTTGGCAGAATCAATATCTCCCAGGATGTGTCTCACTGCCGCGATTTTGTCTTCATTGCTTCCTGATATCGATAGAAAATTTTCAACAACTGCGATTTGTATCGAATTTAACCCGCGTTGTGAAAGTTCGCCTTTTACCTTCTCCAAACCAATCTTATCTAATTTGTCAATGGCCACGGTAATATCCGTCATCTTCTCTGTACCACCGGTTTTTTCTGCGAGTGCCAATAAAATTTTTCGATGATTGATCTTTATTTCAACCGGGATTGCTAATTGAGAAAAAACATCGACGTAAATATTTGCGAGCTCCACTTCATTCAATATTGACGTACTTCCTACAACATCAGCGTCGCATTGATAAAACTCGCGGTACCTTCCTTTCTGTGGTCTGTCTGCTCTCCACACAGGTTGAATCTGGTAACGCTTAAAGGGAAAGGTGAGCTGTCCATGATTCATGGCAACGTACCGAGCGAAGGGAATTGTAAGGTCATATTTTAAAGCTCGCTCAGTAATTCCCGCGACATTTTTTCCTTGCAATATCTTTTCAAAATCTTCTCGTGCTTGTTTTTCTTTTCCAGGATTATCCAGCCCGTTGTTAAGAATCTTAAAAATCAATTTGTCTCCCTCTTCGCCGTATTTTCCCATTAGCGTTTCCAGGTTCTCAATGGCTGGTGTTTCGACTGGCTGAAAGCCATACAGTTCAAAAACATTTCTAATTGTGTTAAAAATATAATTGCGTTTGCGCACAACCTCCGGACCGAAATCTCTTGTACCTTGTGGTATACCAACATTAATTTTTGCCATTGTTTACTTTGCTTCTGAACAGGTGAAAGTGCAAAAATAACTCCCCTTTAGAGGATGTGGTTGCAAATCTCTTGTTCCTTGAGGTATTCCAACGTTCACTCTAGCCATTGTTGCTGGGGGCTGATTGTGTGTTCCTGGACTTAGCGCTTTGTGCTTTTTGGACGATCGCTTCGCAAGCTTTGTCGATCAGTTCGAAGGCCTCATGATATGCTCTTTCAGGGCCGGACCATGGGTCCGGTACATCCATATTTTTCGCGGGGTACATTTCGTTCATCAATAGGTCAATCTTTGACTCGTCGAATTTATTTTTCGCAATGAATCTTATTTCTTGCACTACATCTTTTGCCAGCGCATAAATTTTGTCGAACCGGTCAAAATCTTCAGCAACAAATCTCCTGGCCCGCTGATTACAAATGTCAATGCCATTCATCGTGGCTACTTTCTGTGACAGCGGATGTGGTGGTTCGCCTACATGATACGTGTCAGTACCTGCGCTTTCCACGCTCCAATTTAAGCCTGCTTTGAACGCTTTTTCCTGCAAAATTCCTTCCGCCAAAGGGCTGCGGCAAATATTGCCAAGGCACACCATTAAAATTTTCATGCGGGCAAAGATAGTATCCAGTCGCCAGTCGGCAGTCGGCAATCAGCACAGTCGCTAGTCTGCAGTCGGCAGTCTGCAGTCTGCAGTCGACAATCAACAAACTGCCTACTGCCTACTGCAGGCTGCCCACTGTTATGGATTCGCTTCGAGTGTGCATCTTACGTCAAAGTATAGCCATGACAAACAAAGAAATCTTACAAGCTGATTTGCTCGACATATTGTTTGAGCATCGCAACAAAGCGTACGGTGCATATGCACTGAGAAGAAATTATAACGATCGACTGCAATGGGCCTTGGGGATCTCGCTCGGGTCAGTGCTTATTTTAACTCTCACACTTAATCAAAAAGTAAATCCAAGTCCTTCTCTCAATGAATCTCACGTCTTAACCTTGCAGCCGTTTGTTCCTGCTACGCCTAAACCGCCCGAACGACAAACGCCACGGGCGGAGCCACAACGGGCTCAGCAGCAGTATACAAGCCAGGTTAGGTTTGTAAAGGATAACACCCAAACAAATATGCCCGATCAACGTGAGCTTCAAAATGCACAGATTTCTACTCAGACTGTTGGAGGCTTGCCAACTGCAGGACCAACCAGCGATTCCACTGTAACCAATAGCCAAGGGAATGTTGAAGCAAATAATGCAACTGCAGTACCGGAAAGAACTTTCTCAAGTTCAGACGCCCAGTTTCCCGGTGGTATTGAGTCTTTCAAAAAATTTCTGACGAGAAATCTCATTACGCCAGATGATCTGCAAGTTGGCGAAAAGAAAACAGTGGTGGTTCGTTTCAAAGTCGGCCTCGATGGATCAATATCAAGCGCGCAAATTCTCGCGAGTGGTGGTGACAAATACGATAGGGAGGTTTTGCGCGTGTTGAATAAGATGCCTAAATGGGTGCCTGCAACGCAAAATGGCGTAAAAGTGGCCACATGGTTCACTCAGCCGGTAAGTTTTATCGCATTCGAATAGTAAAATTTTTTAAATTGCTGGCCCCATAAAAAAGGACCGATTCATGGCAAGTGATTATGAAGAGAAGAGGCGGAAAACAAATGTCTTTTTGCACTCCATTTATGACTACTCGATGGGCGTACTTTGGCTTTGTGCGGGTGGTTTCTTTTTACTGTATAGAAAGTTTGGCATAGAACTGAATATGGATACAGTGCTTACCACCATATTTGGTGTGGCAGCCGTTCTGTATGGTGCGTTTAGAGTGTACAGGGGTTACCGAAAAAACTATTGATGTGAAATTTGCTTTGATGGAGTGCTTTCATAGATCCAAAGTTTTCTTTTGTCTCATCGGTCTATTTTTTTTATTGAACAGTTGCGGTAGCAATACCGAGAACCAGCAAAAAGACACCATTGATTCAGGCACCATCTACATAAGTGCAGATGAGTCATTCAAACCGGTTATCGATTCAGAGATCCAGGTATTCGAAGGGTTGCATCACGATGCAAAAATTATCCCAATTTACAAGCCCGAAGCCGATTGCATAAAGGACCTGGGTATCGACAGCATCAGAATGGTGATCATTACAAGGAGACTTACCGAACAAGAGGAAAACTTCATCATTGATTCATTTAAACTCGGTCCACAAAGCCTTATTCTTGCTAAAGACGCAGTAGCCGTGATTGTAAACCCATCATCGCCAGATTCGTTGTTTACTATGGGCGAAGTGAGACAAATACTAACCGGTCGATTTAAGAAAAATTTAATCCCCATATTTGACGGCACCCATGCAACCAGTACGGTTCGTTTTGTCATCGATTCAGTATTACGTGGCGATACTCTGACATCCAAAACGATGGCGGCCAAAACCAGTGAAGGCGTTATTGACTATGTATCGAAAAATCCCGATGCTGTTGGTTTTCTCGGAATAAGCTGGGTGGGAAATCATGACGACACGACCCAGCAAAGTTTTTTGAAAAGAGTAAAAATGGCCAGTTTGGAAAGCACGGATGTTCCCGGGCACTATGTGCTCGCCTGGCAAGCAAATATCTATGCCGGGCGATACCCGATGACGCGCGATTTGGTTTACATTTTGAAAGAGAAATATACAGGGCTTGGTAAGGGCTTTGCAAACTTTATGAGCGGGGAACAGGGTCAGCTTATTTTCAAGCGAGCTTATTTATTCCCGATGCAAATGAATTTCAACATCCGGGTAACTAAATTGAATGAATAAAATATATTTACAATCTTAAAGTGAGTAATGTATGAAAATCACGATCACGATTTTGCTTGCAAGCCTGGTAAGTATCGCCGGCATGAATGCGCAGAGCATACCGGAGGGCATCAACCACTTGTACGCGGAAAGAAATAAAAGCGCCAAGGAGACTTTTGAAAAACTGGTGGCTACCAATCCAAACAACCTCGAAGCGGTGTATTGGTTGGGCCAGAGCTATATTGCTATGCAGGATGTAAAATCTGCAAGAGACTTGTATTCCAAAACACTCCAGGCTAATGGCAATGCTCCCTTGATCATGGTTGGTATGGGACACGTTAACCTTATCGATGGAAAGAAAGATGAGGCCCGCCAAATGTTTGAAACAGCTATTAACCTCAGCACAGGGAAAAAAGGTGCCGATGTTGGCGTTCTCAATGCGATTGGGCGTGCGAACGTGGATGCTAAAGATGGCGATGTTGCCTACGCGATCGATAAACTAAAATTGGCATCGAGTAAAGACCCGAAGAATGCGGACGTTTTTTTAAACCTTGGGGATGCTTATCGAAAGGCTCATGAAGGGGGCCAGGCGGTGATAAACTATGACCAGGCCGTGCAGTTGAGTCCCAATCTGGCCAGGGCAGTCTATAGAAAAGGAATGATCTATTATACGCAAAGAAATTGGGAATTGTTTGAACAGCTAATGAAGCAATCGATCTCAATGGATTCGAAGTTTGCTCCTGCTTATTATGACTTGTACTATTACTACCTTGGAAAACTTGATTTTAATACCGCGCAAGACTACGCGACGAAATATATTGCTAATACCGAGCAGGATCCGCAAAATGACTACTTGAGAATTCAAACGTTGTGGGCTCAGAAAAAATATGATGAGGCTATTTCCGGGGCGAAAGCGTTGATGGCAGCGGCAGGCCAACAGACAAAACCCAAAGTATACAAATTGTTGGCGGATGCGTTTGTCAGCAAGGGCGACACGGCAGGAGCAAAGCAATATATCGATGAATATTTTACAAAACAAAAGGAAGAGGAAATGGCCCCAACAGATTATGTTTTACGGGGGCAAATATATGGGGCTACAACTGGCGACGACCAGATCATTCTTCAGAGCTATGCAAAAGCCGCGGACATGATCCCGGACTATTCAGACAAAAAAGATTTGCTTGATAAAGCGATAGCAAGTTTTGAATCGAAAAAGAAATGGTGCCCAGCCGCAGAATTGCGCATTATGTTGGCTAAGGCGAGGAAGACGCCGCTGGCAACGGATCCATTCTTTATTGGTCTGCGTTTCTATCAATGCGGAAACTATCAGCGAGCCGATAGTGCGTTAAAGGCGTACATCGCATTGGCCCCAGACACTTTGTTTGGTCATTACTACAGGGCAAAAACAATGTTCGCTCTTGACACGACAATGATGGTGGAACCGTATGCATCTGCGATGGTGCAGGAGTATCAGAAAACCCTTGATCTGGCCCAAATGGATAAAGTAAAATTCAAGAACCAGGCTATTGAATCAAGTAAATTATTAGCGGGTTACTATAACAACATAAAGAAAAACAAAGACTCTGCCCTTGCGTACCTGCAAAAAGGACTCGAATTTGATCCTACCAATTCCTCCATCCTCGAATTAATTGATTACTTAAAGAAAGCTCCGAAATCAAAAACAGGGGCAGGAGCCAAATCCGCAGGACGAATTACGTATCCCAATCGCAGTGACAAATCTTGGGCCTTAAAGAATAAAACGGCCGTTTCAAAATCGTAATCGTGGTTTTCTATTCATACAAGTCCTCTGCCGCGTGGTGGGGGATTTTTTTGGCGCCAATTAGCGCTAATTAGCGCGAATTAGCGCTAATTC
>AR_comb_assmDRAFT_10249246_pt1 | contig 21039 bp, 20 predicted proteins | sample ArasoioldDNA_FD_10543 | JGI IMG/M metagenome (IMG submission 10543) | reverse complement strand
CAGAATGCAAACGGCGTGGTCCTGGAGTTGCGCGGCAGGCAAATCGGTTTTCAGGCAAACCTCGACCTCAGCGGTTTGCAAATCTCGTTGCGCTAGCCAGTATTTGGTAAAACCGCATCCAAGCAAAATGCCCGGCCTGACGGCCGGGCATTTTCTACTGGTGCTGAGTGGAGTCACTTCACAGGCTCAATATCTTTGACCTCTGTCCATGTGTTGTCTGGATTGTAAGTCGTCATCTGCTCGGCGAGCTTGGCCGTGTTCGGCCCGAGATCCTTCTCATAGACCTTTCCGGAATGACTGACGATGAAAGTCTTCACGCCGGAATTTCTGTATTCCGCGGGATAGGCGACTAGCCCGAATCCGCCGATCATATTGCCGCGTACAACGTAATCCAGCGCGCCGCCGGGCGCGGCCGGGCCCTGCTTGGTCAGGATCTTGAAATAGTATCCATGGAACGGCGTGCGGCCGCCGCCGACGCGGTATCCTTGCGAGGTCGCCTGGGCAACCAATTCGCCAAGAGGGCTTTCCTCCTGGCCTTGCGCGCTCGGCCAATAAAGACCGTCCTTTTTCCCTTGTTGGCTGATGATGCGTTGCGCGTATGTCTTTACGCCGGCTCCAGTGCGGTCCTTTTCGGAATATTCATTCTGCGCATCGACATAGGCGAGGCTGGACTGAATGGCGTCGAGCTCGTTTTTGCCGATGCGCCGAAATAGAATCTCTTCGCGGCCGGCATCTGTGTCGAATTTCCATTGTCCGTTCTTGCGGACGATCGGAATTGGCACCGGAAAATCGTCATTGCCGATAATCATGGTGGCCTTGTTGTCGTCATCCATCTTGATCTGGTGTTTTACATCATAGGCGGCGACAAATTTCTGGCGCGTGGCGGCGTCGGCGACCTCGTCGCCCGACGACACAATGTCCTCGCCGTCCGGACCGAGCACCGTGGTGAGGGCCTTCATGTCGCTCGCTTTCGCAGCGCTTGCTAAGGCGGCAGCGGCTTCATCAGGCGTTTTGAATGCCTGCTGAGCGTGCGTGACCGATGCAGCTACGCAAAACAGTGCGGCCGTGGACAGGGCAAGAAATTTGTTCATGACGTCCTCGCTCAAATCTCAATGGGCGGCTTGAACTGCGCCGGGCACATGTGCGCCGGACGCAATCCAATGCTCGTAAGTCTGAAACTTGACGCCAAGCTTGTCATAGAAGACTCGCAGATAGCCGTCCTGGCCTCGTGACACGGCCTCGGGCATGACCGTTTGCACTTCCTGAGCCATCACGCCGACATAGGCCCGCTCACTGCCGTTATAGCTGAAGCGGTAGAAGCCAAGGCCGTTGTCGAGATGACCGAGAAGTACGACGTCGTGCTTGAGCGCGATGTCGGATCGACGTCCGCCACCACCGCCGCCACCACGGCCTCCGCCTCCGCCGCCACCGCCCCGGCCTCCCCCGCCGCCTCCCATTCGTGCGCCGCCTCCGCCGCCACCACGACCACCGCCGCCGCCCATACTGGCGCGACCGCGCGCCGATGCCATGCTCGCGCCCCTACCGCCGCCTCCGGCGCCTGCGAGGGCATTGCCACCACGACCACCGCCGCCGCCACCAGGTCGTGCAGCTGGCCGCTGCCCACCGCTCGGACGTTGCCCTGCGCTCGGTCGTTGTCCTCCGGAAGGCCTTTGTCCCGCGCTCGGCCGTTGTCCTGCGCCGCCGCCAGGTCGCTGCGCGCCGCCGCCTCCAGCGCCGGGACGGTTGCCCGCGCCACCGCCCGCGCCAGGACGGTTGCCGCCACGATCGCCAAGGCCGGCTTGGCCTTGGCCTTTACCGCGGAAATCCGCTCTGTTCGAAACGCCAGCGCCACGGTTGCCGCCAAATTTGTTGGCGACATTGCCGTTGTTGTATCTCACACCTTGGCGATGCTCCGGTCTGTGCTGAAAATTATTACCGCCCAGGGGATTCACTTTCGGTCGGTTGACGTTGATGTTGTTGTTGTTCCAATTGACGTTGCCGCCCCAATAATTTCCGCCCGATCCCCAACGCCCGAGCGCATAGCCGGCGCCAAACGCAAGACCACCCGCGATCACTCCGCCGGCGATGTACCCGGGATATCCGAAATAGTATGGCGGATACGCCGGATAGGGCCAGCCGCCATAGACAACGCCAGGATCGTAATACGGCACATAAACCGTGTCCGGATCGGTCGGCTCAATGGCAATGTATTGTTTGCTGCCCTGCTGGCTTTTGGTGACTTTCTGTTGCTTAGTTGTAGTCAACTTATTGTTGGCGTCGGCTTTCGCGCGCAGTCGCTGAACGGCATCCATCACATCCTGTTGCTGCGCAAGAACTGCGTCGCCGAGCTTTTGCGTCCAGTCAAGCTTGGTGCTCATCATCGAGAGGACATCGGGCGTAGCAACGAGTGATTTTACGCTGTCGTCCCACGCCTGCTTGTCCACCGCAGCCTTCAGCTCGTCGCCTTTGAGGTTCTTGTTCGAGCTCGCCCAACGGTCGGCTTGCACGACCTCGAGCGGATAAGTTGATGCCATCAAGACAAGAGAGAGAAGATTGTCCGGATAGAGCGCAATTGGCGCGACAAGCGCGTCTAACTCTTCGGATTTGAGAAGCTGGTCACCTGATGTTGCAGCAGGAGCTGCGGCCGGAGGAGCAGCTGGCTGGTTCTGTGCTACGGCGGGAAGTGAGGCCAAAAAAAAGAAAAGCGCCAACACCAACGCCACAAGCCGGTGCACAGCCATTTACGCCTCCTGTCACTCAACAGAAATACTTCTGTATTCAACGCAGAAAGAGGGCGCTTAATCCATATCAAAATGACATAGCCTCTTCCATCCGGAACGGCGGCGCCCGCGTCACGATTGTTTGATTTATCTCATTTTTTTGGCGAGGCCTCGGCAAGGCGAACGGCAATCGGTTTTACGGTTGTGTCAGACGCAATGGTACGATTAAACCTAGGAAATGTCAGGCTATCCAATTATTTACGCGTGCCGAGGCGTAGGCGTCGCGATTGCCTTCGTCGCCATTTCGATACGGCTGCGTCGGCCCAGCAGGAAATCTCGATGCCGACATTCGCGGCTTGTGCGCCGGCAGAAGCACCAAGCCTGCCGGAACGTTGGCGAGCCGTGGGGCTGATGATCCCGTTTGTCCGTCAGCAACTCGATGTCGGCGAATTTATTTATGACAGCACGTTGCCTTTTGCGGGCCAGAAACTTCGGCGCGCCTGAAAATTCGCTTTAGTCCCAGGGAAGTTCGATTGGAAGGAACGGCCCGCCCCTCGTCCGGCATTCGCGTTGGCAATAGCGATCGCATTTATCAGCGAGCTTGACGCATGTGCCTTGCGAGTCTTGTCCTTGCTGCAGGCATCCGGCGAAGCCCCAGGCGCAATAAGAACCGCACCCTGACCAGCAGGGTCCGGAAGCCCACACCGACTCTGCGCGTTCACTGCGCGGAAATGGGGGCTCCGAGGGGTGGTTATTGTAGCGCCAGGACGGAGCTTTTCCCTCGCCCGCAGCCGACGGCCCAGCGGCCAGCAAAATGCCGATCAGCAACAGACAAGAGAGAATCCGATGCATAATCCTACGATACCCCAGAGGCGGTCGGGTTGCTATTCCGCGCAATCGCCATTAGCTCCTTGCCGGCATGCTCGGTCCCGCGGACAAAGCTGATAACAGCGCCCCGAAAGTGAGTTTCGTCTCGCTGGGGTGCCCGAAGGCGCTCGTCGACTCGGAGCGCATTGTCACGCGCCTGCGCGCGGAGGGCTATGAGCTGTCGCGTCAGCACCAGGGCTCCGACCTCGTCATCGTCAACACCTGCGGATTTCTTGACAGTGCGAAAGCGGAATCGCTCGCCGCGATCGGCAATGCGCTGAAAGAGAACGGCAAGGTTATTGTGACCGGATGCATGGGTGCAGAGCCCGAAAGCATTTCATCGGCCTACCCTGACGTGCTCGCGATTACCGGCCCGCAGCAATACGAAAGCGTGGTCGAGGCCGTGCACAAGGCGTTGCCGCCGCGGCACGATCCGTTCCTCGACCTTGTCCCGCCGGAAGGGATTAAACTCACCCCGCGGCACTACGCCTATTTGAAGATTTCCGAGGGATGCAACAACCGCTGCACGTTTTGCATCATCCCGCGCTTGCGCGGCGATCTCGTATCCCGGCCGGCGGCGGACGTGATGCGCGAAGCCGAGAAACTCGTCGCAGCGGGCGTGAAGGAATTGCTCGTCATCTCGCAAGATACTTCGGCATACGGCCTGGATATCAAATACGCCGCGAGCAAATGGCGTGAGCGCGAGCTGCGTGCAAAATTTATTGATCTCGCCGGCGCGCTAGGTGAGCTCGACGTGTGGGTTCGCCTGCACTACGTCTACCCTTACCCGCATGTCGATGAAGTCATCCCGTTAATGGCCGACAAGAAAGTGCTGCCCTATCTCGACATTCCCTTCCAGCATGCATCGCCCGACGTGCTCAAGCGCATGCGCCGCCCGGTGGCGCAGGAAAAGACATTGGAACGTATCGCGCGCTGGCGCGAGCAATGCCCGGACCTTACTGTCCGCTCGACCTTCATTGTCGGATTTCCAGGTGAAACCGACGCCGACTTCGAAATGCTCCTGCAATGGCTGGAGGAAGCTTCACTCGATCGGGTCGGCTGTTTCAAATATGAGCCGGTGAAAGGCGCGGCCGCTAACGATCTGGCCGCAGCCGTACCGGACGAAGTCAAGGAACAGCGCTGGCATCGCTTTATGCAAGCGCAGCAAAAAATCTCCACGCGCCGTCTCAAACGCAAAGTTGGCACGCGGCAGAAGATTATCATCGACGAAGTCGGCCCGACGGTCGCAAAAGGCCGCTCCATGGCTGACGCACCGGAGATCGATGGCGCGGTCTACGTTGTTAGCCGGCGGCCGCTACGCGTCGGCGAGATTGCGACCGTCAAGATCGAACGAGCAGACGAATACGACCTGCACGGGACGGCAGTCGGCTTTTGATCGTCACTCTTGCTTCAGGCCAAGTTCCTCGATCAGCTTTTTCTGTTCTATCAATTGTTCCGCGGCATAACGGCGATATTGATCGCTGCTCATATAAGCCGGCTCCTGGTCGAGCTTTACCGTCGCTTCGAGGTATGCGGGGTCTTCCGCCCCTTTCTTGAACGCGTCGTGGATGATTTTCACGACGGCGGGATCCATACCTTTCGGGCCTGCAATTCCAAATGGCGAGTTTGAAACCATATCCACGCCCGCCTCGCGCAGCGTTGGCACATCAGGCCAATTCTTGCTGCGCGTGGCGGTCCACAACACGAGCAACCGCAGCTCGCCCGCATTCACCAAAGGGGCCCAGCCGGTGGCGTCCGCTACTGCATCGATGTGGCCGCCAAGCAGCGCGCCCGTGGTTTCCGACGTTCCCTTGAATGGCACGTGCACCCACTTGATGCCCTGCTGTTTTGCGATCTGTTCCATCGTTATGTGCAAGGTCGTGCCGGCTCCCGGCGTCCCGTAGTTAACCTTGCCAGGGTTTGCCCGCGCGTACTCGATGAGATCCTTGAAAGTTTTCCACGGCGCCTCTTTCCGAACGACGATGCCGAAGGTGTATCCGCTCACGCCTATGATGTAGGTAAAGTCGGCGCCTGGATCCAAACTGGTCTTGCGCATAAAGGGCGCGCGAAAAACGGTAATTGGGATCTGCACTAACGTGTAGCCGTCAGGCGCGGCGCTCTGGGCGACTTGCTGCGGGCCGAGCACGCCAGCCGCACCGGGCCGATTTTCAAGGACGATCTTTTGCTTGAGATATTTTTCCGTGGCAGCGGCAAGTGCGCGCATTCCGATGTCCGTCGTACCACCAGCCGACCATGGCACGATCAAGGTGACAGGACGGCTAGGGTAATTCTGCGCAAAAGAGGATGGCACGGCAGCGAATGCGACAAGCGCGGCAATGAAAGCAAGACCTATTCGTGATGTCATGCAGGCTGCCCTCTTCCGCTGCAAGCCTATACCCGGCCTGGCTGACTCCGCAATAAACGGACACTAAAGTCGATAAAACTTTGCGGCGTTGTCGTGTAGAACCGCGCGCTGCTCGACGTCGCTGTATTCGGACAAGACCGCACGGTAGATGGCGAAGAAGTCCGCGTAGCTAGCGTGCAATTTCTCAAGCGGGAAATTGCTGCCGTAGATCGTCCGGTTGACGCCAAAAATCTGGATGACATCGCGGATCACCTGGCGCGCCTGCGGCAGCGTAATCCCGCCGCTGTACATGCCAAGACCGGAAATCTTGACGTGCAGGTTCGGATACACCGCCATGGCCGCCAGAGCGGCGCGCCATTGATTGATCGCGGCCTCGGTGCGGCTCGCGAGCATTCCGGCATGAACCAAGATCATGCGCACGTTCGGAAATGCCCTGATCAGCTCGACGGCATGAGCTGCCTGCCCTGCAAAGACCTGCAGTTCGAAGTGCAGGTCGTGCTTTTCAAGTAGGGCGAAGCCGCGCCGGAAGGCCGGGTCGTTGCAGAAGTCCGGCCGCGGCGCTCCCTGCCGCACCGGATCATTGTCCCAGTAAAGCATCTGCCGGACGCCGCGCAGGTTGGGAAACTGCTTCTGCGTCTTCAGCGCGGCGTCGGCGTTTGGATCGGCAAGATCGACATTGCAGACGATCCCGTGTGGAAAGCCATGTTTGTCAGCCTCTGCCTGCAGCCATTTGCTTTCGTCGAGCGCGCGGCCCGGACCCCACATCGCGGTGACATGGACCGACTTCGTAATGCCTGCGGGTTTGACATCCTGCATGAATTCTTCAACCGGGTAGTCGCGCCGGATCCCGAAGTAATCGCCAAACATCCGTGGAACCGGCGGATCCGCGAGCCAAGCGACGTCCTTCCGCAGCCAGATGTGGTGATGTGTGTCGATCGCCGGTCCGCTGTAGGCCATATGATCCTCTTATGAATTCAATTCACGAACGGTATGCACGATAGCGTCTGTCAATATTTTGAGTTCGTCGCCCGCGATCGTGAAGGCGGGCGTAAGATAGATGACATTGCCGATCGGCCGGACGAAGACGCCCCGCTCGATAAATCGCGCCCGCATGACGTTGAGGTCATCGATACGATCGAGTTCGACCACGCCGATCGCGCCCTTGACGCGCACGTTCTTGACGCGCGGCAGTTCCCGGCAAGGCGCCAGACCGCGCTCCAGCGCCGCTTCGAGCCCTGCCACCTGCTGCAAGCGCGGTTCAGTTTCAAACAAATCGAGAGAGGCATTGCCAGCCGCGCAGGCCAGCGCGTTTGCCATGTAGGTCGGACCGTGCATCAACGCCTTTTTCGGATCGTCCGACCAGAAGGCGTCAAAGATCTTTGTGGTCGCGACGGTTGCCGCCAACGGCAGCGTGCCGCCGGTGAGGGCCTTCGACAGTGTAATGATATCGGGGACGACCCCAGCCTGCTCGCCGGCGAACATCGTGCCGGTGCGCCCAAACCCGGTGAAGATTTCATCGAAAATCAAAATCTGTTCGGCCGCATCGGCCGTGCGGCGCAAAAGTCTGAGCAAATTCTCGTTGCGGAAAATCATGCCGCCGGCCGCCTGCACCAGCGGCTCAATAATGATGCCGGCGTATTCATCGGTGTGCTGCTTCAGGAAGTTGTCGAATTTGTTTAGGTCGCGGACAGGATCCAGCCCCGGGTCGACGACAGTCTGCTGGGGAAACGCGTCCGCGACGACATCGTGCATCCCGATCCCGCGATCGGTCACAGACATCGCGCCCTGCGTATCTCCGTGATAACCGTGCCTGAATGCGATGAATTTTATTTTCCTCGGTCGTCCTTTGTTGGTCCAATATTGCACCGCCATTTTCATGGCGACTTCCACGGCGACAGAGCCGGATTCGGAAAAAAATACGCGCGTCAGATTTCCCGGCAACAATGCGGTCAATCTTTTTGCCAACGTCAAAGCTTGCTCGTGCACAAGCCCGCCGAACATCACGTGCGGCATTTGGCCGAGCTGTGTCTTCACAGCTTGTGCAATATGCGGGTTGTTATAGCCGTGGCAGGCGGTCCACCAGCTCGCTATGCCGTCGATCAGTTCGCGCCCGTCGGCCAGGACGATACGGGAGCCATGGGTGCGTACGACCGGCAATGGCGAAAGGACCGTCTTCATCTGGGCATAGGGCAGCCAGACATGCTCCAGGCCCGCGGCGTACCAATCCGGCTTCGCGCTGTTTTTGCTGGCCTGTTCAGGCATATGATTTGTTCCTGCCCCGTTCGTGCTAAGCATCTGGCTTGCGACCTTGCAAGGCCAACTGATGCATTCGCTCGACAGGTTTGCGCGGGAAAAGCTGGACGACCTCAGGCAACGCCATCTTTATCGGGCGCTGAACGACACGTTGCGGGAAGATGGAATCTGGGTTGAGCGCGGCGGCCGGCAGCTGCTGTCTTTTTCCTGCAACGATTATCTCAACCTCACGCAGCACCCGGCCGTCAAAAGCGCAGCGATTGCCGCGATCGAGGAGTATGGCGCCGGCGCCGGCGCATCGCGTCTGGTGACCGGCAATCATCCACTCTACGCGCGGCTGGAAGCGCGCCTTGCCGCGTTCAAGAACGCCGAGGCCGCTTGCGTCTTCGGTTCAGGCTATCTGGCGAACACCGGCATCATTCCAACCTTGGCCGGACGCAACGGGCTGGTCCTGCTCGACGAGCTGTCGCATGCCTGCATCTATGCCGGCGCACAGTTGTCGGGCGGCAAGATGCTTCCTTTCCGTCACAACGATGTTGACCATGCGCGCGAATTGCTTGCGGCAAACCGGGCAGCGCACGACCGCGCCTTGATTGTCACTGATGGTGTGTTTTCCATGGACGGCGACCTCGCGCCGATCGCCGACCTGTTGGCGGTCGCGGACGAATACGACGCGTGGCTGATGTCGGATGACGCGCATGGCATCGGTGTTGTCGGCGGCGGACGCGGGTCGAGCTTTGCCGGCAATACACACATTCCCGTGCCGTTGCAGATGGGCACGTTATCGAAGGCGATTGGTTCGTATGGCGGTTACCTCTGCGCTTCGGCGTCTGTGATCGAACTGATGCGTAACCGTGCCAGAACACTCATCTACTCGACGGGCTTGCCTCCCGCCTCCGTTGCCGCGGCAATTGCTGCACTGGACCTGATTGAGCGGGAACCTGCATATGCGGCTCTGCCGGTCAAAAAGGCCAAGGCTTTTACCGGGCGCGTCGGATTGCCAGAGGTGCAAAGCCCGATCGTCCCAATAGTGATTGGGGACGAACAAACGGCGCTTGCGGCCTCCCGTTATCTTGAGGACGAAGGTTTCCTCGTCGTCGCAATTCGCCCGCCGACCGTGCCGGCGGGGACGGCACGCCTTCGTCTGACATTCACGGCACAACACCCGGACGATGAAATCGAAAGACTGGCCGAGATCGTTCGCGACAAGATTTTGATGTAGACCGTGGCCGCTTACTTCGTCACCTCAACCGGAACCGATATCGGCAAGACTTTCGTCACCGCCGGCCTGATCCGCTATCTGAGAGAGTCCAACCAGCCTGTCGCCGCGCTCAAACCGGTTGTCAGCGGATACGACTCGTCCGTAGTAGAAACCAGCGATCCAGCCGTACTTCTGACGGCCCTGGGGCGGCGTGTTACTGCCGACGAGATCGCGCAAATTGCACCGTGGCGTTTCCGTGCGCCGCTGTCACCGGATCTGGCCGCCGCTCGTGAAGGGCGCAATATCGACTTTGACAAGCTGATAGCGTTCAGCCGCGCCGCCATCGCAGCGACAACCGGTCTCCTGTTCATTGAGGGCGTTGGCGGCATCATGGTCCCGCTCGACTCACGCCGCACCGTCCTTGATTGGATGGCAACCCTGCAAATTCCGCTGCTGCTTGTGGTGGGCGGCTATCTTGGCACCATCAGCCACACACTTACAGCGCTGGATGTGCTCGCCCAACGAAGGTTGACGATCGCCGCGATTGTCGTAAGCGAGCGAGCGCGCGACGCGGTGGAGCTCGATGAAACAGTTGCCAGCATCGCGCGTTTCGCCGGCGATGTGGAGGTTGTTGGCCTGCCACGCTTACCCGGAGGGATAAAACAGCACCCTGCATTCGCTCGAATTGCCGCCCATCTGTAGCGCACCGCTGCGTCAGTGGCTCAACCTGATGAAAGTTTCGGCCATTCCCTCTACGTTGATCAGCGCATGCAACAGAATTGTGAGAATTGTTGAGCCGCTTGCCCACCGCAGCCATCCGAGCATGAGACCCGACACGAACACCTGAGAGATCACATACCAGTCATATTGGACGTGAATGATCGCCCAAAGCGCTGCGGTGACAATAATGACCGGCCAGGTAAACCGGGATGACGTCAGCCAGCCACGAAACAAAAACCCGCGGAACAGGGTTTCTTCCGCGATGGGGGTCACAACGACGACGGCGATATACAGAAGCGGCAGCCAGCCGGTAGCGGCCGCTGTTTGATAGATGTCGACCTGGAAATTCGTGACGATGTTGCGGTCGAGGAGCCACGTAATCGCGTTGCCGCCAACGATGAAAACGATAACCGCGGCAACGCCAAAGGCCAGTTCACCGCGGCGCGGCCAGATGAGCCCAAGATATTCGAGAACGTTGCCGCCTGCGCGCCATGCGAAAAGGCAGGTCAATGCGACCTGCACCGGCGCGGAAATGAATATGAGGAGGCTGACCGCGCCACCGTCGCTGGCGAAGGCCGGCGACTGCATGCCGCCCGCGTACCACATCAGGGCGCTCACACCGGCGAATTGTCCACCCAGCAAAGCGATCGCGCCGAGGACAAACGTTGTGAAAATGCCCCAGGACTTGGCTTGTTCGGTCACCGCATTCCCTTCGGCCATGGTCCAAACGCAACTCGGCGGTGGCGATCGCCACCGCCGATTTAATCGCAGCCGACCTCTTTAGGGCACGAGAATCGATGAGCCGGTCGTGTCGCGGCTCTCAAGCTCCTTGTGCGCTTTGGCAGCGTCTTTAAGTTTGTAAGTCTGGTTGACCGGTATTTTAACCGCGCCGGATCCGACTTTCTCGAACAAGTCCTTGGCGCAGGCAACGAGATCGTCGCGCTTCGCCACATAGTGATTCAGTGTCGGGCGAGTCGCGAACAGCGAACCCTTTGCTTGCAGGATATTGATATTGAAGGCTTCGATCTGGCCAGACGCACTGCCAAAACTGACGAAATAACCGAGCGGCCGCAGGCAGTCGAGCGAGGCCGGGAATGTGGTCTTGCCGATGCCGTCATACACCACGTCACAGAGCTTGCCGCTGGTGATCTCTTTTACCTTCGCGACAAAATCTTCGTCGCGATAAAGAATGGTGTGATGGCATCCATTCTTCTTCGCGAGTTCAGCCTTTTCCTTTGAACCGACCGTACCGATGACAGTGGCGCCGAGATGGTTAGCCCATTGGCACGCGATCAACCCGACACCGCCCGCAGCGGCATGGATAAGGCAGATTGTGCCCTTGCCGACCTTGTAAGTGCGGTTGACGAGGTACTGCACGGTCATGCCCTTGAGCATCATCCCGGCGGCCTGTTCATAGGAAATATTGTCGGGCAGCTTGACTGCACGATCGGCCGGCACCACGCGCTCGACGGCATAACCACCGAGGGGACCCACAAAGGCCACCCGGTCGCCTACTTTCACGTCAGTCACGCCGGGACCGACTGCAACGACATCGCCCGCACTTTCGTTGCCGGCGATGAAAGGCATGCCGACAGGCGATGGATACATGCCCATTCTAAAATATGTGTCGATGAAGTTGATGCCGGCGGCATGTTGCTTGATCTTGATTTGCCCCTGCCCGGGCGCCGGGATGTCGACATCCTCGTAGGTCAGAACCTCCGGACCACCGTGTTTGTGAACGCGCACTGCCGCGACCATGACTACTCCCCTCAGAAATGCTTGGACAAAAAGCGACAACCTCGGCGGCGATCATAGGCAGCCGCCCGGCGAGCGCAAGGCTGCTCAGCGCGCGCCTGATACGCGCAGATTGGCGCCGTTGATATATGAGGCCGCGTCTGAAAGCAGGAACAGAACGGCTTCCCCCACTTCGTCTGCTTGACCTGCCCTGCCCATCGGCAGCATTGGCAAGACGCGTTCGATGCGCCCCGGAGGCTGAATGTCGGTATCGATGACCCCAGGCGTCACGGCGTTGACGCGGATACCTTCCTTGGCAACCTCCCGCGACACGCCAATGACCATGGAATCAACACCCGCCTTGGCCGCCGCGTACCAGACACATTCATTTGCGCCCCCGAGTGGGGCTGCCATCGACGAGAGCATAACGACCGAGCCGCCTTTGCCACCATGTTTTGTGGACATGTGTCGCACGCACGCGCGCAGGCAAAGCAACGCGCCAAACGTATCAACGTCCAATACCTCACGGATAGTTTCCGCTTTGACGTCGTCCAGCCGCGAATTGTCACCGATGATGCCTGAGCTATGCACGAAGTGCGTCAATGAGCCGAAGGTATCGCTGGCTGTATCGAATACGCGCTCGATGTCGTTCTCCAACGCCATGTCGCCCTGGATTGCGATGGCCTTGCCGCCAGCCTTCTCAACCGCCTTGACCACACCGGCCGCGGCATTCGAATTGCTCTTGTAGTTGACGGCAACGTCGTATCCTCGTGCGCCCGCCAGTTTTGCGGTAGCGGCGCCGATGCCGCGGCTGCCGCCGGCTATGAGCAGAACTGGTCGAGGCATAGGTTGCTCCTGAATTCTGGCTGGCGGGATCGAACACGATCAGGCGGGCGTTCGCAATAAACTCGCGAAGAAAAAGTAGATTGCAATGAGCGACAGCGCGGCCGTTACGTAGAGGCCGGGCGCCAGATCCTGGATAATGGCGACAAAGGCCAGCAATGCCCAAACGGCCAGGAGCGCCACGTTAAATGTTCGCCAATGGCGCACGCGCAATGGATGAAGAAATTTTATCGGCGCGAAACTTAATCCAGCAAGAACAACAACGGCGACGGCTGCGGCCCACTCAGGCGGCTCGATCAGATAGAGGTAGAAAGCCGCCAGATTCCATATGGCAGGAAAGCCGCGAAAATAATTGTCTTTTGTCTTCATTTCGCGATCAGCAAAATACAGCGCTCCACTGATTGCGATGACGATGCCAGCCGGGATTGCGAGCGCTTGCGGTAACAGCCCGCTTGCGGCGATCGCGTATGCGGGCACGAACACATAGGTGGTGAAATCGACCACCAGATCGAGCGTATCTCCCGACCAGCGCGGGAGAACCTTCTGCACATCGAAAGCGCGCGCCATCGGGCCATCAATGCCATCGACGAGGAGCGCAATGCCCAAGCACAGGAACATCGCCGCCCAGTGACCGCCTGTGGCCAGAATAAGTGCGAGCAGCGCCAGCGCCACGCCTGTCGCGGTGAAAATATGCACGGTGAAGGCGCGAAAACGTTCGAATGTCGTCACTTAGCCATTGCCCCAATCGAGCCTGACGATCTCGGCCGAACGCCCGGCCAAATTCCAGTTACGACCGAAGCCGCGAAACCGCGATTTGTCGGCTCGCGCGACAATAACATCTGAGCCAATCCAATATTCACTATTGTGGATCATCACATTTTTCCCGGGTTCCTTGCCGCGGATCGGTGTGATCGCGCCGTCGACATATTTCTCAATGCGGACAATGCGGGTTTCCCCTTTCGTCTCATAGCTGATTGGCACTTGCCGTACCCCGAGAAATTGACCGACCAGAATTGAAAGCAAATGTGTGCTGCCGCCGACGCGGCCGGTAAATATCCGCGTCAGGCCTTTCACCGCGAGGGCCGACGCTTTTTCGTCAACGAACAGCGCCGCCGTCCAGTTACCGCGCGCCATGATGCCCGGCAAATCCATCATCAGCCCAACCTTGATTCCCGACAAATCGGTATTGTCGAAGTGCCCGTCGTCAATCCGTATTCCGGACCAGGTCAGGCATCGGCTTTCGGTCGGGGGATGTTCACCGAGTGACAGCACGCAAGGGCAGAAAACAGTGCAGCTGCACGACAGCGCCATTTCCCCTTTCAGACTCCAACTTTCCGTCAACGCATCACTCCCGCTTTTTCTTGTTTCTACTAGACCGCTCGAACCGGCCAATGGCCGGCGAAAGAGGTGACCACCCAGCCGATACCAATTGCGATCAACGCCACGCCGACCGCATGTGTAAAACGCCGGCCGGTCAGCAACTTCTCGATGGTCATGACGATGCCGAGCCCCGCCATCCAGAACACATTCATGACTCCCACCGCGAAGATGACCGACATCATCGCCCAGCAGCAACCAACACAATAGAGACCCTGCCTGATGCCGAGCCGGAAAACCCCGCTTCGCGTGGTGGTCCAATTGGTAAAAAAGAATGGAAACGGATGCTGGCAGCGGTGGAGACACGCGTGCTTGAGTGCAGAGAATTGATAGGCGCCGGCACCGATAAAGATCGCGCCCGAAAACAATCCGCTGACCAAAGCCGCATTTGCATCAAGCAGCGCGACCTGCGTGAACACGATTTGAGTCATTGCGGCAACGATGGAAAATGTCAGCCACACACCACTGTAGCCGGCGACGAGCACAAACGGCGAGACTATTTGCTCGCCTTTGCGTGCCGCGGTTTCGGCGATCTCCGCATAGGTCAGTATCATCGGCGCGGCGCTCGGCATCATCATTATGAGCGTCATTGCGACCCACATTGATCCGACCAGCGCAATGCCGGGGATGCTCCATGACCCATCCGCGAGAGGACGGCAAAGCGCCTGCAAAGTGCCAGTGCCGAGTTCGCTGATTGCGGCGCCTGAGCGGGCGAGCATGAGCGCGAGATAGAGCCAGCCAAGGATAGTCAGCACAATGATGCTGAGCGCTGCGAGCGCTTTCGGTCGCGCGAGGACGTAGCCGAGCCTGGCGGCAGCGGCCGGCAAATGGGGGAAATCGTTGCGCGCGGTGTCGCTCATTCCGGCCTTCTGCATAGCGCATCGGGAACCGCTGGGATATCGCAACTCTTTGGCGTGGTTTCCGTGCCTACCCTGCGTGTGCTAGTGCGGTTAATGCCCAGTCGGAGCGACTGCGATGCCGAACAAACATAACGAAAGCTCTGAGGCGATTGTGGTCGGGGGAGGACCTGCCGGCCTGACCGCCGCTATCGCGTTGGCGGAAGGCGGGATCGACACGGTGTTGGTGGGCAAGAAACCGCGCCAGCCCGATAACCGCACGACTGCCTTGCTGGCCGGCTCGGTCACAGCCCTGCAGACCCTTGGAGTCTGGGCGCTGTGTGAACACTCCGCCGCTCCGCTCAGGGTCCTTCGCATCGTGGACGACACCGGTCGGCTATGGCGCGCGCCTGAAGTGAGATTCACCGCTGGCGAAGTCGATCTTGATGCTTTCGGCTATAACATCGAGAACCGGCTTCTCGTTGCAGCGCTGGAACAACGGGCTGGAGTCTTGCCGCGACTGCGCATCATAGAAGATGAGGTGCGCGCCGCGAACTCGGTCGGCCACGGCGTTACAGTTGAGTTGGCAAACGGCAAATCACTGTGGGCGCCGCTTGTTGTCGGCGCTGATGGACGCCGATCCATGTGCCGAGAAGCGGCAGGAATCGCAGTTGACGAGCGCAGCTACCCGCAGTCGGCCTTGACGGTCTGTCTGCGCCATTCGCGTCCGCATCACGATACATCAACGGAATTTCACACAGCAAGTGGACCGTTCACGCTGGTGCCGCTGCGCGGGAATCGTTCAAGTTTGGTGTGGGTGCTCGACCCCCACGCTGCCAATCAGCTGGCGGAATTGGATGACACAGAACTCGCTGGTGAAATTGAGCAGGCGTCCCACTCAATTTTGGGAAAAATTGAAGTCGAATCCGGCCGCGGTCTTTTTCCGCTCCATGTCGCCACCGTCCGCCGTTTCGCCGACAAGCATATCGCGCTTGTCGGTGAAGCTGCTCACGTGCTCCCGCCAATCGGTGCGCAGGGACTTAATCTCGGCTTGCGCGATGCCGCCACGATCGGTGAACTCGCAGTTGGCGCGCGCCGCGATGGTCAGGACATCGGCGGTACCGACCTGCTCGCCCGCTATGATCGTATGCGGCGCGCCGATATCGGGAGCAGAACGCTCGCAATTGACCTGCTCAATCGCACCCTGCTGAGTGATTTCCTGCCGGCGCAAGTACTGCGCGGACTGGGCCTCTATCTGATCGACAATGTAGCGCCGTTGCGAAGGGCGTTAATGCGCGAGGGCATAGCGCCGGTTGCGACGCAGCCGCGGTTGATGCGCGGCGAAATGCTTTAATCGAGTGGCGGCGCTTTTTTCGTGGTCGGCTTATCGCGGAAGGCCGGGTCAATCGGCAACGGCAGTGCCGCGACGGTCTTTCCCGAGGCCGTTGCGACCTTGTGGTCGAATAATCCGCGCTCGAGGAAATGCGGATCGCGCATGGCCTGATCGAGCGGGGTTACGATGGTCGTGCAGCAATCGGCCTTGGCGAAAATCGGCTTCCACTCCTCGGACGTTTTCGCTGCGATCAATTTTGCCACGGCGTCGCGCGTTGCCTTGGGATCGCGCATATCGTCGACGTATTCCTGCGCCAAACCGATCGCAGCGGTAAATGCCGCCCAGAACTTCGGTTCCAGCGCTCCGCACGCGACGAGCTTGCCGTCTTTCGCCGGATAAATCTGATAGCGCGGCGAACCGCCAACCAGCCACATTTCACCAGGCGTGGGAAATCGGCCGGTTGCGGCGCCGAGTGCGAGGGCGGCCCAGGCAAACGTGAACATCGTGTCGGACATGGCGATGTCGACATGGCAGCCTTGTCCGCTTTGATCGCGTGCACGCAACGCCAGCAGGATATTGATCACAGCGGGAAGGCTTCCACCTGCGATGTCGGCTGCCAGCATCGGCGGGACAACGGGAGATTTGGCAGGCCCCGGTTGAAGATCGAGGAGTCCGGTATTGCCGATATAGTTGATGTCGTGCCCGGCTTCGTGCACGCGAGGACCGCTCTGGCCATAGCCGGAAATTGAACAGTAGATCACGCGCGGATTTAATGCGCGTACGTCGTCATACCCTAAACCCAGCCGCGCCATCACGCCCGGCCGAAATTGCTCGACGATGATATCGGCGCGCTCAAGCAGCGGCTTGAGCTTGCTGCGATCCGCATCATTTTTGAGATCGAGTGCAATTGCCTTCTTGCCGCGATTGAGCATAACGAATGCGGCGCTTTCACCGTCAATCATTGGGGGAAAATACCGCGCGTTCTCTCCGCCCGGCTGCTCGATCTTGATCACTTCGGCGCCCGCTTCCGCCAGCATCAAGGTCGCCAGTGGGCCCGGCAACAGCGTGCTGAAGTCGACGACAAGAAGGCCGGTCAGCGGTTGCATATTTGATTTGAACAAAAAGTCACTGCTCTGACTACTGGATCAGATCAGGCCACGGCACGATGGTGGATTTTACCGTCTTCATCGCGATGGCGTCTGCGACCGCCCGACCTATTCCTTCCTCGGTGAATGGGTACAGCGTCTGCATATCCAGCCATGGGTACTTTGCGTGCGTCCGATAAAGCATATCGACGCCAAGAGGCAGATCGTTGCCGGTAAAGCCCCAGGAGCCGAGCACATTAATGTCCTTCGTACAAATGCGATGCCAAGAGGTCATGATCGAACCCGCGTCGGTGAACTGGCCCATTTCGACATAGGTGCCACCGTCACGCAGAAACTCGATTCCCTCCGGTCCAGCGCTGGGGTGTCCTGAGCAGTCCATGACGAGATCGGCCCCGAACCCGCCGACGATATCCCGAACCCGCTTGATACGATCGTTCGAAGTCGTGACCTCCTCAATGTCTACAGTCGCTCCAGCTCCGAACTTGCGCGCAAGCGCAAGACGCGGCGTTTCAGGTGCTCCAATACAAATTACTCTGCCCGCTCCCATCTCCTGCGCGGCTGCGACCGCGAGAATCCCGATCGGGCCAGACCCCTGAATGACAACAGTGTCGCCCCATTTGAATCCGCCGGCGCGTGTCGCACGGTTGAACGCACGAATGCATGACGTCAGGGGCTCCGACAGGGCGCCGAGCCGCAGCGACATATCGTCTGGCAACTTGTAAATCTTGGTGCCTGGAAGCATTTCCAGATCCACGTAAACATATTCCGCCCATCCACCCCACAGATGTGGCGCTTTATCAAATCCGAGGTACCGACCGTAATAGACTGGAGTCAGACATTTGTTGGCAGTCTCAGGATAGTGGATGCAGTAGTAGCAGTGCCCACACGGCATGAGCGGAGGAATCATCACCTTCGATCCCACCTTAAGTGGCTTGCTCATAAAGTCTTCGTTGAGCTCAGCGCCCAACTCGACAATGACGCCACCAAGCTCGTGCCCGAGCGTGAATGGCCATGGAAGTTTTTTAGGCCAATGACCTTTGAGGATATGCAGATCGGTGCCACAAACTCCGCAGGCTCCGATCTTGATGAGTGCCGCCTTCCGGGAAATAGCCGGCCACGGAACGGTGCGGATCATCGGCTCGGAGCCGGGACCGGAAAATGTGGAGACGCGAATCTGTTGCATGCCACCCTTCTCTCCAAATTTCGTTGGTCTGGTACTTACCAAACCAAACAGACCCCATGAATAGAGTTTGCGTCTTTGTTGGCCGCTCCTGACCTCTTGGCGCGACCCTTGCATTCCTCTAAACGGCAAGCTTGAGTTTTGGAAGGATGTCCATGAAAAGCCCACGCCAGTTCTTTGCAGCGCTCGCTGCCGGCGCGCCGGCACCTCTGCGTGAGTTGCCTGTCAGATTGGAGCGCATGGTCCATTTCGTTCCGCCGCATAATGACAAGCTCCGGGCCAAGGTAGCCGAGCTGGCGAAACAGGTCGATGTCGTGCTTGGCAATCTTGAGGACGCCATTCCGATTGAAGCGAAGCAGGCAGCACGTAAGGGCTTTATCGAGATGGCAAAGGCTGTGGACTTCGGCGCGACCGGCCTATGGACACGCGTCAACGCGCTCAATTCGCCATGGGCGCTCGACGACATCACCGAAATCGTCGGCACAGTCGGCAACAAGCTCGACGTGATCATGTTACCCAAGGTCGATGGTCCATGGGACATCCACTATCTCGACCAGTTGCTCGCTCAACTTGAAGCGCGCCACAAGCTGCGTAAACCGATTCTGATCCATGCCATTCTCGAAACCGCGCAGGGCGTGAACAATGTGGAAGCAATCGCCACCGCTTCCCCGCGCATGCACGGCATGAGCCTGGGGCCTGCCGATCTCGCCGCTTCACGTGCAATGAAGACGACGCGTGTCGGCGGAGGTCACCCTGAGTACAAGGTGCTTGCCGACGCGGAGGGTAAATCGCCGCGCGCAACGTCGCAGCAGGATCTGTGGCACTACACCATCGGCAAGATGGTCGACGCCTGCGCAGCTGCCGGTATCAAACCATTCTACGGCCCCTTCGGAGATTTTTCCGATCCCGCGGCATGCGAGGTGCAATTCCGCAATGCGTTCCTGATGGGCTGTCTCGGAGCGTGGTCGCTTCACCCTTCTCAGATCGATATCGCCAAAAAAGTATTTTCGCCCGATCCAGCTGAAGTCGCCTTTGCCCAAAAGATAGTTGCCGCGATGCCGGATGGCGCCGGTGCGGTGATGATTGATGGCAAGATGCAGGACGACGCCACGTGGAAACAGGCCAAGGTTCTTCTTGACCTCGCCAAGCTGGTGGCTGCAAAGGATCCGGAGATGGCTGCGCGCTACGCACTGTAGTTAGCGAAAGCAGAGCCCTCGCCATGGACAAAACGCGTAACGCCAAATTCAAAATCGGTCAGATTGTCAAACACCGCGTCTACCCATTTCGCGGCGTCATCTTCGACATCGATCCGGTCTTCAACAACACTGATGAATGGTGGCAGGCAATTCCCGCCGAAATCCGGCCACGCAAGGACCAACCGTTCTATCATTTGTTCGCTGAAAACGCGGAAACCGAATATATCGCTTACGTCTCGGAACAAAATTTATTGCCGGACACATCCGGGGTGCCGATCCGTCATCCCGATGTTGCTGAAGTCTTCGAGCCTGATGAAAGTGGCGGTTATCGGCCACGTCACAGTCAAATGCACTAACAAAAAAGGCGCGGACCGAGGTCCGCGCCTTTCCAATTCGATTTGAAGGGAACTATTTTTTCTGGGCGGGTGCTGGTGCCGGCGCAGGCGTCGGCGCGGTGCCTGCAGGGGCCTGGCTCTGTTGTCCTTCGAGTTTCTTCCGCGCTTCTTCCGCTTTCTTCTGAAGCTCTTCTTGCAGTTTCCGTTGCTGCTCCTCGAAGGCCTTCGGATCGGTCGGCGGTCCGTCATAAGCTTTGGCGAAATCATTCAGAGGCAACGGCAGGCTGATCGGCGTGCCTTGCATGTTGATGGCCTGCACAACGATGTTCTGGCCCTTCTTCATCTTGGCGATCATGTCGTCGGTTACCGGATAATCCGCCATACAACCGACCGGGAAACAAATCTTGTAGGGCGACTGCGCCGGCTGGTTCTGATCGATCAGCAGACGGGTGCCATGGGAAAGTTGCATACCGAGCGGAACCGTAACGCGCAGAACTTTCTGTTCGCCCTCCGGCTCGAACAACTGAACAATTGCGACGGGCATGCCATTTTCGAGGCGGCCATCTTTGGTGATGACGCAAACCTGCTTGTTATTGGTGTCAGCGCCTTTGCCGCAGACTTTCATCCAAGGCGAGTACATCAGCTGGGGCTGGTCTCCTGCGGCCTGCTGCCCTTGCTGTGGTGGCTGTGCAGGTTGCGCGGGCTGCGCGGCGGGCGCTTGCTTCTGTGCAGGCGCCTGTTTCTGCGCGGGTGCTTTTTGCTGTGGTTGCTGCGGCTGCTGCGCCAGCGCGGGCGCTGCTATCAAAAACGCCGACAGCGTTCCGGCCAACGCGGCGGTCAGCGCCCGGCCCAACGGCCGAGCCGGTGCGATCCAATGATCCATTGCAATAATCCCTTACTTCTTCGCGTTCGCGGCCCTTGGCTCCCGAACGGTGCTTACAGGCGGCTCTCTCCGTGCCAAATACGGCGGGAG
>AR_comb_assmDRAFT_10219783_pt1 | contig 21051 bp, 14 predicted proteins | sample ArasoioldDNA_FD_10543 | JGI IMG/M metagenome (IMG submission 10543) | reverse complement strand
CTTACGGATATCGCAGGCGCAAGATTGCGTCCATACGGAAACTCAATCCGCATTTTTGGGGCGTGGTCCGGGTCGGCGTTGCTAGCAGGCCTCCGCCTGTAAGCCCAGGCGTAAAGTATTAAGCTGCTCCCTCTGGCCTTTCTGTCCTATGGACAGGACTAGCCGGTTGGCACCAAAAACCGGGAAACCAACAACCAACTACCATCGTCTGATACAGTTACGTCGGCCGGAGGTGCCCCTTTGAAGAAGCTCGCTCTTGCTCTCTCCCTGTTCTTCGTTGTTGGCGATTCACATTCCGCGCAGGCTCAAAGCAAACACGCTCCCTCACTCAGCGAAGGCCTCAGCCTTAGAGCCATCAACGGTCACGAAATCTCTCCCGACGGCAAATTCATGGCCTATCGCATCCGCGAAACCGATTGGAAAGAAAACGCTTACGTCCGTCAAATCTGGTTGCTCAACGTAGCTACCGGCGAATCGTTCCAGTTTACCCGCGGCAAGAAATCTGCCGGTGCGATGGAATGGTCCCCCGACGGCCGCTGGCTTGCCTTCGTCACCGAACGCGAACCCGCCGGCATCCTTCCCGAAGAAAAGAAAGACGACAAGGACAAAAAGAAAGACGACGATTCGAGCGAAAAGCCCGCCGCTCAGCAGATTTGGCTCATCTCACCCACTGGCGGCGAAGCCTGGCAGCTCACTCGACATCCCACCGACATTGGCGGCTTCCACTGGTCAAAGGATTCGACACAAATCGCCTTCACCAGCTCTGCGGCCGAGAGCAAAGCCGAAAAGGACCGTAAGGAAAAATACTCCGACTACGAAGTTTTCGAGGAAGACTACCGTCAGAACCAGATCTGGGCCGTCGATGTTCCCGCCGCCGAAAAAATGTTTCTTCCCGTAAAAGCCACGCCGCTCACCAAAGACTCCAAGCTCAATATCAACGGCTTCAGCTGGTCCCCTGATTCCAAGCTCATCGCCTTCGCTGCCGCAAAAAGTCCTTCGCTTCCCGCCGCCATCGACACAGACATCTACCTTCTCGATCTCGCGCACGACAATCAGGTCCGTCTGGCTGTCGCCCTCCCCGCTCCTGACAACAATCCCGTTTTCTCTCCCGACGGCAAGCAGCTCGCCTTCACCTCCGCTCTCGATCAGCAATATTTCTTCTACGCGAACAGCCACATCGCTGTCGTCGACGTGGACAAAGTCTTCTCCGCACCGGCCAGATCTACCTCTGATGTTCGCAACCTCACGGCCAAGTTCGACGAAGACCCCGACCTCATCGATTGGGGTCCCGACGGCATTTATTTCGCCGCCCAGCAAAAAACCACCGGTCACCTTTTTCGCCTCAATCCACAAACTGCGCAGGTTACGCGCATCACCGCGCCCGAGGCCTTCTACTTCTCCGGCGTTTCTTTCACCAAGGATTTCAAAACCATGGCCGTCGCCGCCGATGACGCCACGCACATGGTCGAACTTTTCGTCTCGCCCACCGACAACTTCGCTCCGCGCAAGCTCACCGACATGACCGCGCAGATCGCCGACTGGAAACTCGGCACCGCCGAAGTCATCTCATGGAAATCCCAGGACGGCGCCACCATAGAAGGCGTCCTCCGCAAGCCTTCCGACTACGATCCCGGGAAAAAATACCCGTTGCTCGTCGTCATCCACGGCGGTCCCACCGGCGTCTCTGACCCAACCCTCTCCGCCGGCGATTCCTACTATCCCATGCAAACCTGGCTCGCGCGCGGCGCACTCGTCCTGCAGCCCAACTATCGCGGCAGCGCCGGCTACGGCGCCGCCTTCCGAGCCCTCAATGTTCGCAACCTGGGCGTCGGCGACATGTGGGATGTCATGAGCGGCGTGGACTCACTCATCGCCAAAGGCATCGTCGATCCGAGCAAGCTCGGCTCCATGGGCTGGTCGCAGGGCGGCTACATTTCCGCTTTCCTCACCACCAACACCGACCGCTTCAAAGCCATCTCCGTCGGCGCCGGCATCAGCGACTGGTCCACCTACTACGTCAGCACCGACATCACGCCCTTCACGCGCCAGTATCTTCACGCCACGCCGTGGGATGATCCCACCATCTACGCCAAAACCTCGCCCATCAGCAATATCAAAAAAGCCAAAACGCCGACGCTTATCCAATCCGGCAGTGCCGACAAGCGCGTTCCCCCTCCCGACAGTTTCGAGCTCTACCGCGGCCTGCAGGACCAACGCGTAGACTCCCGCCTCATCCTCTACACCGGCTTCGGCCATCCCATCACCAAACCCAAATCCAATCGCGCCGTCCTGCAAGCAAACCTCGACTGGTTCAACCACTACCTCTGGGGCGACCCCTTCCCCAAAGACTCCGCCCTCCTGGGCTCCAGCCAACTCGAACCTTCAGCGCCGGCAAAATAGACTTTAGGCATTCGATTGCCGTCTAGTAAACTATCCAACACGTACTGTGGTATTCCCTTTTTCCACTAATCGTTATCCGGAGATCCCCTGCCCCAGGGCCCGCTACGCCGGAGTTTTGTGCAAAGCTTTTTTGCCTTTCTTTTTCTTGGTTTGGCTTGCACTTCCGCGCAAAATCCCGAAGCCTCTCGGCTCGAGCGATCCGCCGCGCAGAAATACCAGGCCGGTGAGCTCACGCGCCAGCGAACTTGCCCCCGACGATGACGATCTCCGCGAAAATCTCGGCGCCGCACTGCAAAAAACCGGCCGCCTCGATGAATCCAAAAAGCCTTCGCCGAAGCCAGGCGCCTCCGTCCCTCCGGGACGTAAGAGGCCCAGTCGTCTAAGCACCGCACAATCGGCCCATGGTGGGCGTTCCCTTTACAGGCTTTCGCGCCGCACGTATAGTGTCCTTCAGCGTCCGCCAACGCATCTCCGCGCGAGGTATAGCATGGCCATCGGCTGGGTACTCTTGATTGCCGTCGTCATCATCATCGTCATCCTCATTGGGATGTACAACAGCCTGGTCCGCTTGAAAGTTCAGGTGGACAACGCCTGGGCGGACATTGACGTTCAGCTCAAGCGCCGCTACGACCTTATCCCCAACCTCGTCGAAACCGTAAAAGGCTATGCCGGCCATGAAAAGGGCACCCTCGAAGCCGTCATCAATGCCCGCAACCGCGCCATGACCGCCACCAACCCCGGCGAGAAAGCCGCCGCGGAAAACATGCTCTCCGGCGCCCTCAAGAGCCTTTTCGCTCTTTCAGAAGCCTATCCCCAGCTCCGCGCCATCGAAAGCTTCACCTCCCTGCAAAACTCCCTCACCCAGATCGAAGATACCGTGCAAAATGCACGCCGCTACTACAATGCCGTTGTGCGCGATCTCAACACCAAGATTCAGCAGTTCCCCACCAACATTTTCGCCGGCATGCTCGGCTTCAAGCCCCGGGAATTTTTCGAAGTCACCTCCACCGCCGAACGCGAAGCCCCCAAAGTCAGCTTCGGCACGCCATCCGCTCCGACCGCCTGAGGTTCAGAGAGGGAATCCCTTGGCCTTGCCCTTCTCCATCTCTAAAGACTTGTCATCGCGAGCAGCACGGGCCAATTTTTCTCTCATGCGCGAAGCACATGTCGGCGTGCGTAGCCGAGGCACCTCAGCGTGATCGCAACGCAACAGAAATCGTTCCGCCCGTATCGACTTGACCCTGCCCGCTTTTTTCTTTACCTCATTACTTCCTTGCTTCTTCTTTCCTTTCCCCTGCTCGCCAAAGAACTCCGCATCGAACGCTTCAACGCACAAATCGACGTTCTCCCTGACTCCACCGTCTCCGTCACTGAATCCATCACCGCCCATTTCCTCGGCGGTCCCTGGCACGGCCTCTACCGCAAAATCCCGGTCGAGTACTTCACCCCGCAAGGCATGAACTATTCCCTGTTTCTCGACGTCAAACGGATTAGCGACGGCGCCGGCCACCCGCTCAAGTACGAATCCTCTCGCGAACGCCACTACCGCAAACTCAAAGTCTTCATCGACAACGCCGACGACTCCGTCCAGACCATCAACATTGAATACACCGTCTCCGACGCATTGAAATTTCACGAAGACTTCGATGAGTTCTACTGGAACGTCACCGGGGACGAGTGGGATGTCCCCATCAACTCCGCCTCTGCCACCATCACTCTTCCCTCCTCCGCGAAAAACCTCCGGGCTAACTTCGCCACCGGAGCCTATCGCTCGCGTGGACAGGATGCCGAACTCTCCATCACCGGCAACGGAGTTGAAATTCACACCTCCGCACCGCTCCCCTATCATCACGGCCTCACCGTCGCCATCGCTTTCGACAAAGGCGCTCTCCGCGAGCCCACCGCCTTCGATAAAGCCGTTCTCTTCTTCCGCAGTAACTGGCCGCTGCTCCTTCCCTTGCTCATCGCCGCCATCATGTTTTGGATCTGGTACACCAACGGCCGCGATCCCCGCCTGCGCCCCATCGCTGCGCAATACGAACCGCCCGATCAGCTGACGCCCAGCGAAGCAGGCACGCTTGTCGACAACTCCGCCGATATGCGCGACATCACCGCCGCCATCGTGGACCTGGCTGTCCGCGGCTACCTCGTCATCCAGGAACGCTCCGAATCCCGCATGATGGGCTTATACAAATCGCAGGACTACAGCTTCATCCTTAAGAAAGGCCGCGCTGAATGGTCCTCTCTTAAGCCCCACGAACAGTCTCTCCTTGACGGCATCTTCAGCGTCGGCCAACCTGAAGAAGTCGTGGATATAGAAGACCTCCACAACGTCTTCTACAAAAATATCCCCATCATCAAGAATCAAGTCTTCGCACAACTTCTCGGCCGCGGCTACTACCTCCACCGTCCCGACACTGTGCGCGCCACGTACATCGGCGCCGGCCTCGTCATCGGCTTTCTTGCCATCTGGGGAGGCGCCGCCGTCGGCCGCGGTCTCGGTATGGCCGGCGCGCCGTTCGTCATCGCGGGAATCCTCAGCGCCGCTATCGTCTGCGGCTTCGGCTGGTTCATGCCTGCGCGCACTGGCAGCGGCACCCGCGCCCTCGAAGGCGTACTCGGCTTCGAAGACTTCCTGACTCACGTCGAAGCCGACCGCTTCAACCGCATGATCAAAACGCCTGAAATGTTCGAAAAATTCTTGCCCTTCGCCATGGCTCTAGGCGTCGAGAAAAACTGGAGCAAGGCCTTCGCCAACATCTACACCCAACCGCCCAGTTGGTACCAGGGCGGCAATTTCAGTTCCGGCTTTTACCCCTACCTGTTCGTCAACAACATCAACGCCATGTCGTCGCAGGCCGCCACCACCTTCGCCTCCGCTCCACGCAGTTCCGGCGGATCCGGCTTCAGCGGTGGCGGCGGCAGTTCCTCTGGTGGCGGGTTCGGCGGCGGCGGCGGCGGCGGTTTCTAGCCTGCGTTTGTAGCGGCCACGTTCGGCTGAAATGCGAATCCAGCTGCATGGTATCGTCAAAGTTTTCAGGATGCGGGGGTGTCAGCGCCGCGCAAACGCCGCACAAGAAAAATGGTTTTAGCCTGAAGACCTCTAGGCAAACTTCCAATGTCCTACTACATGGAATTCGAACTCACCGTAGCCGGCCTAATCCTCGGCATCGGCCTCCTGGTTTTCGTATTCCGCCGCTGGATCAACCGCCAGTAACCATCTCAGCCATTCTGCAGCAACTCCTTCACATACCCCGCCGTCAGCGGTATCCTGCGCGCCCACACTCCGGTCGCTTCAAACGATGCTGCAGCCACTGCCGCCGGCACAACTTCATTCGCCGCCTCGGACCCGCCGCCGAATCCCTTATCGTCCCGCGAAATCGTTACCAGTTGAATCTCCGGCATCTCTTCCATCGTCAAAATTTTGTAGCGGCTCCAATTGGTGCTCCTCACTTTCGATCGATCAAATGTAACCTCTTCCTTCGGCGCCTCGCTCAATCCCATCACCACCCCGCTCTTCATACACCGCTCCAGTTGCCGCGGATTGATGATTTTCCCGTGTTCACACCCAATCGTGAATTTTGTCACCCGCACCGGTCGCCGGTGCCACCGTTGCTTCCGCAATGCCCACCGAGTACGCATTGGACCGCACGATGGAAGCACACGCCTCGCCCAGTCAGTTCCTTCGGCGTGCTTCCCACCGCGCCGCCTTCGCCGTCGCCTGCAAAATATCGATCAGCCTTTGATCCGTGGTGTGCGCAATCCGGAATTCAATCGGATCCATCCCGGCCGCGGCCGCTGCTTCATTCAGGAACCCTTCGAGCGCAAAACCCTGCTGCCGCTGCCCCGGAGCCCGCATGATGTTTCCGCGCAGGCCGCCCGACGCCGCCTCCCCTCCCACATTCGGCATCCCAAACGCCTCCCCCGGTCGCTGAATCATGTCGTACGGCCACTCCGTAGCCACAAAGCCCGCCGGTTTCGACGTCGCGCTCGGCATTCCCGCCAGCAACGCTCCCATCGGCCATGGATCGGTCATGTGCGGGGAGTAAAACGCGCTGTGCACCGCGGCCAAATGTCCCTGCTCGTCCACGACTCACGATAAGAGGAGGGAGGGGCGCGTTGGTTCCAGTCTTCATTTGGGGAAGATTTCGACGTAGTCAAGTCCTGCCTTCTCCTGGCCATCCGGGACTCCTTCGAGCCGGATCTCGTCCCCAGGTTGCAATGGCAGCTCATAAATTCGCCGTCGCGTAGACGAGTCGCCGCCAATCTTCTTCGCGGGCAAGCAATCCTCCGCCGCCCACTCATCCACTTTGTTATTGTTCACCAAAACGCGAAACCGTGACTTGCCATTGTTCTGGTCGAAATACTGCACGTCGATTTCGTATTTTCCGGGTTCACCGGAAACCCGAAACGACGCCGAGCAGCCTTTCGCATCAGAACACTCGATTGCCTTCCCGCCAGAGGCGTTCTCCCACGGCGTCACCTCTACCGGAACATATCCGCTCAGCGCCATATTCTCTGCTTCAATTCGGTTCGGAAAACTTCCCGCGCGGCCCTTCGCATCAGGAATTCCCGAGAGCCGCAAAAAATAATTGCAAATGGCGTCGCGCCAGACGATTGCATGGCCCGCCTGATACTCCAACCGGGAAAGCACATCGCTATATCGCTGATCGTCAATCTTTCCTTTCAGCGTTTTCCAATCGCGCACAGACTCCGCAACTTCGTTTGCGCCCTCGTAATGAGAATCGTAGACATACTGAATCACTGTCTTTCCCGAATGCAGTTTCGTTGCGTACGGAACATGATGAAAGAACAGCATCAGCTCATCCGGAGTCGTGGCCACCGACTCGTACATCTTCGCGATACCCGGCTGATATTGCCCCGCAAATCCCGTTCCCGTCGCTGCGCTCCGATCCATCCCGATCCCCACGTGGTCTGCGCGGTGCCACTGCCCCCAACCGTTCTCCTCCGAGCTTTCGATATTCGGCCCATAGTGGCTGCCAGTAATGTCCGTCAGCGTCTGCGTTCCCAGAAACCCCGTGTAATTTTCATAAGTGCGCCACGATTTCATCGCACTCTCGCTGACGGTTTTCACAACGGTGGGATCATTTCCGAAGGTAAGCCGCGCCCACGCTTCGCACATTTCACCTGGACTCAAATCCGGGTTCCAAGCCAGCCGGCCGTAGGCGTACAAATTCGCCATTGCAAACGGATGCGCCAGCCAGTTCTCATCCATTCCAACATTCACAACAGCGACATATCCACCGAAGGGGCGACGAAATACTTTCCCGGAAACCATATCTTTCACAGGGGTCTTGTCGGCACCCGCGCGCAAATCGAAATCGAGGACCTCTTTCCACATCGGCGCGAGGTATACCAAGTGCCGCTGCTGGCCGGTGTATTCCTGCGTGACTTGCAGCTCGATGGCCTCGTTTGTTTTTTCCAGGCCGCTGAACAGGGGCGAAACCGGCTCGCGCGCTTGAAAATCAACCGGTCCATGCTTGATCTGAATGATGACGTTGTCGTCGAATTTTCCGTCCAGCGGATGAAAGATGTCGTACGCGGCTCGCGCGCGGTCCGCTTTCGGATCGCGCCAATCCAGATTGCGGTTGTACACAAACGCACGGTAAAAAAGGACTCCGCCATGAGGCGCGAGCGAAAGCGCAACTGCATTCGCCGCATCGGCAGGTGTTCTTCCGTAGGAGGAAGGTCCTACCCGCCCCTCGGAGTCGGCTTTCACCGTAAATCCGCCAAAGTCTGGAATTAGCCCGTAAATTTCATCGGCTTTGGCGCTCCACCACGCTGCAACCCTTGGATCGAGCGGATCAAACGTATCGAGTCCACCGATCGTTTTCGGACTGCTCAAATCCACCGAAAGCGAAAGCCGCACTCCCCACGGCCGAAACGCACCTGCTATTCGTGCAACCTGCAGCAGGAAATCGCTTTGCAAGGTTCGCGGGTTCGCATTGACATTGTTCACGTTGCAGCCGTTGATGCCAACCGAAGCGAGCAGCCGCCCGTAATCCGACGCGCGCGTCAAGTCCGCGCGCACTTTCCCGCCTTCGAAAAAGATCGATGCGCCCGCATAGCCTCGTTCAATCGTGCCATCCAGGTTGTCCCACTGGTCGACCCAGCGAACCTTTGCGCGGGGATTCTCTACTTCATCGAGCGCGGAAATATCTTCCCCGCGCTCAATCTTGCCGAGCAACGCAAACACGCCATACAGCACACCACGGTCGCTCCCACCCACAATCGTGATGCGCGGTTCGCCGTGAGTCTCTCGCGCGTTCAACCAAAAGCCCTCCTCGGAAACATCCGCTCGTGGCTGGAAATCGGGCAGCAATTTGTTCATCGACCAGCTGCGTCCCAGGAAGATCGCGCCGCGCGGCATCTCGTCCGTTATGCGGAATTTGACACCCAGCATCGACGTGAGACCGCGAATCAATTCCTGTCGCGCGGAAATCAACACGGGCGAATCGCCCACCACCACGATGTCCTTTGGCAAGGATATGTACGGTTGCTTCTCCGCCGCGCTCTTAGCTTTGTAGCGCAACCAGCCCTCGCGGCCGGTTTCGGCTTTTGCGCTAAGGGAAGCTAGCGGCACGCTCAGGAACAGCAGAGTAATCCAGCAAAATACCCGGTGCAGGAAATACTTCGGCGAATAAAAACCATAGGATTTCGCGAACACCACGCGCAGACTGCAGTCTGTGTCGGCAAAACTCAGTTGGATCGGGCGAAGGGAGGCGAGACGCATCGCCGCTAGAATCTAGCACGACCGCTGTCGTTCTGAGATGGTGATCCTAAGGAAGGTCGCTCGCCTCGATCGTCCGTAGCGCTTGGCTTAGTTTCTGGTTGGCCCGCAGAACTTCCGCGGCAGGACTCATCGCGCGCAAAACCTGCCGATTGCCTTCCGCGGTGCGCGGTTAGGGCAACGGCAACGGAATGCCGTCCTGATGCGCCAAAACTTCCGCCAAAACTTCGTAAAATAGGCAAGATTTGATCTTCGCCCCGGGAGAGAAACCCGCGAAAAGCGTTAACTCCGCAATTGCCAAATCCTCTTCGCCGGAGTTGTGGCCATGCTCAGACTTTCTGCAGCAGACTCTCCGAACTGCCAGATTGTACGGTTGCGATCGTGCCGCCGGAATCGGCTGATGTGCCGCCACCGGAAAAGGGGAAACGCAGCGTCTGCTCGCGATGACGCTCTTCTTCGAGGTGACGGGATCTGGCTTTTAGCAGATCGTCAAGGGAAAGCAGCCCCAGGAGCTTGCGGGAATCGCGTTCGATGACGGGTAGACGAGTAATTCCTTTTTCTGCCATGCGATGTACCACGATGCGCAGCGGCTCATCGGGATATGCGGCCACGAAGGAGGATTGCGCGAGCTCAGACAGACACTTGTTAAGCGATGATTCGCCTCCGAGTTCGATCTGTTCGCGAATGGCGCCGCGGGTGACGACGCCTGCGAGACGGCCGTCGCCGTCTACCACCGGCAGCAAGCGCTGCTTCTGCCGGTGGTCAGCACGAAGCCAGCGTTGCACTTCGCGCAGGGTGCTGGTCGCGGATAGCGCGGCAATTTTGGTGCGCATGACTTCACGAGCGAAGAGAAGCTCGAGTGGGTCGATGGAGTATTCACGACTAACATGGTAGCCGCGGCGAGCGACCTTTTCCGTAAGGATGGAACGCTTCAGTGTCAGCACCGTGAAAGCATGAGCGACGACACTGCCCACCAGTAATGGCAGAAATACATTGGCATCGTGTGTCAATTCAAAGGCAAAAATGATGCTGGTAAACGGCGATCGCATGGTGCCGCCAAGAATGGCGCCCATGCTGACCAGCGGCCAAAATCCTGCGCCTTCGTTGGGAAGAAACATAGCTTCCAGGCCCCCGAGCGCGCCACCCATCATCAGCAAGGGCGCGAGGACGCCGCCCGACGTTCCCGAGCCGAGCGAAACCGCCCAGATGAACCATTTGACGAGCAGAACACCGAGAATGACCTTTGTCGTGACGCTGCCTTGCAGCAAATTTCCGATGGTGTCGTAACCGACGCCGAGCGCTTGCGGAAAAATCAAACCGCCTAAACCGATAGCCAGGCCGCCAATAGCGGGCCACCACATCCAGTGAATGGGAATCCGCTGAAAGAAATCTTCCGCGGCGTAAACGGAAAGCGTCAGGAGAGCGGAGAGCGCGCCCGCCAGGAGTCCGACGAGAACGCATGCCATTAATGCTTTTGGTCCGATGAACAAAGGATGTTCGGGAACTGGGAAGAGTGGTCCGAAGCCGAGGAGGTAGCGGCGCAAGACGGCAGCAACCGCGCTGGCCAGCGCGACGGGAATCAAGCTTCGCGGTTTCCATTCAAACAGTAGAAGTTCCACGGCAAGGAGCACGGCGGCGACAGGCGAAGCGAAAGTAGCCGACATTCCGCCTGCGGCTCCCGCAACGAGCAGGGTTTTTCGCTCAGCAGCAGTGAGATGGAACAGCTGCGCGATCATTGAACCGAACGCGCCGCCGGTCATGATGATCGGACCTTCGGCGCCGAACGGGCCGCCCGAACCGATGGAGATCGCGGAGGAAATCGGCTTGAGCAACGCCACTTTGGGTTCGACGCGGCTGCCGTTCATCAAAATCGCTTCGATGGCTTCGGGAATGCCGTGGCCACGAATTCGTTCCGAACCGTAGCGCGCCATGACTCCGATGATCAGAGCTCCGGCCACGGGAATCAGCACGCTGAACCAGCCGAGATGATTGCCAACGGGCGAAACCATCGCGGAGCTCCAGCGACCGTAATAGAAGAGGTTGGTGAAGAGTCCAATCAGGCGCAGCAGGGCCAGTGCGACAAATGCGCAGACAGCGCCAATCAGGATAGCCAAACCCGAGATGGGCAGCACGCGCAACGTCGTGGTGAAGTCACCGAGGGTTTCCCAGGAAGGGCTGGAGGAATGGTTCGGGGAAGTTTCTCTTCTTGACAGTTTTGTCGGCACGAACTCGTTTCTCCTTGTAAGCCCCGGCGGGCAACCGGCGTTTGTTGAAGGATTTGGCTGCGTAATCCCGTTCAGCGTTTGCCGTTGCTGAGCACGGCGTCCAAGGCGCGGATGAGCTGGCGGCCGCCGCTGCGCAGTTCACTGATGCGCTGCTGTATGACGCGATCAAGGACGCGCTGGCCCTTGGGAAGAAGCGAAACCAGAACTTCGCGGCGATCTTCCTTGCCACGGTTGCGCCTTACGTAGCCATTTTTTTCCAGACGGTCCACCAACTCGACAGCGCTGTGATGACGGATGAGCAGGCTGTCGGCCAGGGCCTGGATTTTCGCCGAGGAACCTTCCGGAAGACCACGGATGGCGAGGAGCAGCAAGTATTGCTGCGGCTCGAGTCCTGCGGACCGGGCGGCTGCGTCGCCTTCGCGGAGGAAAAGACGGATCCGGAAGCGGAGTTCGGCCATAGCCTGATATTCGGAGGGACTGATGCGCTTCATAAGACTATTATATCGTAGAGCGATAGGATTTGCTAAAGAGCCTAATTCCAGTGGGAACAGGCTTCGCCTGCCGGTTACAACGCTTTGCGGAAAGCTTTCTGGGTTTTGTAGTGTTCGTAGCCGTTACGGAGATAGAAGGCATGCGCGCGGTCGCGTAAGACGTTGGAACGAACTGACATACTCGCGCAGCCTTTGGATCTGGCCCACGCCTCGGCGGCTTGCAGAAGTTTGGCGCCGGCGCCGCTGCTGCGCTGCCCTTCGCCGACAATCAGGCCGTTCACTTCCGCGCGCAGGGGAGCTTCCAGGAGCGGCGTAACGCTGACATGCATCCACCCGATCACCTGGCCCTCGGGAGCTTCGGCAATCAGAACGCTCCCGAAACGCGGATGGCGGATCAAGTGAGCAAGGCGCGCGGCCATTTCATCTGGCTGCGCCGGATAGCCCAACTGTCCGCTGAGTTCTGCGACCGCGGGAGCGTCCGTGAGCCGTGCTCTGCGAATGGTGAGATTGGAGGCTAGGGCAGCCATGCAAATGGGGAGTTTCGGGCGAGTCTCGGAAAAGCTCCGAAGAAGTTTAGCAGAACGGAGCAAGGATCAGGAGGGATCCTCGCTGTGTCTCAAGGAAGCGGTGTCGCAGTTATCTCGCCATCGCCAAAGTTCTCAGGTCGCGCTGCGCTAGAGTCAACGACCGAGAAAGCCTTTAGGATTCCAGACCCTGCACGTAGACTTCAGAAAGAACGCCCCTAATGGATAGCAATAAGCACATCGGCATGGATGTGCGCCAGGAGCTGCGTCTGCAGCAGGCAGATTTGCTTGGGATGGCGACGCGAGGTATCGCCGGGCCGATTGCGGCAGACAGATGCGCCTGGACATACGGATCAAAAACTCTTTTCGGAGTCGAGGAGGATGGTGACGGGGCCTTCGTTCACCAACTCCACGGACATCATTGCCTGAAATATTCCGGTGGCGACAGTGACACCGAGGTTTCGCAACGCCTCGCAAAAAGACTCGTAAAGTGCTTTGGCCTGCTCCGGAGGAGCCGCAGCGATGAAGCTGGGGCGGCGTCCGCCGCGTGCATCGCCATACAATGTGAATTGTGAGACGACCAGCGTGGCGCCTTTCACATCGAGCAGCGAGAGATTCATTTTCCCGTTTTTGTCCTCGAAGATGCGAAGGTTGGCGGCTTTTTCGGCGAGCGCTGCGGCGACAGCAGGAGTGTCTTCGCGCCCGACGCCGAGAAGGATCATTAGGCCGTGCGAGATTTCGCCGGCAACGGCCGAGTTGACGGTGACTTTCGCCTGGCTGACGCGTTGGATTACGGCTCGCATAGGCTGCGTCCTCGACTCTGCAGACGCTACATGAAGCTTACGAGATCCTGCGGTGACAGAGTTTGCTTCTGGTTTCAGCGGTTCTCGGCAGAAGCTGGCTTGGCCGGCTTGCGCGCCAACATCTCAGGAAGCTGCGCCACGTTGTACGCGTAAACGGCGAGCACTTGCGCACCTTCAGCGAGGTCGTCCCACTTGACCCGATCGAGGGTGTCGGCTTGCGAATGGTGGTCTTTTTCGTAGTTGGCCACTTCCTGGATGCACCACGAAGCGGGGACGCCGGCGCCGTCAAAAGGAACGTGGTCGCTGCCACCTTCGCTGCGCAGGCTGGGCTCGGCAAGGCCGATAGATTTTTCTTTCGCGAGCGGGTAGAGGACACGGTCCAGAGTTTCGCGAGCGGCGTAGTTGTGCATCAGGCCGATAGTGAGAACTTTGCCGGTGCCGGTGTCGTGGACGAGGACGCCGGAAATTTTGCTCATTTCGTCCTGGTGCGCGGTGACGTAAGCGCGGGAGCCGTTGAGGCCCTGCTCTTCACCTGTGAAGAGGATGAAACGGATGGTGCGCTTGGGTTTGACGCCCGATTTCACGAGTGCGCGGGCGGCGGCAAGCACGGCCATCGAGCCCGTGCCGTTGTCGGTGGCGCCGGTGCCAAGATCCCAGGAATCGAGATGGCCGCCGATGATGACGACTTCATCGGGCTTTTCCGTGCCCCTGATTTCGGCAACGGTGTTGTACACGGTCACGGGCTTGCCGGTGAGTGTGCCCTCGATGTTCACTTCGGCCTCGACCGGACCAGCATCGAGCAGCCGCCAGAGCAGCGCGGCACTTTCCCGCGCCATGTAGGCGCAAGGGAGAACACCCGGCTGGTATTGGCGGGACATTCCGGTGCCCATATTCATCATGCCGAACCATTTTTCAGAAGCGATGAGGACGGCGGCGGCGCCTTCCTCTTTCAGGAACTTCACTTCGTCCTGCAGCAGGCGGAAGCGGCCGCGGAAATCCTGCAGCGCCATATTCTTCGGATGATCGAGTGGCAAATTGCTTTCCGCAAATGGAGTCAGCATGGGATTGGAGGGTGGCCCGGTTTCGCCGGGACGATCGAGCAGGATGATCGCTCCCTTGAGTTTGCCCGAGTATTGTTTCAAGTCCTCCAGTTTCTGAATGCCGATGCCGACAACCTGGCCGCGCGCGGGGCCCTTCATGGAAGGCGTCCAGCCGCTGGAAGCGAGCGTAAGCGCTTGTTCGGTCGGCACGATCACGTGCCCGGACGCGGGACCACGTGTCCAGCCGTTAGGAATGGTCCAGGGCTCAAGATGCGCGTTATCGAGGCCGAGCGCTTTGAATTGATCGAGCGTCCAGTGGCTGGCTTGATCGAGTTTGGGCGAGCCGGTGAGACGCGGGCCGATGCGATCAGCTAGATAAGAAAGATCGGACTGCAGCTGCGGCTGGTCGGCTTTGACTTGCGCGATGAGCTTGGCGTCCATTTCGGCGACGGGGTCGGGCGCCGGAGCGGAAGGCTGTGGCGCCGGTGCAGCGCCGGATGCTTCGGCCGGCTTCGGAGCGAGCGGGCGGCGCGGCAACCTGTCGGGAAGCTGGGCGGTGTTATAGGCCCAGGCAGCGAGAACTTGTGCGCCCTGGTTCAGATCGTCTTTCCAGACCTTGTCGAAGGTGTCGGACTGGCTGTGATGCGTCTTGGAGTATTCGGCGCCGTTTTGGATACACCAGAAACCGGGGACTCCTGCATCGTCGAACGACGCATGGTCGGTGCCGAAGGTGCGGACCATGCTGGGTTCGAGAAGCTTGAGTTCGGAGAGCGGCGCGAGGACTTGGTCTACGATCTCGCGGGCTTGATAGTTGTCGTGCAAGCCCAGCGTCAGGACCCGGCCGGTGCCGGTGTCGTGGACGAGCACTGCGGAAATCTTGTCGAGATCGTTTTTGTGGGCTTCCACGTATTTTTTCGAGCCGACTAGGCCTTCTTCTTCGCCGGTGAAGAGAACGAAGCGAATGGTGCGCTTGGGCTTGACGCCGGACTTGGCAAGGGCGCGGGCGGCTTCGAGGACGGCGGCGGAGCCGGTGCCATTGTCGGTTGAGCCGGTGCCGAGATCCCAGGAGTCGAGGTGCGCGCCGAGGATTACCACTTCGTCGGGCTTTTCCGTGCCGCGAATTTCGCCGACCGTATTGAAGACTTCGGTGGGTTGGTCGCTGAAAGAATTGGTCATCGCAATTTCAAGCGTGACGGGGCCACGTTTCAGCAGGCGCCAGATCATGCGATAACCTTCACCGGTGATGAAAGCATTCGGAATTGGGCCGATGTCGAATTTTTCGCCGCCGACGCCGGTCATGTTGAGCAGCGCATGCGGCTTGTTCGAATCGCGCAGTACGACAGCCACACCTTCGGCCTTGAAGAATTCGTTGCGCGCGCGGCCCAATTCAATCAGCGCGGCAAAGGGCGAGGGAGCAGGTGGCTGGCCCGGTGGCGGGGGTGGCGCCTGCAGGGGACGGACGTATTCGGCGTTGGCATCTTCGGCACGCGGCGGAGAAAGCGGCTGCGGCTCAGAAGTTATGACCATAACGCCTTTGAGTTTGCCTTTGTATTTGGCGAAGTCGTCTTTGGTCTTCGCGTCGAAAAAAACGACCGGGCCGCGAACCGTGCCCTTGGTGCCGGGCGCCCATCCGGCCGAGGCGATGGTGAGTGGGTGCTCCGTGGGGGCAACGATGCGCGCTGTGGCGGTGCCGCGCGCCCAGGAATGTTCGATCGTCCACGGCTCAAGGTGCACATTCACCAAGCCGTATTTTTTCATGACCTCTGCGGTCCAATCGTTGGCCTGCTTAAGCTGCGGCGAACCGGTGAGACGGGGGCCGATGCTGTCGGAAATATATTCGAGATTTTGCATCGCCTCGCTGTGATCGCGTACCTCGGCGAGGATTTGCGCGTCGGCGGCGGCCAGCGCATTGGTGTCGCCGTCGGGAGAGGCCGCGAAACCTCTTCGTGCGGCAATCCCCAGCAGCGCCATTGGCGCAATCATGCACACAGCCACCACTCGATGGAAACGCATTCTCACCCTCACCTTCGCCTTAGAACCGCTTGGATCGCACTCGCGAATGGCCTTAATTCATGGCGCTCTGAACACCCACCGCGCCAACTATCACTTCGACGTCGCGCGGGCTCGGTCGGGTTTCGTCTTTTTTTGCGGACGACGAGGTCCGCGGCGCGACCCGCGCGGCGCTGGCTGGCAGCGCGCGCAAAAATGACTGCTGCGCCCGGCAACGATCACACGACGAATCAGCGCACTGCAGCGATAGCAGCTCTTCCCTTCGCGGCCGTAGACGCGATGGTGCTGCTGATACTCTCCCGAGTCACCATTGCTGTCAACGAAATCGGAGATGGACGATCCGCGCAATTCGATAGCGCGCAGAAGAATCTGCTTCAGCGCCTGGCGCAGCTTTGCCACGTGTCGTGCGCTCAGGCGATTCCCCGGCGCGGCAGGATGAATTTTCGCTTTCCACAGTGCTTCATCCGCATAAATGTTGCCGACGCCCCGCAGCACGGTTTGATCGAGCAGCAGCGCCTTGATGCGCGAACGGCTAGCCCGGATGCGTTGGGTAAATTCCTGAGGGCTAACGTGCAGGGGATCCGCTCCAAATCTTTCGAGTTCCGCGGTAAGCGCGGCACCGGACAGATAAGCCATACGACCAAACCGGCGCGCATCGGTGTAACGGAGTTCCCGGCCGTCGTCCAGCCTAAACGTCACGTGGGTGTGCTTCGTGAGGGGCTGCTCCGGAAAATGCGGCGCGAGATGGCCGGTCATGCCCAGATGCACAAGCAAAGCCTCAGAGAGTTCCACTGGCGCATTCTCGTCGGCTGGCGATCCGGGCTGAGCCGGCGCTGCGGATTTGCCTAGCTTGAGCAGCATGAATTTCCCGAACCGTTCGATGCGAGTAATCGCCCTTCCAGGTAATTCGCGCTCGATGGCGACTGGATCGTCAATGAAGTCGGTTTTGCCGAACGCGACAGAAAGAATACGGCGGCCCGCTACGGAAGCCTGCAATCCGCGCGCGACGGTTTCAACTTCGGGCAGTTCCGGCATGTATAGGTAAAAATAGCACGGCGCGGACGTGTGTCGCCTTTTGGTTCAGGCGACCCGACCGCTTTCAAAACGTTTTCACCCTAATGCGGCCCTGCGCTATTTCTGGTGATAATTCGGGTATGGCGGGTGATCTGGGATCACCACAGGATGCTTCTTCAGCGCTTCCAGCGTAATTTCGACGGCTCTTTCCAGTTGCGCGTCATGGCCCGCCGCGACTGAAGCCGGATCGTTCTCCACTTCAATATCCGGCGCGATGCCGCGGTTCTCCACTTCCCATTCGCCGTGCAGTCCGTAAATCGCCACGCGCGGCGCGGTAACGCCGCCGCCGTCCATCAGTTGCGGGTAATTGTAGATGCCGACCAGGCCGCCCCAAGTGCGCGTGCCAACCAGCGGCCCGATCTTGTCCTGCTTGAACATCCACGGCAGCGCATCGCCGCCAGAGCCGGACATTTCGTTGATTACCATCGTCTTGGGCCCGTAAATCTGCCCAAGCGGTGAGCAGAATTTTTCGCCCTCGCGTGAAATCGCGCAGTTACGCAGTGGCCGCTCCAACAAATCAATGATGTAGTCCGCGATATAGCCGCCGTGATTGTAGCGCTCGTCAATGACGGCGCCTTGTTTACTCACTTGGGCAAAATAAAAACGGTTGAAGTTCAAATATCCGCCCACGGAAGTGTCCGGCACGTGAACGTACGCCACCTTTCCGCCACTCAATTCGTCCACTTTGCGGCGGTTGTCTTCTTCCCAGGCTCGATTGCGCAACGGAAATTCGTCATCCACCGGCACCACCGTCACTTCGCGAGCATCTTTGCCATCCGCGTTTGCGGCGACCTTGATCCGCACTTGCTTGCCTGCAGTGTTTTCAAAATACCGGTATACCTCCGTCTGCGGCTGGACATTCACGCCGTTCACTTCCAGCAGGTAGTCACCGGCCTTTACATCGACGCCCGGTTGGGTCAGCGGCGCACGCAGCTCGGGATTCCAGTTCTCGCCATTGTAGATGCGCGCGAATCTATAGCGGCCGTTCTCAATCTTGTAGTCGGCTCCCAGCAGTCCGCCATTCACCTTCGGCGCCTTCGGGACGTCGCCACCAAAAATAAACATATGGCCTACGGTGATTTCGCCGAGCATTTCCGTGAACAGATGATTCAAGTCGTTGCGGCCTCCAACGCCCTTCAGGTACGGCGCATAACGTTTTTCCGCCGCGTTCACGTCCAGCCCGTGCGAGTGCGGGTCATAGAGAAAGTCTCGTTCGATGCGCCACACTTCGTGGTACATCTGGTTCCACTCCGCTCGCGGGTCCACACGCAGTTCGAGTCCGTCAAGCTTCAGCGCTCCTTCGCCCGGCTTGGGTGCGGAAGCTGTGGCCGCGATGAACCACGACGGCCCCTGCTTGTACAGCACCTTCTCGCCGTTTGCCGAAAAAGCTCCGGCACTCACACCGTTGAGAAACGTCTCGGTCTTGCGCGTAGACAAATCGAACTTGCTGATGGTGAACTGCGGCGGCCCGCCCCGAGACGCCAGCACTGGCGCTTCCACCAGGTACAACACACGCGCTTTCCCCGGATTCAATCCAACGTAGTTCGCCGCTTTGATCGGCAGCGACACGATGCGCTGGCCGATGCCGTCCAGGTCAATGGTGACCGTAACCTTTTCTTCTTTTTTGTCCGCGTCTTTCTTGTCGGTCTCTTTGTTGTCCTTATCCGCTTGCTTCTTGTCGGTGTCCTTCTTGTCAGTATCTTTCCTGTCTGCTTCTTTTCCCTTACTGTCGTCTTTCGATTTCTCGTCTGCCTTCGCGACTTTCTCGTCGTCGCTTTCCGGTTCGACCGGCGAAGGCTCGCCCCTCTTCAAGACCACCGCATAAATATTTCGCGAAACCGGATGTTGATAACTCGTCAGGTCCAGCCAGCCCGACGACAGACCAAAATCCGTGCTGGCGCCGAAATAGATGTACTTGCCGTTCTTATCGAATACCGGAAACCGCGCCTCGCCCAACCCGTCAGTAATCTGCGAACTTTTGCCGCTGTCGATTGAATAAACGAACACCGCGCGAAAGTGGCTGGGCAAATATTTTGAATACGTCATCCACTTGCTGTCCGGGCTCCAGGCGGGGTCAAGCTGATAACTGGGATCATCAAATAAATCCGTATCCACTTTCACCGGCGCGCCTTTGTCGACGTCCACATACCAAACGTTCAGCCGCTTATCGATGTAGGAAATTTTCTTGCTGTCCGGCGACCAGCTTGGGCCATAGAAAAACGACGGCGGATTGCCCAGGTTGATTTTTTTCACTTCGCCCAAGCCGCTCTGATCCTTCAAGTGCAGCGCGTACTCGCCGGATTCATCGGAGAAATAGGCAATCCACTTTCCGTCGGGGCTCCACGCCGGATCCCGCTCCACTGCGGCAGCGGTCCGCGTCAAATTGCGTATGTCACCCTTCTCCGCCGGAACCGTCACAATTTCGCCGCGTGCTTCGAATACGGCACGCGCTCCCGTCGGCGAAATGCCGGAGTTTGAAATTTTGTCGGCCGCATTTTCCCAATGCGGACGCGTCGCCGGCAGGTCACCCGCGACATGAATGCTTACGCGCTCAGCCTTACCGCTCTTCGTATCTAGCGTATAAATTCCACCGAACTGTTCGTACACCAGTGCATCCGGCCCGGCGGAGATTGACTTGACATCGAGTCCTTTGTTTTCCAACACCTGCTTCACCTGCTTCGATTTCACATCGTAAGCAAAGATCGTGACCGGCCCGTTGCGGTCCGACAAAAAATAGACCGTGTCGCCGACCCACACCGGATTGGCATCGTTGGAATTTTCCCTCGGCAATTTGTCGAGGTGCAGATCGCTCAACCGCACGATATAAATAGGCGTAGTCTGCCCACCGCGATAGCGCTTCCACGCGTCCTGCCATTTAAGATTCGGCACGTACGCGAAGCTTTTTCCGTCCGGCGAGTATGAGCCTTCAAATGCGCGCCACATCGGCAACACGTCCGGCACACCGCCCTCCGCCGGTATGCTGTAAATTCGCGTGATATCCGCGTAAGTATCGCGGGTGGAAATAAACAGAATCTGTTTGCTATCCGGCGTCCAGCCCACCGGACTGTCATTCGCCGGGTGCCAGGTCAGCCGACGCGGCTCGCCGCCTTCTGCGGGCATCACGTACACATCTTCGTTGCCGTCATATTGGCCGGTGAACGCGATCCATTTCCCGTCGGGAGAAAAATCTGGACTGCTCTCGTGGCCACCCGTCGTAAGTTGCCGCGCTTCACCTCCGGCGCGCGGCACGCTCCATAGATAGCCGCCATAGGCGAACACGATTTCCGTCTTGCTGATGCTTGGCTCCTGCGCCAACAGTGGCGAATCGTCCGCCGCGCAAGCAAAGTTGGCCACAACCAGCAATACCGCCAGCAGCATGGCGAAACGTACCTTCATGGATCCTCCCGAGAACACAGCCCCGCTTCCGCGCTGGGCTGCGCCTTTGATTCATTCTTAGGTAAAACACAAACCCCGAATGCAAGCAGCTACTTTACCGGCGCCGGCCAGAATCCCGGATCAGATATCTTTCGCGTATCCAGCTGCGTCGCGTATTTCTCCACTGCCGAGCGGATCTCCGCGGCTTTGCCGATCAGCATGAACACCAGATTGTCCGCCGGAAAATGCCTTTCGATCACTTGCTTGGCGACCGGAGGCGTCACTGCATCAATGCGCGCTTCCAGCTGATTGATTTCATCGTCGTTCAATCCGAAAAACTCGTCGCAGGCGATGCGCC
>AR_comb_assmDRAFT_10035034_pt1 | contig 21073 bp, 19 predicted proteins | sample ArasoioldDNA_FD_10543 | JGI IMG/M metagenome (IMG submission 10543) | reverse complement strand
AAACCTAAGAAATTAACCTATTGATTTTTAATGAGTTTACCCCGTGATCGCTTACGCAACCACAATTCACCTATGTCGTGCGGGCTGAAGACTGGCTGAATCCGCGTCTGTATGTCATGGATGCCCAAGACCCATACAGCGGAGAGACAGCAGTTATTCTGAAAGAGCAGTATAAAGTCGGGTAGGTTTTAGACGAGAATGGGGAGCCAAACTATTCATTTTAATATGGAGAAAAGAGAATTGTATGGTACGATACAAATATGAAGACAGCGGCCATTACCATAACTGAATACCAAGGATTCCAGAGAGCCTACGATTTTTTCAATCGGGAGCTGTTTGAGGGAGGCCTGCCCCAGGTTCTGGTGACATTACAGCGGCACGCGAGGACATATGGGTACTTTTCCCCGCAGCGTTTTAACGGCCGAGTCGATAAGACCGCAGTCCATGAACTCGCCCTCAACCCGGATGGTTTTGCCGGTCGCAGTGATGAAATGATCTTATCAACACTTGTCCATGAGATGTGCCATGTCTGGCAGCAAACTCACGGGAAGCCACCGCGGCGAAGCTACCACGACAGGCAATGGGCGGCCAAAATGCGGGAGATCGGCTTGCAGTCCTCAAGCACTGGTGAGCCAGGTGGCAAGGAAACCGGCCAGTCGATGAGCCATTATATTATCCCTGACGGCCGCTATGCCAAGGCATATGCGAAACTGGCGGCGCAAGGTTTTGCGCTCCATTGGCAATCCGTTCCGGCAATCGAGCAGAGGAGAGGGAAGAAATCCAGTAAGACAAAGTTTACCTGTCCGGAGTGTGGGCTGAATGCGTGGGCGAAGCCCGATGCGCGCTTCATCTGCGGTGAGTGCTATGATGACGGGCAAGGGCATATTTGCCTCATGGTGGCGGTTTAATGGGGAGCTACTGGTGAGCCCGCCCACACAAGCACAGTGGTCTTTCGCTCTGCTTCTTGAGATTGTTATGGTGGCGTTCAGAACGCAAAAGAGGTGCGCCGGTGGAACTGCTCAGGCTCGTAACTACAAGTCTTCTGCTGTCCACGTTTCTTCTGGCTTCTACCGCCCGCTGGGCGGCGGCCGACCAGCTCCGAAGAGAGTGGACACAAGCGACCCAGCAGAAACAAGTCAACGAACTGAACCAGCGCGAACAACTGGATAATCTCAATCGCGCCCTGGAACTCAATCAAACGCAAAGGCAGCTCGACCAGCTTCGGCAGCAGGAAGCCAGTCGTCCCGGTGTTGCAGTACAGCCGCGCGCGCAGCAACTGAACGAGACGCAAAAGCAGTTGGACCAGCTCAAGCTTGAGCAACAGCTCAATCGCGTGCAGCATGAGCTGAAACTGAACGAAATCACACGGGAACAGCACTCATTTCGCAGACAGGAACAGATCCGAGAGCTCCAACTCCAGCAACAAATGCAGTTCCTGCAGGATCAGTCGCGCACCAAGCTCATGCAGCAGGATCTCAACAGAGTACGCTAGTGTGGGAGCGTGGCTAGCACCGGCTCTCAACCCACCTGATGACTTTGTTGATCGGGTAGGCCGAAGCCATGCCATGCATGGACCTGCATCACTTGAACGAGGGGATCACCTTGTCCGTGAGGACCCGCATGGTGGTCATTACCACCTCCCGTGGGACCGAAGCCGTCCAGTTGACCTCAAACATGATCTCGTCGGTGCTCTATTCTGCCACCAGGTATGCCTCGTCAGCCCTGTGGACGCTCGCCATGGCAAGCGCCTGGCCCGGGGTGGCGTCACTCGTCCTGCGTCTGTCAAGCCACGCGCAGGAGAGTTGGGGTGTCTGCTGCAGAGGACTTTACGCAATACAAGCTTCAATTCGTCGACTACATTCAGCACGATTATGAAGTCATTCGTCCGATTGTCTTGTTCGCGGAAACTATTGCGGAACGCAGCCGCCAGACGGGCATCGAGCGGACCAGCGTGGGCGACAAAGCGCGGCGCTTCGTCATGGAGGGTATGCTGGGGCTCGTCGATCAGCGTGCGGGGCACGCCGGCCGGAAGGGCCATGTGTATCCCGAGGCGGTGGCCGCATACATGCTGTATATCAAACAGCCCTACCCAATATCCACGACCGCGAAGCGATCCGGATTCTCCAGCGGAAATTTGGCTATCCCACCAATCATCACACGGTGCACCACTTTTGGACTGCATACCTTGCAGGCTACTTTCCTATCCCTTGCAAGAGCTCAAGGAGACGCTTGAGTAGCTCAAGCAATTGCTGCAAGAGTTCTTGCAGCCCTCCTTCTCCTCTGCCGGGTGGCTGCGGCGTGGTAGTCGGCTGAGGATTTTCACCGCTGGTTGGTTCCCCTGACGCAGGTGGAGTTGTCGGTGAAGGGGTTACTGAGAGGGCATAGGTGGGCATAGGAGACAGGGAGCCAGCTGGGGAGGGTTGCGGGGTATTTGTCGGACAGGAGCCTATGCAAGCAAACGTTGGCTCAATAGGTGTTGGTGTGAGGGTCGCGGTGGTCGTTGGTGTTCCGGTTATACTCGTATTCTTCAGATACAGAACGGCAACACCACTGAATGGCGGGGTAAACGTCTGTGTACTGCCGCCATTGACTGTCCCGCCTGAGGAGGTTTGGCCTGCGGTTGGATTAAACCATTCTCCTGCATAGTTTCCGGCGTCAAGCATGACCGTGAATGCACCGCTCCCAGGCTGATACATGAGGTACTCCGCTCCAGGATTGGCGAGGGCATAGCCAGTTGAGGAAACATTTCCCTGAGGAATCATGGATGCAAGGTTCATTTTATTGGCGTATGTGAGTGTCTGGCCCATGGCTTGCCGTGTTTCCTCCCGACCCTCTCCGCTCTTCAGGTCGTCCATGTAAATGGGATTGAGTCCGCGGAGGAAGCTCTTCCAGATCCAGTCGGCACGGTCGAAGCAACTCGGACAGTTGTGATCTGTATCGGGGAAGATCACCTTGCTGCCATCGGCCTGCGGTGGGTTATCATAATCCCCGGGCGCGATAAAATCAGAGTTGCTGCCTAAGAGCGCAGCGTTATCCATTTCGTCCACCGGATAGCCGATAGTTGTCCCCACCGGGTGCTGCTTTGGTTTGGTAGCCTCGTATCTCTTCACATAATCGATGAAGTGATACTGCCAATCGCGTGAGACGCCTGTTTCGTTGGCGATCTCATAGATAACATTGTCGAAATCATTTACTGTGTCGGCCATCTTCTGGACATAAGCTTCCTGTAGAGCTTTGATCTCGGGATTGTCAAGTGTATGGAATTCGATGCCGAGCCCGTCGCCGTTGGCATCGGCGTTGATGTTGTTGATATTGTTGGCGGCATTAAAGGGATGGCCTTTCCATGCTCCGGCGTTCTCGGTGCTCCAGTCGTCAAAGAGCATGATGGAAACATAAATACCTTGATTCTGTGCGGCTAATGCCCTAGTACGGATGCGGTCAAAATAACTTTCGTCGAATTTACTGACGTCGAATTTTGGTTTTCCATCAAGCGCAGTACCGTCACCGGTCCGTGGCCATGGAAGCGGACTGTAGGTTGAGTTGTCATCGGCATCCCACGCGTGCTCCACCATCCATAGTCGTGCGAAGTTATGATTAAAGCCTTTCAACCAGTGTAAATAGCCATCAAAACTCCCTCCCGGAAGAGGCTCAGTGGAACTCATGTCTTGAATGGTGTTCCAGGTGTGCGCGCCGGTGAGATAGATCGCACGTCCCGAGCCGTCGGTAAAGTAGCGGGGATTGGCGGGAAGGACGTGTAAGGGACCGGAAGACGCGGCAGTAGTCTGCGTTTGCTGTTTTTGCCGGATGACCCGCACAACGAGAAGTAATGAGAATAAGAAGATACTGATAGCAACAAAATATCTTAATTTCATTAAAAAAGTACTACTTCCTCAATATACATAACATCTGATGTAAAAGTCAATAAAATCTCTATGGTGTTGAAAAGTGCTGGGGATGATTTTTGTATGAACATGTTCTAACCAGGAAATATGTGTATCACCTATCTATTTCTAGTAGAGCAGCTGCGAAGTGTCAACTGTGATAATATATATTTATCACAAGTTGCTACCTATGTCAGATCGGCTCCTTTCCCTGAACACAAAACCAAAACAATGTTTAAAACGGCTTTTTCGCTCCCGATTCTCTCGAAGGCTTAGCGCGTGTCTCCTCGCCTTCCTCATCCTCGTCCCGACTATCCTCTTCCTACTCCGTCCTCCCAAAGCCTCTGCGCTCTGGTTTGACGACAACTACGCCTACCGGCAGAAATTCACCTTCACCCACAATGCCGATATAACCTCTCCGCAACGAATCAGCTTTATCCTCAATACCCAGAATCTCGTCTCAAATGGCGTCATGCAATCCGACTGCGATGACACCCGCTTTACCGATCTCAACGGCAAGGTCCTCCGCTTCAAACTTACCGGTACCTGCAACGCTGGCTCAACTACCTACGACGTCGTCTTCCCAACCGTGATCAACGGCACCAACGTCGGCTATGTCTACTACGGCAACCCTCGGGCTCTGAACGCAAGTCAGGACGTGGGAGATATAGCAGCACTCACCCCCAATGGCGGGAACCCCTCGGTCCTCACCAGACTCAACGAAGAACAAGCCCCCTCTCCCGCTCTTTTCCTCATGCTTGATGAAGGCTATGGCGCAACAACCCATGATGCCTCCCAAAACCAAAATGATGGGGGCGTGCGGGGTGCCACCTGGAAAACCAAAGAGTATTGTGTCGTCGGAAACTGTCTGCAGTTCAATGGCGTCTCTGATACGGTCATTGCGACCAATGCCGCAACCATCGACTTTGACACAGGACTCGCAACCGCCTCAGCCTTTGAGGCCTGGATCAGACCCAATTCCACAGGAGAAAACAGTGTCGGCCAGATCTTCAACAAAGGCACCAACACCTACATGCGTCTCACCAATGCCGCAAATGGCAGGGCAGACCTCGAAGCTTCTTTTGACCTGACAACCGATGCCACCGTCCCCGTCACACAGGGCATAGAACTCAACCGCTGGACACATGTGGCCATGACTCAGAATGGAACAACCATCAAGGTCTATATCAACGGCGTCCTCAAGGGAACCTCCGCCAATGGTGCCGGCTCCAAGCCCGCAGATACAAGTGACCTCCTCATCGGAGGTCCAAACCAGGCCCACTACAAAGGCTTCATCGACGAATTTAAGATCTACCCCTATGAACGGACACAGGACCAGATAAACACCGATGCTGCCGGGCATATCTCCTCAATCCATGGCCAATCCGCCGCCTTTGGCCAGGACGACTCCTACCTCTCAGACGGCCTGGTCGGCTACTGGAAAATGGATGACGGCGTCGGCAATCCCTGTTCCGCGGGCGTCGACAAAGCCTGCGATGCATCAGGCAACGGCAATACCGGCACCTGGACCAATGGCACCGCCTCAACCTCCGGCAAATTCAATTGGGCAACAAACTATGATGGGGTAAATGATTATATCTATCTTGCAAATGGTTCCACAACAGGTCTGGATAGTCAAAATTTCACCATTGCCGCCTGGTTCAAAGCAACCAGTGAGGGAGCTGGAACAGCTCGTAGCATTGCCAATATCGGAACAGGCGGTCAGATCATAGAATTTTATCTGGACAGCACAAGTGGGGCTCTGGGCATTTATATGCCTGATTTATCAGCCACAGGTTTTACAACAGCAAACGGCTATAAAGATGGAACCTGGCATCAGGGAATAGTCACCAAAAACGGAACTGATGTAAAACTCTATGTCGATGGAGTCCTCGGCGCAACTACTACCATGCCGGGAACCATAAATTATACAAGTACTCAATTGGATATTGGGTGGGACGAGTTTGGTTCAGATTATTTTAAGGGGAACCTTGATGAAATCCGCTATTACAACCGCCCCCTCTCCCCCTCCGAAGTCTCCCGACTCTACGACTGGGGACCCGGACCGGTCAGCTGGTGGAAGTTAGACGAACGCACAGGCACTCAGGCATTCGACTCCTCAGGTAACGCCAACACCGGCACCCTCATTGATGGGCCGACTTGGGCTTCGGGCAAATTCGGCCAGGCGCTTCAGTTTGATGGAGTGAACGATCGCGTCCATGTCCCCGAGCAAAAATCGCTCACCTATACCGGAGGAAACATGACCCTTGCCGGATGGTTTTATTCCAATCCAGAAGAAGGGTCTACCGGCGCCTACCTTTTCAGCAAACCTTTTAATGATAGTGGCGAATATAACTACATGCTTGAATATAATCGCCTGAATGCCTGCGCCGGGGTTGATCAGCTAAAATTCATCATCATGCTAACGAACGGTTCTGGCTGTGGTCAGTTTACTCTGGCGGTCGATGGAGTCTCAAAAGGAATGTGGCACCATGTAGTAGTGACCCTTGCTGCTGACAAAACGGTGAATATCTACGTTGATGGTGTGCTGAAGGCCAGCGGTACCCATTCAATTAACACGTGGACTCCTGTTTTTGCAGACCAAAACCATTCATTAGTCTTTGGATCAGTATATGATTATGGCGTTGGAGCGGGCGACCTTTCCGACTCCACTTTGAATGGTTTTCTCGACGATATGCGCATCTATAATTACGCCCTCACCCCCAAACAAGTCGTCTCGGTGATGAACGGCGGCCATCCCGCAGTCGGCTCTCCTGTTGGTTCAGCCCTCGGCCACTGGAAGTTCGATGAAGGCTATGGAACAACTGCCAACAATAGTGGTTCAAACGATACAAGCCTCAATGGCACACTCTCGGGAACAGGATTGCCGTTGTGGAAAAATGAAGGCAAGTTTGGCAAAGCGTTGTACCTCAACGGTTCAAGCGCCTATGTAGATATGGGTAATCCTTCCGCTGCACAAATCACCAGCGATCTTAGCCTCTCCTCCTGGGTCTATCTTTCAAGCAACACGGCCAATCAGGATATCATTTCCAAAAGAGGATTATCAGGCCAATGGGGCTACCGTCTCTGGGTCGATAGCACTGGCACGCCCAAAATTGACGTCTCATCAACAGGAAACGGCATGGCAACAGCCAGCGCCTCCCAGACCCTTTCCAAAAATCAATGGCACCATCTCTTGGGTACCTATAGCGGCTCACAATCAGCGATCACAATCTATGTGGATGGTCTGCAGAAAGGCCAAACAACCAGTGGAGTCCCCCTCTCCCTCCAAAATTCCACCGCCAACCTCAACATCGGGAGGGAGGCTGGTGCGGTAACGTCAAATTACCTCAATGGCAGCCTGGATGAAGTCAAGCTCTACAACTACGCCCTCTCCTCCGATGAAGTCAAAGTGGAATACAACCAGGGCAAAACCATGGTCCTCGGTTCCCTCGCGACAGACCCCGACGGCACAACTGCCAGCAACTCCGCAGCCCGAGCCTACTGCCCACCCGGAGATACAGATACCTGTAATCCGCCTGTCGGCCATTGGACACTTGACGAACGAACAGGGACAACCGCCAATGATATATCAGGCAACGGCAACACCGGCACAATCACAAACGGACCGCAGTGGGTGAACGGAAAAGTTGGACAGGCTTTAGAGTTTGATGGGAGGGGTAAGAGATATGTAAATCTTGGCAACAGCACCAGCCTTCACCTCGATCAGAGTAAGTCGATAACTGTTGAAGCATGGGTGTACCTTAATTCTTTCCAGGATACATTTGGCGGAGGACGGATTGTGCACTATGACGACTGCGATGGGAGCGATGGTGACGAGGCATGTACGAGGTCAATATATGTCCTCTATCAGTATTCAACCGGCAACGGAGGACATCATTTTGCCTTTGAATTTGGCAATAGTGCAGATGCGGGATATATGGGCCTTACCGACCCGGCAGTCCCAAATCTAAAGCAATGGTACCATGTTGTTGGGGTACGGGATGTCTCGGCGGATAAAGTATATCTGTATGTAAATGATATCCTTGTGGCAAGCGGCACCGATACGACAAGCGGCACCTGGGAGACAACAGGACAATATGCCATGATCGGGTCGTACGAAAACAGCTCTATAAATCCCGCATGCGAATGCATTGACGGCAGGGTCGATGACGTGCGTATCTACAACTACGCCCGCACCCCGGCCCAAATAGCCTGGGACTACAACAGAGGTGGACCAGTCGGCTGGTGGAAATTTGATGAATGCACCGGTACCACAGCCTACGACGCCTCAGGCCAAGGCAACAACGGCACAATAACCATAGGAGCAACAACCCCTCAAACCACACCCGGCAACTGCGTCACCTCAGACTCAGCCGCAGCCTGGTACAACGGCAAAGATGGCAAGTACAACTCCTCCCTCAACTTTGACGGTGTGGATGATTCGGCTCAGATCGCCGATAACACGGCACTTCGGCTCCCGAACTCTCGCACCCTATCAGCCTGGATAAATCTCAACTCTTTACCCTCGGCCGGGAATTATTACGGCATAGTAGGCAAAGAATCGGGTGGGGCAGGTGGCGAAAACTATTTATTCCTTGTGGATAACGGTGTCTTCGGAAGCGGCATCGGCTTCGATGATATCTTCAATACCACACCAAGTGGTATTGCCAATATAGCCCGCAGCACCAATATCAACATTCAAACCGGCCGCTGGTATCACCTGGTAGGAATCTATAATTCGGCAACTTTAGTCCAAACGCTCTATGTGGATGCTTCGGTAGCGGCAACAAATACCAACAGCACTGGGGAACCTCCTGATTCAAATGCGGTAGGATTTCTCTCGATCGGCCAGGATCCATGCTGCGCTGGAACCGATGACTGGTTTGACGGCCAAATCGACGACGTCCGCCTCTACAACTACCCCCTAAATCAAACCCAAATCAAAACCCTCTACAACGAAAACTCAGCCATCAGGTTTGGTCCATTGACAGGCAGCCCATGATTAATTTCCAATTTTCAATTTCTAAGCCTACCTTAACAACACTCCTCGAAAAATACTCAACTACCAGACACTCTGAGAAGTTTTATACCCTTTTCAATCAGGTGTGCACATTCATTGACGAGGGGTATACAGGGGAACATGGAGGAAAGAGCTGGGAATTTTCGAGGGGTACGCATTCACAAAGGCATACCAAAGCCCTGCCAAAGAGATAGCTGGGTAGAGTATGTAAACGGCGGAGCAGAAAGGGCTTGCACTGCTCAAGCGCTGGCCACATCGTTCAGGCACGTTCTCGGCCCGATACTTATGGACGCTGACAGGCGGGTTTTCCCCTGGGGTGTGCATAGATACAGAGGTGACAATGTGGAGCGCGATGTTTACGGTGGGGTATTGAATGGGCGAAAGAAAATGATGTCCATACCCCTTCTTGATGACTCCTTGAGGCTTTTATTGCGACACAAAGACTTGTGAGGTCTCTCAAAAACCATCCGGTTTTTAGACTGATAACCCTCCTTCTCGGTTGTCTAACTGTAGAATACATGAGCCTATCTCAAAAACTCGTCTCAAAAATCAGAGTCTCAGTTTTGCAAAGTGGGTGAGTTTCGGAGACAAAGAGCATGCCACAGTCACTCATTGACTAACACATAGCATATATGCTATAAGAAACTAATATGATACGAACACAAGTCTTTCTAACAGAGGAACAAGCACGGGATATTAAGCTTCGGGCAAAGCGTGAGAAGAAACGTGAGGCTGAAGTGATACGGGAGCTGTTAAGCAAGGGATTACATGCGTCCCGCAGTGCAAGCGGGGAGACAACAGGCGAGGCATTGCTTCGATTAGCGAAGCTTGGCGAAACGTTACGGGTGAAAGCGCCTGCCGATGTGTCCTCGCGGATCGATGACTACTTATATGGAGACGAGTAAAGAGGATAGCATCATCGCTGATACCAGCGGCCTTGTCTCGCTGTTTCTGCCTAACGATCAGAACCATGAGGTTGCGGTGCAGGCTGCTCGGAACCTGCAAAGTGCGCACAAAGATATTCTTATTCCTGCGGATGTGTTCGTTGAATGCCTCAATATTCTGGGGCGTATTGCAGGCCACAAGGCCGCACTTGCCGCAGTCTCAGAGTTGCAACCCCCTTTCCTCATCTTAAATGAGCAGAGCAACAATCCCCAAGCCCTTCAAAAATTTGAGGTATTGCCTCATTCAGTCAGCTTTACAGACTGTCTTGTGATGGCCGTTGCAGATGAGTACGCTACTCCAGACATTTTTGGCTTTGACAAGCAGTTCGAAGAAGCCGGATACCACAGGCTCGAACCTTCAGCACGCAAATTCCAAGAGTAGGGTTTAATTGTGTCGATAACTACCTCTTATCGACATAGCCTTCTATGTGTGGCATACTCCCGCTTTATCAGAGGTTACAAAATGGAATGGTCGGCCATATATGGAGATGTCAGTATGTCCTACGATGAGAGTGATGCTGACTACGACCACCGTATGGAAGAATGGGCAGAGTACGCGCAAGACGCCGCGCGGGCTGAGTTCTATGACAAACTCTATAATGAGACCATCAATGCTTTTGCAACTTCACGCTTGCAGGCATTCTATCTTGCTCATCCTATGGTGATACAAGCGCCCTTGGAGGCGCTAAACGAAGCTCGAAGTTTAGCGTTTCAGCATCCGAGTGCTGCTCTGGTCTTTGCGGTTGCTGCAACCGAAGTGTGTTTCAAAGCTGCCCTTCTCAAACCGATCTTCTACGGTCTCGTTCATACGGAATCCTCAGCGGAATTACTTATGGAACTCGCAATTGCTCCGAGAGAGGAACGGTTAGTCCAAATCATGCAAAAAATTCTTGCCAAACATGGGGGTGTCGATCTGCATAGTTTCAAACGTTCAGGATCAGCCCAAACTCTTTGGAAAGAGATACAGACGTTAGTAAGACGACGTAACGCGATTCTACACCGCTGTGAGTCTGCTTCCCACAATGAGGCCGCGCGGGCTATAGGAGTTGCCGAAGCTATGATTGAGGTGATCTTTCCAGCTACAATAGCCAAACTTGGTTTGCACGTCCACCAAGGATTGCGAGTGTGCGATGGTATTGACTGCGAAAACCTGAGGATATAGAACGGCGGTAACTGTCGATAACTACCTCATTTCGACACATCTGGGATGCCCCAAACTGCGTCTGAATGAAGAGCACAAAATGGCCAGATGGTGTCCTATCAATAGCTGAGAACATCTAAACTGGCGTCGGAGGTTTTGTCTACTCGAGGAATAATATGTGACTTCATCTCCAGCTTCCAACGCTTATGGATAGCGAGAAGTGCGTCTTCATAGGGACCGCTTAATGGTTTGCGGTTGACCATCCAATCCCGAGACAGATAGTCAACTATTTGACTGACGATCATATCCAGTTGTGATTGCACGAGCTCCAAGCTGGTGTTGTTTTCGACAATATCACAGTTGAAGCGAACAGTACTATCGGGGTTTAGCCATACTGTGCCGTATCCCATACCCTCAATCAACTCTAAGTCAGTGGCAAATGCCTTGCTGCCATTATCAGCAATGTACCTTGGCTTCATATCCTCAATGAATGTCTCAAAGCGGTTCCTGGCATGCTCGATAATGGTGATGAGATTGACTGCAAATCGTAGCTGTTGTTCAAATTGATCCAAAATACTCCCTTTCCATTGCTTTCGACCACCTCTGTCGTTCGGGAGACCGCCCTCCTCCACAGGCGTCGCGGCAACGGCTGCTGGCTGTCGGGGCTCCCTGGGTGCCGTCTGTGGGATATGCTCAGTGTGTCCCTTCTGCTCCCATCCCGGTCGCAATGGCCACTCCTCTGGGGGTAACTCTAGACAGTCGCTCAACTCGGCGATGAGAGCGTGTGGGACCTCTCGCAGGGTCACATTCGCCCAGTCGCCACTGTGTTGGGACGCGTACACGCACAGCTCAAGGCGACCGTAGGGCTCAGGGTCCCGATAACACACCTCCCAGGTCCCATAGTTTGTGTGCATCCACCACTGGTAGTTTGGGGGCTCACTAGCGAAGCCGCGCTCTAACTTGGGGTGCCGCGATACTCTGCCAAGGTCAACGTCGACGCCACCGGGCGCGCCAATCGCGAGGGTATAAAAAACTGTATCCTCGGGCTCGTCCTCGCCCTCTGATTGCTCAACCAGAGTCAGCACCCAGCCCGGCGCAGCGTCCGTCGGGGGGGCGCTCTGCCACTGCCAGCACGTCCAGAGCCACGGGCGTTGTTCGCTCATACATCCTCCTTGCTATGGGGCATTGTTGTGCCCCTCTGCGCTGCGCCGCTCCCCATCTCCTTGACTAGAGAATAGCGGACGCTGAAGGCAGTTGGCTGCAAATGAAGTGAGATTCTACCTTTAGAAAACATTCCAAAACATTATAGCTCCTAGATTGACCAACTCATCGTCAACAGCCTCTCTAGACAGAGTGATGAACCTTAGGCCATGGAAGACTTCCTTGGGCATCTGGGCCACAGCGTAGGGATTCTCGAAAAAAATATGGCCTCTGGATACTCTGTCAAAAACGAAAACCCCTGCAACTGACGTATTTTGCTTTCGTGTGAATACGGCATTGCCCTGTGGGAGGTGGCGTAGCGGGTTTGTTACCTTGGGTCTCTCTCTTTGGAGGATTGTTCCTATATCTCCCAGGAGCGCCCTCGCAACTGTAAAGCCAGTAAAGAAATTAGATGAGAAATTCATCGTGACGAGAACAACAGGGCCGTCAAGCGTCTTGCCTTTGTACTTGTTTCTCAGTTTTCGGATATCGCCTCGTAGCGGAAGATAAGCGGTGATTTCTCCAGGCGACTCAAGGTCAGAATCACGAATTTCTTTTACATCACAATATATCGGCCCGCAGTGGCTCTCTATACGGAAATCAAAGTCTCCAGGCCCGACATGATAATCCCTTTTATAAATAAGGCACTGGGTGTCGAGGTAGCTAGCAAATTCCTTTTCTGATGCCAGTTCAGTCATGCTATTCATCTCTATTATGGCAAGAAATATTTAAGCTAAAAGCACTATATTTTACCTCGATACTTCACCTTCTAGCCATCCAACAAAGCCTACCGGCAACGAAAAAAGACTGTCGGCACATAGACCAACTCACCATACGGAAGCCCCCTTCTGTTTTTTCCAATAAGCCCACATTCTCCCCCCTCCCACATGTCGATAACCACCTATTATCAACATGTAGCGGCTCAAGGTCGGCGCGTGGCGGTTGCACGTCTGCGGCGTGGCGAGGTTATGCGGTAGGCTGGCATGTCCTCGGCGGCGATAAAGGCAAGTTGCTGCGGCGGTGTCCATGTCGGGGCTGTCACTGGCTCGGCAGAAGGTAGGACAGGGAAGACCTGGGACTGCGACACAGCGGCAAGCTGGCTCTCCAGAGCGGCTATGTGGCGGTCTTTCTCTTCAAGCCGTGCCGTAATCTCGGCTGCGCCTTTGCGGTAGAGGGTCACGGCAATGATGGTTGACCCCTCATAGGCGGCAAAGTTGCGGCTCTTGCCGTAATGTTCAATGCGATACCTGCTCTGCGGCTGAGCCTGCTCTGGTTGGTCAGTGTGGTGATTTGCTCCTTCTCGTTCCTTCATACTCGAAAATAAATTAACCGGTATTATACCACGATACTCATGGAAAAGTCTTGTTAATCAGACACTTAACGGAAGGTATGCGGGAAGGGCAAAGACATCCCCAAGTAGCGATAACCTTGGGTTATCGCCACCCTGTGGATGCGGAAGGTGCTAGCCAAGACAATCATCTCTGACTGATAAACGGCCGAAGCAAGGGTAGTCCTGCCACAAAGAGATTGACCCTGGGGGGAGCCTCAGATAAGGATGTCGAATACCTCTGTAAGGCCATAAATCTTTACTTTTCAATTGGTTTGTGATATTCTTGCGCCGAAGTGTCAGGAGGTATTGAAGGGGAGAGTCCCCGCGGCGAACTCGCAAATCAACAGATAGATCAGGCTAGACAAAAAATTGTCGAACATCTTAAAGATGCAACACTCGCCTCTCCCCGATTTCAAGCGTTTGCTGATTTGGCTGACTTATGTTTTGCTGCTTACAATCGCGAGCACCACGAGGATGGAATTTTTGCATATAATCAGGCTCTGATAGCAGAAACAATACGACAACGGAAAAATGGTATTAAGGGTTATAATAGTGAAATGAGTGATGCTTTGACTTTAGTATCAAATTTAGGGGAGGCGTTAGAGGGTAAATGGCCCGAAAGCAAATACGCTAACAAAAATTCAAAACTTTATCTTGCAGGCGAGCTGAGAGGAATAAAAAACGACGAAATTATTAGGAAAAATAACAAACCCTCACACTAGCGCGAGTAATCCGGCTTTCACTTTCGGTAACTCCATTTCAACAAGAGGACTTTTGCAAAAGTTATCAAATTTCTTGTCAAACGCATTTACTACGCTCGACTCTGTAATCTTCACGTCTGTCTCTTCCCCTGAGGAAAGGTGTTCCAAAAGCACTGCATGTCCTTCCTTGACTTGCCAGAATACCTCCTTGTTCATCTTTTCCTCGCCTGGAAAATAGCTCTTAAGCAAACCCATTTGGTAGTTCTTATTTTCAAGCCGATCAAAGATAGCCTTAAGATGCTCTACCCGCTGGGGACGTGTGGCGGCTTCACCCTGATAAAGGTATGCCCACGAATCAGGGCTAGAGTATCCCATTGTTTTATACCAAGCTAAGGCCCCAATGGGCATAATATGGCGAAAAAGGTGCTTCTCAACCTGCTTCTTAAAGGCCGCCACTCGCTTTTCTCTCAGGGCAATAGCATTGCGGAGAAGTTTGGCTACCTCTGAGCCTTCGTCCTTCAGAAGCGGCGCAAGCTGCGCTACATACTGTGTATGAGGAAGGGTGTTACCGGGTAACCCATTCATAAACAGGGAGAGAGGCCCTTCTGCTTCAACCTCTACCTCAGTGACGACCTTGTCCCAATCCCCAGCAGTATCAAGATCAACGCCCCGCCACTTCTGGTAGAAGTCGAAAAGACGTTTAAACCCAAACTGTTCCTCATCTTGCCACAGTCTGAGGACACGGAATATTCTCTCTACATCCTTCGCATGATCAGTGGCGCGGAAGATACACCCGTCATCAATATATCGTTGGGTCTTGCTTGAAAACTCGATTGCCATCCTCGTCTGGGCAATTTGCGATGGCGCATCCACCACAAGATATTCCTTAAGGGCTGCAACAGCGCGATCCTTGGTGTAAAAGACTTTATAGTCACCACGGTGACCAAGATACCTGCGTATATGATCGACCAGTATCAGCATTCGGTCAGTATCATTATTAAGTCTCACGAGATGGTGAATATCCCAACCTTTATCCATCGCCTCGCTGAGTGAGTTGACCCAATGTTCTTTAAGCTCTGGGGCATGGCGAAAAGCATCTTCCTCCGCTTGAAAGGTAAACGTGATACTTCCTGAGTGCGCCTCCAGCCGTGGCAGTACACCCAACGCATTGTTCGCTTTGCGTAGAATCTCCTCAAGAGGAGATTCTACTTGCACTACCCCTACGGTTCCAATCACGCCCGTAACTTTTTGAGTATCCCCAAGGATTTGTTCAACCAAGGGTTGGACTATCTCACCTTCTTCCTCAGAGTCATCCTGGGAGAGATCAGACAGCGTAGTTGTTTTCTGCTGTTCCCGTTCTTCGAGTTTGGCTGTCAGTTGTGCTACTTGTGTTGTGAGTTTTTGTAGCTGTGTAAGCATCCGCTGGAACACAGTCCCATCTATCACGGCCGCAGATGGTAGTTGCTGTGCAGGTGTCCCTTGTGTGACTGCCTGCCCTATCTTATCATCCTCGACCTCGACAAATTTAATCGCCTGCACATCTTCAGCGCCTGCAACGTAGGCTGCGAGGAAAAATATGAACCGCTCTATCGCAGCTTTAGCTTTTGTCGAAACGTAGAGGGTGAGCGGCCTATTGATCATGCCAAGTGCATCCGCAAGCTTTACGGCGACCTTGCGTGATGGTGGCGACTCTACCCCGCGTTCCAGCTTACTAATATAGCTCTTATCGACACCAACTATTTCCGCCAATTCAGGCTGACTAAGGCCAGCGTGTGTCCTGGCGTCTTTGAGATGTTCCTCAAAGTTGCTCATAGCCACCTCCTGTGAGAGCAATACTCCCCAAATTATAAGCGGTTTCGCTTGGTATAAGCAAGATGGGTTGCAAAATTCTCCTATGGTGAGTAAAATGAATCTATAAGATGAGAAAAACTCATCCACAACTCTAACTCCTACCGAGGAGAACGGCCATGCGGAAGAAGATCGATCTCCGTACGAACCGGAACGCGGATCAGAGGACGGTTGGCATGGATGACGCTTGGTGGCTGGCCATTATTGCCTTCCTTATTGTCGCCGGCGCTGTTGCTCTAGCGGGAGTCTTCGGGCTCACCCAGAACTTACTGCTGCTATATGCCTTTTTGGCTGGAATATTGTCGGCGCTGTATATCGCAAATGACGAACGAATCCTGCAAGGACGGCCCGCTATCGAAGGTCAAGAAAGAACAAGAGAGGCTCCACTTTTACCATGTTCTCATCTTCTCGTGATTGCTGGTTTTACCGGTGCAATTCTTGGGTGGATTGTTACGCCAATCCTTGACTTCACGCTTGCATCTTTTCTAGATTACAACCACAATCTTTTACAAGATATGAGACAAGCTTATGAGGCGAGAATACAACTGGTATCCTTGCCAATCCCTGGCTTCCTGTTCACCGGGTTATCATCGCTCACAACATCATATTTATATCTTATTTTATTACACAAATACAAAGCAGTAACATTTGCTATATTGTCATCCCTTCCTATTTTGGGTAATGCTGTGGTCGGGTATGTTTTTTATACCGAGACACTCCTGCCCATTGAATGGGTATTAATAATTGCGTTACTGTGCCTCTTGATTCTGCTGAGCATCTATAAGGCTAGCCTGGCAAATGCGCAACAAGGCCTTGGAGAAGTTCCTGATGTCTCTGTACATCGGCAGGGTTTCATCTTCTGGGGATTAGCAGCTCTCTACGTTTTTTTGAGCCTTACCACAACATGGTCTATACGCGATACTTTATCTCCTTTCAGAGGTCAACATCAGGTGTTTGTATCGCTGTATTACAGAGTTTGGTATTTTTCTGTATATACCCTCCCTTTTTTGGCATGGGTAGCCCATCGACTGATATGGAGGAAAAGTGGCAGAACCGTATATAGGCTGCGTATACGAGATTACTTCATTGTCCTCATCACTCCGCTAATCTTCTCCTCATCTTATGCCTTATACACTACAGCTCTTGCTGGTAACCTCTCAAAGGTTCCATTGGTCGAGTATGTTGGCCTTGCGCTCATCGCTCCGATTGCTGCCGGGCTCTATAAAATTAATTCCACAGCAAAGAGCCCCCAAGATCGTATTATTGAGATGTTCATACCTCAGACTGCGGTAGGCGTTGGTAAGTTTCGCTATGTGACACTGTATTGCCTCTTTCTGGTCGTAGTTATCCTGCTGTTCGTCCAAAGGATGTCGGTACACCTACCGCAGTAGCAGTAATAGAGATTTGCTCGGGATGCGTCGTTATGTCGGATCGGACATAAACCCGTATCCCGAAATACCCCTAAGATATAGAGAACGTTATCTCCACATACTTCTTCCCCAGGAGTATGGATCGAATATAGATTTCTCCTTCGGGTGATTATGACTATCTTGATCTCCTTGAGGTTGTGCATGTTCTGGCAATACTTTAGCATTCCTTTGCTCGCCTGGCTCAGCACTGCCTTGAAGCTTCTGATCACGCCCCGTAATATATCTCTCTCTGAGACGGCTTAGGAATCCCTGCCGTTGGCTCTTTGGGCCTTTCTCTGGATGGCCTAAATGATACTCTCCTTCTATTTTTGGCATTTTTAACTTCTCACCTCCTTTCACGATAAAATCACAATAAAAAACCTCCCTTGAGGGAGGTTATTGCCACAAGAATTACAACCTCCCCACTAAGAGAAGATTGTATACCAAAAATTTATTCTTCTTATATTTGTCATATTTATACTAGTACTAGTATAACATATGTTGTCAACATGGCGGGCTATGAATTAGGCGCTCTCCCAACTGTCGATAACCACCTATTATCGACTTATTTGCTCATAAATTCAGTTGCCTTTTCTAAAATTGTCATTGGCAACTCTTTATTTTTTGAGAGAATAGCAATTTGTAGAGCGGCCATAAGTCCTAACGCATTTGTACAATTTAACAATTCTTCGATTTCCCCATCATGGTAGTTTGGTTCAAGCGTATCTGTTTTTATTCTCCTCAATACTTGCTGTACACCTGTATGAGTATAGCTATTCATCATCCTCCAACCTTGTTGCTTTAAACGTAACAGAACACCCCCGCCATATTCTTTAAGATTTTCAATGTCTTGGACAAGTTCCTCAAAATTCTTTTTAAGTTTGTCCGTTTTAAATGCCTCAATTTCGGCATCAGATGCACACCGGTACAGCCAAACGCCGCGTATATAGGATTCGAATACTGAACGTATAAGGGCGAAAGCGGAACCATACAATCTGTGGGTAACAAGCATTATAATGGCTTCTCGGTGCTCACACGTTATGTCTAAACAAGCATATGCCATGAAAGTCCTGTGTTGGAATTCAATTTCCGAATTATTAAGTGTACTGCGTAGCCAGTCAGTCAGTTCTTCCGATTTTTGGAGTAACTGCGAGATTGCCATCGCTATATTCCTTCTAAAAGGTCAGATAAAACTACCCATGGTGGACGACCTACTGTAATGATTTTATAACCCGAATAGGAGGTAGTCGAAACCCGCCAGTACAGAACTCTTCCCAAGTAGCGATAACCTTAGGTTATCGTCACCAGCCTGGGGCGCGCGCGCCTATTGACGCGGGGAAACTGGTAACGGATAATGGAAAAGTAGATGATTATCGCTACTATTTGAGATGTCTCCTGACTTTTCCGTATCGTGATTTTAGCGAGTATGCATGCGGACTTGCGGACGATACCCCATGAAAGTGCTTTTTTCTCAATAAGTTGAGAACATACCTCTCTGATGAGTCGTCTCATGCACGGTCGCTGTGAAGGCTTCTGCACCGCAGTAACTATAGGTTGGGCGCTGGCGCATGGCTCCCTCAGGGAGTCAGAAGGACATAGCCTAGCCGAAAGCTGTTGATTTTTATGCGCTTTCATGGGGTGCTTCTCTGAAGCCAGCATGAAAGCTGGCCGAAACAGCATAACGGAAAAGTCAGTCTCTTTTGGCTCTTTGCACGAGGGGAGATGAAGAGTAAAGTATCCTTATATGCTCAACATGACACTGAACCCGTTGCAAAACACTTTTGACAAAATATGATATAAACTAAAGGTTTGGGGTGTTTTTTTCCGTAGCTTTGGTCTTGATGTAGCGATAGAGGGTTGCTCGTGAGACGTTGAGTGTCTTACAAATCTCATCAATGGTGTTATTTCTGTTCTCATAGAGGGATTGTGCCAGCGCGACTTTCTTAGGGGTATCAAGCATTTTTGCTTTGGGTCTGCCGCCTAACCGTCCTCTTGCCCTTGCAGCGTTTAAGCCCGCCTTTGTCCTGTCTTGAATAATATCCCGTTCAAATTCCGCGAGTGCTCCGAAGATATGAAAGACCAGTTTTCCGCCTGATGTGGTTGTGTCTATATTTTCCGTAATGCTTTTAAATCCGATTTTCCTGTTATTGAGTTTGGTTATTGTTTCAATCAAATGCTTTAACGATCTGCCGAGCCTGTCAAGTCGCCACACAACAAGGGTATCTCCTTCTCTGACATATTCCAAGGCTTCAGTAAGACCTGTTCGTTCCTCTTTTGCACCGCTTACAACATCAGAAAATATTTTTATACACCCTATTTTCTCAAGGGCGTCTTTTTGCAAATCAAGGGTTTGTTCATTCGTTGAGACCCTGGCATATCCTATTAACATAATTCTTATCGTCTCAAAAGTCATGAGGAATAGCAAGGGTTTTGAGAATGATATTTTTATCCGTATAGCCTTGCATGTGTTCCGAGGGCAACAAACTTAATCAGTTCCGGCTTCTCCCGGTATATTGCGCGCCAATCCTCAGTTACGTCAATACTTCTGAATCCTGCGTACTTCCCGGTGAGGAGGTGGTTACGCAGTGCCGGATGGTTGGGATTTTCAGCAAAAAGGCCGTATGCCTCGCGGAATGCACGCCTTATCTCTGCTGGCGCTGAAGCAATGAGCTTGTTAAAGACGGGAGAAAACTCAATCCGTTTTTTGTGCTTTTTGTCTGTCATTTTCAATGAGTGAATCGAGGTAGGAAAGGACTTCTGTGCTGTTTTTAAATGTGATCCCTCCTTCTCCTGCATCTTCCTCTGACTCTTCGAGTACTTTTCTTAGATATGCGTTGGGTATTTCTGGTCTCTCCATTGCGCCTACAGATAGACGCTTTGTGCGGATAAACTGCTTGAGTAACGCTTTTGTGACCGCACTTAACGATAGCCCTAAATCCTCAGCTGTTTTTTGCGCTTTCCGTTTTATATCCGGCTCAATTTTTATGTGTAACGATGTTGTATTCATGTCCATTTAGTCTACATCGGATGTTGTAATATGTCAATTAGTCATATACTATTTAAAATATCGCCATCTGTCCGTTTTTCTTCTGCTGCTGGCGCTGGAAATGAAGACCCAACACTGCTTTATACATGACTCGTGCCATTAAAAACACCTGCTCTATCTCTTCTGTCTTGGGAACTCTGCCGAGTTCGTCATGGAGGGCAACGGCGATTTTGGCTTTGAGGAGTTTTTTCTTTTGTTCAGGCGTTGGCATACCACAATTATTGTCTCAAAACTCATGATATAAGTCAAGTAAGAATACTATGATAAAGAGATAAGTTTTAAGATGGTTGAACAGCTTTAGCACTGTATCTCTGAAGAGGAAAGCATTGCTGTCTCAATAACGACCCTTTTTGAGACAGCTAATTTTGTCTCATTTACTCACTACCTTTGCAAAAGTGAGACTTTCTTTTATGAGACGGCTTTCTGAGACTGGCCTCGTAATTGATTTATAGAGCGTTATTTATAGGCAGGAATCACGCACAGCGAAGTTTCAAAAATCGGGCGGATACTGTTGGTCAACCCCCCAGTACCGAAATTGGTGTGCTCAACA